>Ga0206131_10000245_pt1 | contig 77827 bp, 66 predicted proteins | sample Helgoland_Spring_FD_148636 | JGI IMG/M metagenome (GOLD analysis project Ga0206131, IMG submission 148636) | Pelagic subsurface seawater microbial communities from Kabeltonne, Helgoland, North Sea - Helgoland_Spring_Bloom_20160517_1 | ecosystem: Environmental > Aquatic > Marine > Epipelagic ... | reverse complement strand
TTACCTGTGGTCCATAATGACCTAAAAGCGACAAGGCATTTAATTGAAAATAAAACCCTTTATTTTTAAGCGCTTTATAAGTCGCTACATTCTCCATCAAGTGATACCGCTCTGGATGTGCCAAAATAGGCCTAAGTTCTTTTTGTTGTAGCTGAAAACATGCAGACTCCAGCATTGCGGTGGCTCCAAAAAAATTGATTTCCAAAAGAATGTATTTTTCTTTTAAAAGTAATTCAGGTATACCAGACTCCAAATTTTTCATAAAGACCTCATCCACCATGTATTCAGCGCCATAAGAAGGAACCTTCACACTCTCCTCTTTTAAACAATGTTTCGATAAGTTACCAAAGGCGTCCTTAACAGTTTCAGGCGTATTTGGATACAGTTCTTGATACACATGAGGTGTTGGAATCACAGAAGTAAAACCAAGCGCTAAATAGCCCTCAAGCATCTTAGACGACATCGCTATGTCCTTACTACCATCATCGATACTTGGCAACAAGTGATTGTGCATATCGCAAAGCCCTTCAAATAATGGTTTTTGGTACTTTTTAAAAAATTGAAACATTGTATTAATTCGATCTATTTAGAAATGTAAAAATACAATTTATTTGCTTTTTAGGCTTAGGTATTTTTATACATTTAACACAACCGTCATCTCCGGCTTGAATGTTACTTAGAAAAAAAAACGGCCTACCGAAACTTTATCGGGAATGTCACCCTCAGCCCCAACTTAATGCGACCGTCATATCCACTTTAACACAACCGTCATCTCCACTTTAACACAACCGTCATCTCCGGCTTGATCGGAGATCTGTTGAAACAGAACTCATAGCATCATGAGAACCCCACTTTCGAGAGAATCTAGACCGAATGGATTACTCCCTACAGTCGTGATCCCAAAAAGGTATCCTTGGCAAGCATTGAAACAACAATCACGCATAGCGTGGTTTGTTTTTTGTTTTTTAGAACAAACTGAAACAAGTTTCGTTTGTTTTTAAAAACAAAAAACCCACAACTTACGTTGTGGGTTTCCTTTTGCGGAGAAAGAGGGATTCGAACCCCCGGAGGTGTGACCCTCAACAGTTTTCAAGACTGCCGCATTCGACCACTCTGCCATTTCTCCTTTAGCGATGGCAAATATAAAACGCTTTTTCTATTTATTAAAACTTTAAGAGTGAATAATTTTTTAATTTTAGCAAAAGAAGAAATAATCTTTATTTGAAATTAAATTCCGTTCTTTAAAGTAGTTTCTAATTTCTTTTTGAGCTATTAAATTAGCTACTGTAATAATACTTTGCGAATTCTCAATCGAGTCTAATGCTGTAAAGGGATGCAATAATTGATCATAAATATGTTTTCCTATTTTTTTTGGATTATCGCAAATCCAAGTGAATTTAATGTTTTGAGCTATTAACAGTTTTGCTGCTTTTTTACCCTTATCTCCTGCTCCCCAGAGGACCAAATTTTTACTAATATCGAATTCTAACTTTAAAAAATAGTGCATCTTAATAGCTAAAAACGTATGATCTGCATAATGAACATGGGTTCTAGAAGTTCTAGTGGAATAATCCCTCCAATGATGGAGAACCTTAGAACAAGCAATGGGTTTTAATCCCTCCTTATAAAAACGGAAAGCGAGATCGTAATCCTCAGGATATTCATTTGGATAAAATGCCTGGCATTTTTCTAAGTCTTCCCGATACACCATCCAACAAGGTGATGGAATGACGCATTCTTTATAAATACCCTCGAAATTAGTTCCTTTTTCAATTAGTGAATTTAACCAAAGTTCATATTTTTTAAAGCCTGATCCCAACGGTGTTGCTGAAAAATACTTCACCTTTCCCAAAGTAATATGTCCGCTTCCAAAAGCTGTTAAATTAGATTTTAATACCGCTAATTTATCTAAACTCATCACATCGTCCGAATCCATTCTGCTAATGTAGTTCCCCGATGATTTTGAATAGGCCAACCTCAGCGCTTCTATAATACCGGTTCCTGTATTTTTAAAAACCTTAACACGTTGATCTCTTATGGAGAATTCATTTAAGATTGAATGGCTTTCGTCGGTGGAATGATCATCGATAGCAATTAATTCAAAATCCGTTTCTGTTTGCTTGATCACAGATTCCAAACATTCGGTTAAAAATGGAGCTGTATTTTTTACAGGCATTAAAATACTGATTGCTGGATTGGAATTCATAGCTGTAAATATAATTAGACAGTTCCTATAAATTAACTTTTCACATAACTTTCACAATTAAGTTTTTAACTTACTGTATATTTAACAAAAAAATAATACTCACCTATGATTCGTTTATTTTTACTCTCAATACTTGTATTAACTGTTTCTTGTAATTCTGCTCAAAATACTGCTTCAAAAAAAATGACTGCGGAAGAGTATGCAAATACCATTAATGCAGAAAATTTAAAAACAGATCTTTATACCTTCGCTGGTGACCAAATGGAAGGAAGAATGACCGGTGAAAACGGAAACAATTTGGCTGCCGAATACCTCCGAAATTTTTATATCGATGCAGGCGTTGAATCTCCAATAGAAAAAAATAATTACTACCAACCAATCCCTGCCTCTTATTTTAATGGTGGAAGTAATGGCAATCCCTCACAAAATGTACTGGCTTATATTAAAGGTTCGGAAAAACCAGATGAAATTATTGTCTTATCTGCACATTACGATCATGTGGGAATAGAAAATGGAGAGGTTTATAATGGCGCTGATGATGATGGTAGTGGTACTGTGGCACTAATAGAAATTGCTAAAGCTTTTCAGAAAGCAAAAAACCAAGGCAATGGGCCCAAACGATCTATCTTAGTTTTACATGTTACTGGTGAAGAAATAGGTTTGTATGGATCTAGGTATTACACAGAAAATCCTTTATTTCCATTAAGTAACACGGTGGTAAATTTAAATGTAGACATGATTGGAAGAATTGGATCTGAAAAAGAAGGAAATGATAATTATGTGTATTTAATTGGAAGCGATAAATTAAGTCAAGAACTCCACGATGTATCTGAAGAGGTAAATAAAAGATACACCAACTTAGAGTTGGATTATACCTATAACGATGAAAATGATCCCAATCGTTTTTATTATAGAAGTGACCATTATAATTTTGCAAAAAACAACATTCCCGTAATTTTCTATTTTAATGGGACTCATAAAGATTATCACAAGCATACCGATACTCCAGACAAAATAGAATATGAATTGTTGGCAAAACGATCAAGATTAATATTTCTTACAACCTGGGAACTAGCTAACAGAGAAGCTAGAATTAAACTAGACAAGTCTTAATTTTTTTTAAAATAACCCAGTCCATTAAATACTAAAAACCACTAAAGTCTCATAGGTTTATTTTACTCTAAAATTAGCTTTTCAAAAAAATAATTACCTTCTCGAGTCTCAATCCCAATGATATACAACCCAGCATCTAATTGATTTAGGTCAAGCCTATTTGTTACATCGTTTATTTCTTGAACTAGCCGGCCATTAAAATCCCATATGGAGACCTGTTTGATATTCAGACTGGTATTAAAATTCAAGCTACCATTTGATGGGTTTGGGTAGAATGCTACCATGGGCGCTACTATATTGTCATTATTTGAAAAAAGAATCGAAAGATCAAATTCCCATAAATCTTTTTCGTTAAAAGGAGCACTTGACACTCCTCCACTAGTTAAATATAATTTACCATCAATAATAAAGGTTCCTGGAGCCCATCTTCCCTCTCCCGGGTGTGATGGCAGCTGGGTCCAAGAGTTTGATTGTGGATCATACTCCCAAAATTCTCCTTCTGGCAAATGTCCATGATCGTCTCCTTCTCCACTAATAATATATCCTTTACCATTAAAAGAAAATTGAGAACCAGCGACTCTTCCTTGAGCTGGGAGATCTGCCATTTGAGTCCAAGAATTACTAGCCGCATTGTATTTATATAAATCTTTAAATATACTGGAACCATGACCAAAACCGGCATACACCATATCACCAATAGAAAAGTAATAAGGATGGTGTCTTTCTAAAGCGGGAAAATCTGTTTTTTGATTCCAACTATCAGTTGCAATATCATACTCCCACCAATCTTTAAGGTTACCATTATTGCTGCCCAAACCAACATAAATTTTGTTATTTGCAGCAACAAAAGCAGGGTGAGCTCTTCCTATGCAAGGACAATCACTTAACGGAGTCCAGGTTTCGCTTTCTGGATCAAATTTCCATAAATCATTAAAATATCCTTCAGTTCCAACACCAAATCCTACATAGCCCATTTCATCGTAGGTTAGCCCATAAGAATAAGATCGAGCACCACCCGGGAAATCAGGCAGTTGCTCCCAACTGTCCATTGTAGCATCGTATTTATAAAAATCTGCGAGCAAGTTTCCTCCTTCTCTACCACCAGTTAAAACATATCCAGTGTCATCGATAGCAAAAGTAACGGGATGGTTTCTTCCCTGGTATTCGTTGGGCAGGTCATTTTTTTGAATCCATTGAGAATAAGAATTTAGGGTCCCTAGCACTAAAAGGAAAAGTAAAATATTTTTTTTCATTTTCATCTTTATTGATGGTATTATTTTCATTTTTAAGTAAATGTATAAAAAAATACCATACCAATTTTAATGTTTAGCAATATCATTTATTTAAAAAACTACGAAGGTATTTTAAACCATCATTGCGCTAATAGCATTTCACAAAAAAAGCCCCTCCGTTAGGAGAGGCTCTTGCTTTTGGGTGGAAGACGGGATTCGAACCCGCGACCCTCGGTACCACAAACCGATGCTCTAACCAACTGAGCTACAACCACCATTTAATATTCGCCCTAAAGCGGTTGCAAATATAAATCATTTACTACGTCTTCGCAATAGCCATTGCAAAGTAATTTTAAATTAAATCGGATAGTGATTTTACAGCTACATAACGTTCTACATTATAGCCTTCTGCATGGGTAGTCCCAATTAACCTCCCTAAATCTTGAGCCCTATAGGTTAAACTATCTTTAAAGTTTGTTGTTGATATTGGGGTAACTGGCTCGTCTGAATCTTGCTGGTGGAATTGTGTTTTATAAGCCAAAGCTGCAGCTAATTTTACAGGTAAATAACCGCTAACATCCACCACAAAATCTGGTTGTACATTTTTCCACTGCATGTAATGGTAAACTTTACTCGGTCGCCAAGGTCCTTGATCATTTCCTTGATCATCGATAGTTTTAACTTTTATTAATCCGCTTAAAAAACAGGCATCACTAGCAAGGCTACTGCCTTTTGGATGATCAATATGCCGATCGTCAAAAGCATTACAGAGCACAATATCCGGTTGAAATTTTCGAATCATCGCAATTAATTTTAATTGATGCGCTTTGTCATTTACAAAAAAACCATCTGCAAAACCCATATTAATTCTAAATTTAGCGCCTAAAATATTTTTTGCAGCTTCCGCTTCAGCATCTCTGGTTTCAGCAGTACCCCGGGTGCCTAATTCTCCTCGGGTTAAATCGATCATTCCAACTGTTTTTCCCTGAGCAATCTCTTTGGCAATGGTAGCTCCTGCTCCTAACTCAATATCGTCTGGATGTGCCCCTATGGCAAGTATGTCTATTTTCATGTGGTAAATGTATTTTAAATATTGCTCATTTCAAAAGCCTTTTCTAAATCTAATAGCAGGTCTTTTGTATCTTCAATTCCAACAGACAATCTTAAAAGACCTTCGCTTATTCCTTGATTTTTTCTTTCTTCTTCTCCCAATAAGGCATGGGAGGTTTTTGAAGGAGCTAAAATAGTAGACTCCACTCCTGCCAAACTCATAGAAGGTTTTATTAGTGTTAAGGATTTTAAAAATACATCTGAATTTACGGATTCATTCAACTCAAAGGATAGCATTCCGGTACAACCCTTCATTTGTTTTTTGGCTAATTTATAATTGGGATGTGTTGTTAATCCTGGATAATATACTTGATTCACCAATGGATGTTTGTGCAGCCACTTTGCAATTTTTTTAGCATTTTTGTTATGCGCTTTCACCCTAATAGCCAACGTTTTCATGCTGCGTTCTAATAACCAAACGGTGTATTCACTTAAACTACCGCCTAAATTTTTTGCAACATTCCATATTTTTTCGATATGCACATTGGATGCTGCAACTGCTCCTGCACAGATATCACTGTGGCCTCCCAAATATTTGGTAGCACTATGAATCACCACATCAATACCAAAATTTGAAGGTGTTTGATTGATAGGGGAAGCAAAAGTATTGTCGATTAAACTCACTATTTTTTTTTCTTTTGCAAGGCGAGCAATCATTTCTAAATCTGTTATTTTCATCAATGGATTCGAAGGTGTTTCCACATAAATAACTTTTGTATTGGCTTTTATTTTTGAACTAAAGTCTTCTTTAGAAAATCCGGTAGTAAAGTCGAATTCTATGCCATACTTCGGGAATTCTTCCACTATAAAATTATAAGCGCCTCCATAAATGGTCTGCTGCACTACCACATGATCTCCTTTATTTAAAAAAGCCAATAAGGCAGTACTAACGGCAGCCATACCACTTCCAAAAATAAGACCCGCTTCTGTTTTTTCTAAAGCGGCTATTTTTTTACACAAAGCCTCTTGATTGGGAGTATTAAAATACCTGGGGTATCTTAATACTTCAACATTTTCATAGGCGTAGGAATTGGTCATAAACAATGGAGAAATTGCTCCTTTAAATTGTTTGTCTTCTACTTCACCGATATGAGTACAAATGGTATTGATTCCTAATTCTATATTTTTCATAGTCAACTATTTTAAAGGACTAAATTTATTAATTCCTTTAGAGGTTTGCTATCTTTATCCAATGAAAATTTTACTTAGCCATATAAAAGAACTGATTCAAGTTCGAAATAATGCTCCTAAAAAAGTAAGTGGAGCAGCAATGAAAAACCTCCCAACCCTTAAAAACGCTTGGTTATTATTAGAGGATGAACAGATTTCTGACTTTGGAATTATGGATGAAATCCCAAACTTTAAGGTAGATCAGACCATAGATTGTTCGGGTAAGATTGTTCTCCCTACTTGGTGCGATTCGCATACACATATCGTTTACGCCGGAAATAGAGAACAGGAATTTGTAGACCGGATTAAGGGTCGCTCCTACCAAGAAATCGCGGATAATGGCGGTGGAATTATCAATAGCGCAATAAAACTTCAAGCGAGTTCTGAAGAAGATTTATTGCAGCAATCTGAAGAACGATTAATCGATGTGATGCGCTTGGGAACTGGTGCTGTCGAAATAAAATCAGGCTATGGGCTCACACTTGATGCAGAACTAAAAATGCTTAGGGTTGCCAAACAATTGGGAGAAAAGTATCCAATAAAAGTAAGAACTACTTTTTTAGGAGCACATGCAGTTCCTCCAGAATTTAAAGACAATAAGCAAGGATATCTAGATCATATTTGTAATGACATGCTTCCAAAAGTAGCAGCATATAAATTAGCAACATATGTAGATATTTTTTGTGAAAAAGGATATTTTACTGTTGGAGATACCCATCAACTATTAAAAGAAGCAAAAAAATACAATTTAATACCCAAAATACATGTCAATCAGTTTAATGCAATTGGAGGGGTAGCAGCTGCAGTGGAAAATCAAGCACTTAGCGTAGATCATTTAGAGGTCCTAAATGATGAAGATATTATAGCACTAAAAGGTTCTGAAACAATGCCTGTAGCCTTGCCTTCTTGTTCTTATTTCTTAAGCATTCCCTATACTCCAGGTAGAGAAATAATAGATGCGGGTTTACCGCTTGCTTTAGCAAGCGATTACAATCCAGGCTCTACTCCTAGTGGTAATATGAATTTTGTTGTGGCTACCGCATGTATAAAAATGAAATTGACTCCAGAGGAAGCCATCAATGCGGCTACTATTAATGGTGCTTATGCAATGGGAATTAGTCATTCTCACGGCAGTATTACCAAAGGGAAGTCTGCCAGTGTAATTATCACCAAAGAAATTCCTTCCTATGGCTACCTACCTTACGCATTTGGCAGTAATTTAATCGATCAAGTGATCATTGAGGGCGAACTGATAAGCTAGTTTTTGCCATTTAAAAGGTCATTGAGTGTTCCGATTGAAAATCGAAATGACTTGTTTAATTTCCTTACATATTCCCTATAAAAATCATTACTTTTGAAGAACTAAAAGAAACGAAATTATGCAAAAACAACTCATAGAATGCGTACCTAATATTAGTGAAGGTCGCGATTCAAAAATTATAGAAACAGTGTCTCAAATAGTAGAAACTGTTGAAGGGGTAAAACTACTTGATGTAGATCCAGGAAAAGCCACCAATCGAACGGTAATTACCTTTGTTGGTGAACCTCAACCTGTCATCGAAGCTGCCTTTAGGCTGATAAAAAAAGCAGCTGAATTAATTGATATGAGTAAACAAACAGGAGAACACCCGCGATTTGGTGCTACCGATGTTTGTCCTTTGGTTCCTATTTCTGGAATTAGCCTAGCGGAAACTGCAAGCTATGCCCACCAACTTGGCGAAAGAGTTGGAAAAGAATTAGGGATTCCCGGTTATTTTTATGAAACAGCAGCAAAAGAAGAAAAAAGAAAAAATCTCGCCAATTGCCGCAGCGGAGAATACGAAGGTTTGGCAAATAAATTAACCGATCCTAATTGGAAGCCAGATTTTGGTCCTGCAGCATTTAATGCAACGATTGCTCGAACAGGTGCCACTGCTATTTCTGCACGGGACTTTTTAATCGCTTATAATGTAAATTTAAACACCACTTCAACTCGCAGAGCAAATGCCATCGCATTTGACATTAGAGAAGCAGGAAGAGTCAAACGAGAAGGAAATCCAATAACTGGAAAAAAAGTGTTAGATGTCAATGGAGAACCTGAAAGAGTTCCCGGAAAGTTAAAGGCAGTTAAAGGCATTGGTTGGTACATAGATGAATATGGCATTGCACAGATTTCTTATAATTTAACCAACATCAGCATCACATCGATGCACGAAGCTTTTGACGAAAGTTGCAAAGCTGCTCTAGAAAGAGGAATTAGAGTAACTGGCTCTGAAATTATTGGATTGATTCCTTTACAAGCAATGCTAGATGCTGCAGATTATTACCTAATCAAGCAAGAACGATCTTTAGGAATTTCAGAAAGTGAAAAAATTAAAATTGCCATAAAATCTTTAGGACTAGACGATTTAAAACCTTTTTATCCAGAAGAAAAGATCATTGAATACATGCTAGGCAATGATGAGAAAAAATTAATAGATTTTAAATTAGATGATTTCGCAGATGAAACCGCTGGAGAATCCATGGCTCCAGGTGGTGGCTCTATTGCTGCTTACGTAGGAACTTTAGGGGTTTCATTAGGAACTATGGTTGCCAATCTCTCTGCTCATAAAGCCGGTTGGGATAACAAATGGGAACTCTTTTCAGATTGGGCGGTAAAAGGGCAAGCTTATAAAGAACAATTATTGTTTTTAGTAGATGAAGACACCAATGCTTTTAATAAAATTATCGATGGCTTTAGATTGCCAAAAGACACGAATGAAGAGAAGCAAGCTAGAGCATTAGCGATAGAAAATGCCACCATATACGCTACAGAAATTCCATTTAAAGTAATGGAAACCGCATTTCAATCTATGGAAGTGATGCAAGCTATGCTAAAAGATGGCTTGCAGAATTCTTTATCGGATGCCGGTGTTGGTGTGCTTTGTGCGAGAACTGCCGTTATTGGTGCTTATTTTAATGTACGTATCAATGCGAAAGATATCAAAGACAGAGCATTTGCAGCTAGCATATTAGCAAAAGCAGCCATTATCTATAAACAAACGATCGCTATTGAAAACGACACCATTGCTTTTATAGATTCAAAAATATAATGGCTTTAAAAATACTTCCGTTTAAAGATGAATACGCAAAGGCCTTTTATGAATTAAATATAGAATGGTTAGAAACTTATTTTTACGTAGAAGATTTTGATAAGGAAGTTTTAAGCAATCCAAAAAAATACATCATCAATCCAGGAGGTTATCTCTTTTTAGTTGTTGAAAATGATACTATTATTGGAACTGTAGCATTAATGCCCTATTCAGAACGTGTTTTTGAATTGACTAAAATGGCGGTAGCCCCCAGGCATCAAGGAAATAAAATTGGTCAACAGTTAATGCAATATTGCATCGATTTTGCTGTAAAAAATAAATTTGATGCACTGGTTATATATTCCAATACCTTATTAGAAAATGCTATTTATATTTACCGTAAATATGGATTTATAGAAATACCAGTAGAAGAAAAAAGCCCTTATAAACGATGTAATATTAAAATGGAATTAGTAATTAAGAGAAACTAAAAAATGAGTTTTAGTTTAAGTTTAAATAATATTAATCTCCGATATGACAAATGTCATATTTCAAAAAATATAATGTTATTAATTTAGCAGTTCAAAAGATTAAATAAATCAAATGACACAATTAATAATTACACTAACATTAGCATTAACATTAGCGGTATTCTCTTTTTTAAGCCTGGTCAGTTGATCCTTAATAAATTAAAAGTATTCAAAATTCATATTGTTGTTTTGTTTTAAACCATCATTGTTGTTATTAATTCTGATGGTTTATTTTTGAATATAATTCTAAAATAAACGTTTTTTTAAAACAGTCAACAGCATCAAAACAATTGAAATTTAGTCAAAATATTATTGCAAAAAATGCAATCAATTATAAAATTATGACATTAAACAAAGCAAGTGAAATTTTAGAGACTTTGGTATTAGAACCAACTAAAAAATCTGAAAATACCATTTATAAAAAATTTCTTTATATACTAAACGAATTGAAAATTAGAGAGTTCTCAAAAGATGAAATTGAAGCTATAGAAGCTACACTAGAGGATTTGCAACTTGAAGTAAATCACGAAAACAGAAAAAGACACTTTAAAAAATCCTTAAGCAAATTTGAAGACTATTTAAGACTTACATTTTTCTTAACTTCCAAGGGTTATTATACCAACAGGTACGCTGCTTTAGGATTATCATTCGGTTTGTTATTTGGACTAACGATTCTGTCCAACCTTGAACGTTCCTTAGGTTTTTCCCTGGGATTAATTAGCGGATTGGTAGTGGGTTCAGTTATTGGGCATAAAAAAGACAAAGAAGCCAAAGCCAATGGAAAGGTCTTATAATTAACAATAGGTATTGATTAAAATTGTTTTTTTAACAACTTTCTTTTTCTAAAAGCCCATACTGCAGTAGCGGGAATAATAGCTAATGTCGGCAATGTTGACGCTAAGGGTTTTGGGGTGCCTTTCAGCGTATGCAGACCATAAGTAAGCAATAAAGTAAAGATGGTAGGTATTGCTATTGCTAATAAAATAGCAATACTATTTTTCTTAAAATAGGTAGCAATAAACTCACATCCTTTTATTAAAAAACCTCCAAAAATAAATGTGTAGGCACTTTGTTTTAAAGCTGCAGTAAACGATTCAAAAATCAATTTTGTAGCGAAATAATTGATACAGAATACCGAAATACCCATCAACAATGCACCAGCAATACCAATTTTAAAATTAAAAAAACGTTGCATTTATATTTTCTTTTTTTAAAACAAATCATTTATAATTTTAATTGTAAAACACAATAAATAATCGCACACGAAAATACAAATTAAAAAAGGAACGAATCCAATAAAGAAGGTCATCTATTAGCTATGGGCTAGATCAAAAAAAGTTTTTACTATTTACAACTTATTGTTTATCAAATACATAACTATTGATTTCTACAGGATATTCTCTAGTTCGTTTTCTTTTAGTAGTTTAGTACTAACAAATACAAGCCTGAGGCAAGAAATCACAAAAGAAATTAGTGTCAAATAAAAATGAAGTACGATTATATTATAGTGGGAAGTGGTTTTGGAGGTTCGGTGAGTGCTTTAAGGTTAGCAAAAAAAGGATACAAGGTTTTAGTGATTGAAAAAGGAAAATGGTTCAAAGCTAAAGATTTTCCTAAATCCAACTGGAATTTCAGGAAATGGCTTTGGATTCCGAGTATCCATTTCTTTGGCATTATGAAAATCAACTTTTTTAGGCACATAGCAGTTCTTTCAGGAACAGGAGTGGGTGGTGGTTCCTTAGTATACGCAAATACCTTACCCATCCCCAAATCTACATTTTTCAAAACCGGAAGTTGGAGTCAATTACTCGATTGGGAAAATGAACTAGCTCCATATTATAAAGAAGCATTAAGAATGCTTGGTGCTGCTAAAACACCCAAATTATTTGATGCAGATCTAGGACTAAAAAAAGTAGCTCAAAAACTCCATATAGAAGATAAATTTAAAGCTACCAATGTTGCGATCTATTTCGGGGAAGAAAATGTCACCAAAAAAGATCCTTATTTTGAAGGCAAGGGGCCAGAAAGAACCGGTTGCAATTATTGTGGCGCTTGCATGACTGGCTGTAGAAATAATTCTAAAAACACATTGGACAAAAACTATTTGTTTTTGGCTCAAAAACTGGGTGCTGAAATACTCGCTGAACATGAGGTGTATGATGTTCGTCCGATCCATGAAGAAGATGGCACTAGTGGCTATGAAGTAGCGATCAAGACCAGTACAAAATTAATTAGCAAGCGAACCAAAATTAAAAGCAAAGGAGTGATTTTTTCTGGCGGTGTTTTAGGGACTGTCAAGCTGCTACTCAAGTTAAAAATGAGTTCACTGCCTAATCTATCAAATAGATTAGGACATAACATACGAACTAATAATGAAACCCTAGTTAGTATCTCTAGCCTTGATAAAGATAAAAATTACTCAAAAGGTGTGGCCATCGGTAGTATTTTAGATACCGATGCGAATAGTCACCTAGAAGTGGTAAGGTATTCAGAAGGCTCCAATGCATGGAAGTTCTTACACCTACCCTATGTTACCGAAAGTAATATTTTCTCTCGTTTAGCAATGGTAATCGTGGCTTTTATAAAATCTCCCCTCAACTATTTTAAAATTTATTTTATGAACAGCTGGTCAAAAAAAACAGTGGTGCTACTTTTTATGCAAAGCCTTGATAGCACATTGAGATTTAAAAGAACTGTTTTTGGTTTGATGAGCTCAAGGCTTAGTACAGGAAAAAAACCGACTCCTTTTATCAAAGAATCGGTTCAACTTATTAATGAATATGCAAGAGCAGTAAATGGGGTGAGCACCTCATTTGCTTTAGAAACAATTGCAGGCATTCCCTCAACTGCACATATTTTAGGAGGTGCTGTGATGGGAAAAAATCCTTCCGAAGGTGTCATTGATAAGAATAATAAAGTTTTTGGCTATAAAAACCTTTATATCATAGATGGAGCTATGATCTCAGCAAACCCAGGAGTAAACCCATCCTTATCGATAACGGCTATTGCAGAGCGAGCAATGGATCAAATACCTGCAAAAGAGAACTAGGATAATTAAAACTTCAGTAATAACAGCTCCATAAAAAACAGGAACAACAATATTTAACTATGAATTATTTAATTAAAATATTGAAAATTATTTTAAGTCTTACCGCACTGCTTATCGTTGCTTTTATTATAATTTTTAGTCATCGAGACATTCCGTTGGATGATTTAAAAATAAAATATGCCAATTCCAACTCTTCATTTGTTGCTGTAAATAAAATGGATGTTCATTTTCGCGACGAAGGAGTGCAAACAGATACCATTCCAATTTTACTAATCCACGGCACAGGAGCAAGTTTACATACTTTTAATTCGTGGTCCGATCGTTTAAAAAAATCAAATCGGGTAATCAGAGTGGACCTTCCTGCTTATGGTTTAACTGGTCCATTTCCTGATGAAAATTATACAATGGCCAATTATACCGCTTTCTTAAAAGATTTTTTAACAGCTTTAAACATCAAGCAATGTGTGCTAGCTGGTAATTCATTAGGAGGAGCGATCGCTTGGAATTTCACCTTGGAACAACCCAGCATGGTAACAAAATTAATTTTAATTAATGCATCGGGATACCCGATAGCTTCCAAGAGTGTACCCATTGCTTTTAGCTTGGCTACAATTCCTGTAATCAATAAATTACTTACTTTTATAACTCCACGTTTTTTAGTGAGATCTAGTGTCGAAAATGTATATTTTGACAACTCAAAAGTAACTGATTTAGTAATTGAACGGTACTTTAATCTAACGCTCAGAGCAGGAAACCGAAAAGCCTTTGTAGATCGACTCAAAATACCAAAAGATACGAGCACTCATAAAAATATAAAAAACATTCAGCAACCAACACTAATACTTTGGGGAGCAGAAGATTTATTAATCCCAGTCGAAAATGCCTATAAATTTCACTTGCCAAATAACACATTAGTTATATTGGAAAACACAGGACATACTCCAATGGAAGAAAGTCCCCTTGAAAGCTTAGCGCCTGTAATTAGTTTTTTAAAAACCGCGCCATAATTTTTCTGCTAACAGCAATTAAATTAACTAAAAATTATTATTTATTTATACGTTTCAAACCAAGCAATGGTATGTGCTACTTTAGTAATTAAATTACTAGGTCTGGAGGCAATTCCATGAGAAGCATCAGGAATTTCAACTAAAACGGTGGGTATTTTTCTAAGTTTTAAAGCGTGATACAATTGCTTCGCCTCGCTCGGTGGTGTTCGCAAATCATTCATTCCAACCATTACCATGGTTGGAGTTTCTACATTTCCTACCAAAGAAATTGGTGAGAATTTCCAATAGTTTTCAAAATTCTCCCAAGGTTGCCCTGGATACCTAGAATTTGCATACCCATAATAATTATCTGCAGTTAGGGTCTTGCTTATCCAATTCATTACTGGTTTTGCTACAACAGCTGCTTTAAATCGATCAGTTTTTCCAATGATCCAAGCGGTCATTATTCCTCCTGCACTTCCACCGGTAACATACAATCGTTGTTCATCAACATTTCCCTTTTTAATAACAGCGTCCAATCCATCCATGACATCGTGATAATCTTCCCCTGGGTAATTATTGTATAATAAATTACCAAATTCCTCTCCGTAACTCGTACTTCCTCTGGGATTAGGATAAAAAACTATATAACCAGCTGCAGCATATAATTGTATTTCTGCAGAAAAATTAGCGGTATAATTTAATATGGGGCCTCCATGATTTTCAATAATAATTGGATATTTTTTATTTTTATCATAATCAAAAGGATAAACTATCCAACCCTGAATATCTCTACCATCAACACTTGATGCATACCATATTTCTTCTACTTCACCCAAAGAACGAAAATCTAATAAATCTGCATTTAAGTGAGTTAACACTTTAATTTCTTTTGACCTTAAGGAAGTGGTGGCTAGATCAGCTGGACGGTTAACAGCAGCATAGGTAAAAGCTATTTTTCCTTTATTTGATACTGAAAAACTTCCGCTCGCATAGGGCCTTCCAAGACTAGTACCTCCTATTTTATCAGTTATTTTTGAAATTTTTCCATTCAAATCCATAAAAGCAAGATTCGTTTTTCCCTTATCTTCAAACAAAATATAAAGCCCTTTACTATCCTTAGACCATACCGCGTTCTTAATACTTCTGTCTAGGTCATTTGTAATTACTCGTTTATTTTCCCCATCTCGATCCATAATCGTTAACTGATTTACCTGATAGGTCTGTACTTTATCTTTATACCCTAAATAAGATATAAAGTTCCCATTTGGTGCAACTTTAGGTTGATAATCAGGCCCATTTTGTGATGTATAGGATTTAATTTTTAACGTTTGGGTATTCACTGAATACACTTCAGAATTTCTAAAATCATATTCCCAATTTTCAGTAAGATTTCCCGAAAAGAAAATTTCCGTTCCATTAGGAGCCCAAGATAAAGTTCCTCGATGGTTATGATCGCCTTTTGTTAACTGTCTTGGCGAGCCTCCTTCTGAAGAAATAACAAAAATCTGTGAGAATCCGGGTTTGATGTATCCTTGTCCATCAGCCTCGTGTTTTAAACGGTCTGTAATTCTTGGTGCAGCTGCCCATTTTGCACCTGGTGGTTTTGAAGGCATTTTTGCAATTACTGGTGCTTTAGCATTTACTTTCATTGAAAATGCTAAATGCTTTCCATCGGGAGACCAAGTAATAGAAGAAGGACTATTTTCAAGTTGAGTTAACTTTGCAGTAACTTTCGAATCTAGCCAATACAAATAGATTTCACTTCCATTTTCTGAATTACTTATAAAGGCAATTCGGTCTCCAGTTGGCGACCATGTTGCTTGTCTTTCGTCGGTTTCTTTATGTGTTAGTTTATGATGGTTTTCACCGTCGGATGAAAGCATCCAGAGACTCCCTTTAGAACGGTCTTTCATAATATCAAAGCCTTTTCTTCTATAAATTATAGTAGAGCCATCTGGGGCTATTTGAGGATCCGCAGCAAATTCTAACTGAAAGACATCTAATGAAGTGAAATTAGTTTTTTCTTGAGCCGATGCATTAAAAAAAACTAAAAAAGAAGTTAAAAAAAATACTGTTATTTGAAATAAATTAGACATAATTAAAAATTTAAAAATGGAGTACTATACTTATAATAAATCGATCAATTCTGAAGCCAATTTTAGTTCTTTAAAATTGTAATGCATTACTTCTTCTTCTACTTTTTCATGTTCCCAAGTAGTATGAAACGGAATGTGAATTGCATAAGATCCGATTTCTAAAACTGGAAGAACATCAGATTTTAAGGAATTACCTACCATTAAAAATTGCGAAGGAGTAATGTCTAAGTGAGTTATTAACTTTTGATAATTCTCAGGTTGTTTATCACTCATCACTTCTATGTGATGAAAATATTTTTCCAAACCAGATTTTATCAATTTACGTTCTTGATCTAATAAATCTCCTTTGGTAGCCATTACCAAAAGATTCTTTTTTGAAAGATGCGCTAACGTTGCTTCAATTCCATCAATGAGTTCAACAGGCATTTGCAACATTTCTTTTCCTATTGTAATAATTTCTGAAATAATTTCTAAAGGAATTTGCTTTTTTGAAATAGTAATGGCAGCTTCAATCAAGGATAATACAAAAGGTTTGATACCATACCCATACAAAGGTAAATTTTGCATTTCAAATTTATATAACAACTCGTTACATTCTTCTTCAGGAACATACTCTTTTAAAAGCTCACAAAACGCTTTTTCTGCAGTTCTGAAATAAGGTTCATTTACCCATAAGGTATCATCGGCATCAAAAGCAATAACTTTTATGGTACTAAACATTAAAAAATTATCTGATTAGTTTTTTGTATTTAATTCTTTTTGGCAGCAAATCACCACCCAATCGTTTCTTTTTATTCTCTTCATAATCACTAAATCCGCCTTCGAAGAAATAAACTTGACTGTCTCCTTCAAAAGCTAAAATATGAGTACAAACACGATCTAAAAACCACCTGTCGTGAGAAATAATTACCGCACAACCTGCAAAACTATCCAAACCTTCTTCTAAGGCCCTAAGTGTATTGACATCTAAGTCATTTGTCGGTTCATCTAATAATAACACGTTTCCTTCTTCACGCAAAGTCATGGCGAGGTGTAAACGGTTTCGTTCCCCACCAGAAAGTGTCGCAACTTTTTTATTTTGTTCACTTCCTCCAAAGTTAAAACGACTCAGATAAGCTCTTGAATTGACTTGTTTACCGCCCATCATTATCAACTCTTGACCATCACAGAAATTTTCCCAGATTGACTTTTCTGCATTAATATTGGAATGGGCTTGGTCTACATAAGCAATTTGAGCTGTTTCTCCTACAATAAAATCACCAGCATCCGGTGTTTCCTGACCCATAATCATTTTAAATATAGTTGTTTTTCCTGCCCCATTAGGACCAATAATACCAACGATTCCTGCTTGGGGTAAATTAAAATTTAAATCCTCATATAGCAACTTATCTCCAAATGCCTTAGAAACTCCTTTAGCTTCAATAACATTAGTACCTAAACGTGGTCCATTGGGAATGTAAATTTCTAATTTTTCATCCAATTGTTTCTGATCTTGACTCATTAACTTATCATAGTTATTAAGTCTTGCTTTTTGTTTTGTTTGTCTTCCTTTTGCACCTTGACGAACCCAATCTAATTCGCGTTCTAGTGTTTTTTGACGTTTAGAGGCTGTTTTACTCTCTTGTGCCATTCGTTTGGATTTTTGATCTAACCAAGAAGAATAATTACCTTTCCAAGGAATCCCTTCTCCCCGATCCAATTCTAAGATCCAACCTGCTACATTATCAAGAAAATACCGATCGTGAGTTACTGCTATTACGGTCCCTTTGTATTTTGATAAGTGGTGTTCTAGCCAATGAACACTTTCAGCATCCAAGTGATTTGTAGGCTCATCTAATAATAATACATCTGGTTCTTGTAATAATAATCTACACAAGGCAACTCTTCTGCGCTCACCACCAGATAAAACATTTATTGGGGAATCTCCGGGAGGAGTTCTAAGAGCATCCATGGCAATTTCTAACTTAGTATCTAATTCCCATGCATTTGTAGCATCAATTTTATCTTGTAATACAGCTTGTTTTGCCATAAGATCATCCATTTTATCTGGGTTTTCATAAACTTCTGGCAAGCCAAACATATCATTTATTTTATTGTATTCATCCAGAACATCCACAACATCTTGTACTCCTTCTTTTACAATTTCTAGGACTGTTTTAGATTCATCTAATTTAGGTTCTTGTTCTAAATAACCCACAGAATATCCGTCAGCAAAAACAACATCTCCTCTATAATTGGTATCTACCCCTGCAATAATCTTTAAAAGTGTCGATTTACCACTTCCATTTAAACCTAATATTCCAATTTTTGCTCCATAGAAAAAACTTAAATATATATTTTTGAGTACTGGAGTTTGTGAATTTTGATAGGCTTTGGTAACTCCAGACATGGAGAAAATCACCTTTTTGTCATCTGACATAATATTAATTAAATGGTTATTTATATTTTATTTCTGAAAGCTTGAAAGAAAATTTGTAAACTACACTCTTCCTTTTAATGCATTAAAAACCCAAGCATTTGCAAAGAACCCGATTCCTACAGAAGCAAATCCCCATCCAGCAACATCATCATATCTAAATGCACCAAGAGCAATTAAAATTAAGCCCATTAATATCATTATAAAAGTTGCCCATGCCAATACTGTGTTTTTATTCATTCCCATAATTCAGTTTCATTTATTGTTTTCTGATGATTTTATAGAAAACGATGATAGTGTATAATTACTTTAAAATTAAGCCCAATTACAAATATCGTAATAAAATTGTTTCCAAAGCAAAAAAGCAAATACTTTATCGAGCATATAATAAATTGAAAAACATAATTGATTAAAAGGCATTTTGTATTTTAGCAAAAAGTTATTTTTCTATGGACTTAAACTTCAATAAAAACGAAGATCACAATAAATTATTAAGTGCTGCTTTAAGGCAAAAACTAGTAAAGGTAAAACTTGGTGGTGGAAAAAACAAGATTAAAAAACACCATGCTAAAGGAAAAATGACGGCGAGAGAACGCATCGAATACTTACTAGATCCAAAAACTAAAAATATTGAAATTGCTGCATTTGCAGGAGATAAAATGTATACGGAGCACGGAGGTTGCCCGAGTGGTGGTGTGGTCGTAAAAATAGGATATGTTAGCGGTAAACAATGTATTGTTGTTGCAAATGATGCTACTGTAAAAGCAGGTGCTTGGTTTCCAATTACAGGAAAAAAGAATTTACGTGCCCAAGAAATTTCAATAGAAAATAAATTACCAATCATCTATTTAGTGGATAGTGCAGGAGTGTACCTTCCTATGCAGGATGAAATTTTTCCAGACAAAGAACATTTTGGAAGAATTTTCAGAAACAATGCGATAATGAGTAGCATGGGTATAACGCAAATATCTGCAGTTATGGGAAGCTGTGTTGCAGGAGGTGCTTATTTACCAATTATGAGTGATGAAGCCTTAATTGTAGATAAAACGGGAAGTATATTTTTAGCCGGAAGTTATTTGGTAAAAGCAGCTATTGGAGAATCTATAGATAACGAAACACTAGGAGGTGCTTCAACCCATTGTGAAATTAGTGGTGTAACCGATTATAAATCTAAAGACGATAAAGATGCTTTGGATACCATAAAGAATATATTCTCAAAAATTGGAGATTACGATCCAGCTGGCTATAACAGAGAAAAACCTCTAAAACCAAAAGAAGAACCAAAAGAACTATTTGGGATACTTCCAAAATCACGTGCCGAACCTTACGATATGCGTGAAATAATAAAACGAATTGTGGATGATTCTTTATTTGAAGAATACAAAAAAGAATATGGTAAAACAATCCTAACTGGCTATGCAAGAATTGATGGCTGGGCAGTTGGAATTGTTGCTAATCAAAGAACTTTGGTAAAAACAAAAAGTGGAGAAATGCAATTTGGAGGAGTTATTTATAGTGATAGTGCTGATAAAGCAACACGATTTATAGCCAATTGCAATCAGAAAAAAATTCCATTGGTTTTTCTTCAAGATGTAACAGGGTTTATGGTTGGAAGTAAAAGTGAACATGGAGGTATTATTAAAGATGGTGCAAAAATGGTAAACGCTGTGAGTAATAGTGTCGTTCCAAAATTTACAATTATCATAGGAAATTCTTATGGCGCTGGAAATTACGCAATGTGTGGAAAAGCGTATGACCCTAGGTTAATAGCAGCTTGGCCAAGTGCAGAATTAGCAGTTATGAGTGGAAATAGTGCTGCAAAAGTATTATTACAAATTGAAGCCGCATCCTTAAAGAAGCAAGGAAAAGAAATTACTCCAGAAGTTGAAAAAGAACTACACGATAAAATTAAAGCACGTTATGATGAGCAAGTTTCGCCTTATTATGCAGCTTCAAGAATTTGGACAGATGCAGTTATCAACCCATTAGATACCAGAACTTGGATTTCTATGGGGATCGAGGCAGCCAATCACGCTCCCATAGAGAAGAAATTTAATTTAGGAGTGATACAGGTATAGGTCATCAAATTAAAAAAATTTGTTGTAATTTTCTTATCTTTATTTTCGTTTAACAAGCATGCAATGAAAAAACTAATACCCATAAGTATCCTTATTATCTCTTTTTTCTTTTCGCAACTAACTTTTTCACAAAGCGAAGGACCTTTCAAACAATTAATCATTAGAGGAGTAACTTTGATCAATGGTAATGGAGCGCCTCCTATTGGTCCTGTAGATATAGTTGTAGAGAATAATATTATTAAAAAAATAACTGTTGTAGGATATCCCGGTGTTAAAATTGATCCAAAGAATCGCCCTAAATTAAATGCATCAGGAAAAGAATTAGATGCTACTGGTATGTTTCTTCTGCCTGGATTTATAGATATGCATGGACATATTGGAGGAGAAGCCCAAGGAGCAGATTGGGAATATGTTTTTAAATTGTGGATGGCACACGGAATTACGACTGTCAGAGAACCTTCAGGCAGAGGGTTGGATTATGCCTTAGACTTAAAAAACAGAAGTGCTAAAAATGAAATTATAGCACCAAGAATACTTGCATATACAGGTTTTGGTGAAGGAAGTGAGGTAGAAATTACTACAGAAAAACAAGCGCGAGAATGGGTAAGAGATAATGCTGAAAAAGGAGCAGATGGAATCAAGTTTTTCGGAGCAGAACCTCATATAATGAAAGCTGCATTGGAAGAAAATAATAGCTTAGGATTGCGTTCCGCTATGCATCATGCACAAATGAGCGTTGCAAGATGGAATGTTTTAAATTCTGCACGGTCAGGTTTAACATCCTTAGAACATTGGTATGGACTGCCTGAGGCTTTATTTGATGATCGTACGGTACAAAACTATCCATTGGATTATAACTATAACAACGAACAAGATCGCTTTGGAGAAGCTGGTAGGCTTTGGAAACAAGCCGCGGCGCCTTATTCCAACCATTGGAATAAGGTGATGAATGAGTTAATTGAATTGGATTTCACATTAGATCCAACTTTCAATATTTACGAGGCTAGTAGGGACCTTCAAAGAGCGAGACGAGCAGAATGGCATGAAGAATACACACTCCCATCTTTATGGAACTATTATCAACCAAGTAAGATAAGTCATGGTTCCTATTGGCATTTCTGGGGTACAGAAGAAGAAGTGGCTTGGAAAGAAAATTATAGGTTATGGATGGCTTTTGTAAATGAATATAAAAATAGGGGCGGAAGAGTCACTGCAGGATCTGATTCTGGCTTTATTTTTCAATTGTATGGATTTGCTTACATAAGAGAATTAGAATTGTTAAGAGAAGCGGGATTTCATCCATTAGAAGTGATAAGAACTGCTACTTTAAATGGAGCAGAGGCCCTCGGGATGGCTGACAAAATTGGATCTGTTGAAGTTGGAAAATATGCAGATTTTGTCATTATTGAAGAGAATCCATTATCAAACCTAAAGGTTTTATATGGTACAGGTGCTATAAAACTTACCGAAGAAAATGAGGTCGTTCGAGTTGGCGGTGTAAAATACACTATTAAGGATGGAATTATTTACGATGCAAAACAATTATTAAGAGCGGTGAAAATCATGGTCGATAAAGCTAAAGTTGAAGAAAACTTTATACTTCTTCAACCTGGAATTAAAAATTAAATCTTAGAATTAAACACTTTTTAATAAGCATTTGGATTTACAGTTTTAATTTTTTCTTGCCTTCCATCAATATAACGAAAGCCATTTTCTCCATAAAAACCATCCTCCTCTAGCATGATTCGGATGTCTTTTTTCCATTGTTTAATTTCGACCGTAGTATTTAATTCAATGGCATAAACTGTATTGTAATGCAATGGATAATCGCCTGTACCAGGAACTCCTCCTTGAGAATCCCACATACCAATAGCGGGACCGGCACTGTGCCCATAAACACCTAATGGATGCGTGTATATGGAAGGTCTTAATCCTTCTTCTTTTGCATCCTTTAAAGATTTTAATAATATTAAATTACCGGATTGACCTTCCTTAAAATTAGAAGTAAATATATCCTGTACTCGATTCCCTTTTTTAAAAGCTTCTGATAGAAAATCGGGCACTTTTATTTCGTTTTCTTTTAAAACATAGGCATGCTGCTGACAGTCGGTGTTTAATCCAATATAAGTGATCCCAAAATCACAATGCAATAAATCACCAGGAATGATTAGTTTTTCTTCTTCTCCTTTAGAAAAGGAATAAATGTGACTTTTTAATTCTTCTTTATTACGTTGTACATCTACCGTTGGATGAAACCATGTCTCCAATCCAAGATCGCTTACTTTTTGTCGCATCCACCAAACCACATCATCCGTAGTAGTTTCGCCTGGAATAATTACCTTAGCTGAAAAAGCTTCATCAATAATAGCATGCGTGATTTTTACTAATGTAGGATATAACTCCATTTCTTTTTGTGACCTTGTTTCGATCCAAGCTATCGAAAGCTTCTCAGCAGATACTAATTTATCTTGATATTCAATTGGCAAGGCATTTTTAAGCGCAGCGTAATCGGTTTGCACCAATCCATCAGCGATACCAAAATCATTAGAAGTATTAATTCCAATTTTTTTTGGATCCTTATTTTTTATAATATCAACAAGTGCTTTCCATTGATCAGGCTGCTCTTCCTTATTCCATGCTGAGCTTATGCTTTCTCCTATATCATACCTTGCAATTGCTAATTTCTCAAAAGTATTGTCTTCTTTATTTCTATAAAAAACAATCATAGTTCTTCTTCGAGCATTTAACCAGGTAGCCGGAAGCATTGTTCTCATCACTGGATCTTCATTGTATTCTCTCGAAATAAGTAACCACATATCAATACCTGTTGCATCCATTAATTGCGGTAACAGAGTATCGAAACGATCTGCTAAGATTTCATCTTTTAAAATAGCTCTTTCTTTTTCTGAAAGAATTTCTTGTGCAGGTAATGTAAAACAGCATCCGAAAATAAATAAATAAATAAATTTCATAGGTATAAATTAGATTTCTAATTAACAAAATGATTCGGATAAAAATTTTACTTTTTAAACTTTTCTAAATATTTTAATAGTTCCATTCTTTTAATCTTACCCGTTTCTGTAAAAGAAAATTTAGAAAACACATATATTTTTTTTGGACGTTCATAGCTTGATAAAGATAAAAAAACTTCTTTAAAATCAGGAGTTTCTTTGGCGGTATCTTCTTCTAATATCAAGATTAATTGTTCTCCTAAGGATTCATTTTTTTCTGAAGCAATTATAAATGGTTGGTCGATATAGGAAGCTAATTTTCTTTCTATTTGTTCTGGAAAAAGTTTTATGCCACCACTATTAACTACATTATCAATTCTGCCCAAATACTCAAATGAAGTAGGGGAAATTAATCTCACCATGTCATTAGTGATTACTTTTTCCGCTGAAACTTCAGGAGCATCTATCATTAAACAATTTCTATCATCTAATGAAAACCTCACCCTAGGTAAGGCGGTATAATCATTGGATTGTGCTAAGCCATTAATTCTTCTAACCGCAATATGGCTAATGGTTTCCGTCATCCCATAAGTTGCAAAAACTTCGGTATCAACACCTTGTAATTGGTCGTTTAATTCTTTTGAAATAGCACCTCCTCCTATGATTAATTTTTTTATTTTATTTAGTGACTTTAAAGAATAACGTACTTGATATGGAACCATAGCAACAAAATCATAATCATTATCATATTGCGTAATTGCATCTTTTTCGGGAGCAACAATATGAAGATTCCAACCCAAAACCATTGCTCTTACCAACATCATTTTACCAGCAATATAATTTGAAGGCAAACATAATAATGCAGTGGTATTTTCAGCTAGCTTAAAAAAAGTGCCAGTTGCTTTTGCACTGTTAATCATTTTTTGCTTCGATAGATCTAAATTTTTAGGAACACCCGTAGACCCAGATGTTTTAACAACAACATGATCATTGTTGTCTAACCATTCCTGAATAAAATTTCCGATACTAATTTCATAATGAGCACCGGAGTTTATTAAATCGTTAGCTATTGCAAAAAGTCCATCAGATTGATAAGACAATCCGTTGAGCTTAAATTTAGGATGGATATATTTCCAAGGAGTATTCAAAATAAATCGATTTATTCTTTTAGTGTACCCAGCGCATCAGGCGGACTTATTTTACCAAAGAGTTTTTCCCTCCAGCCATTCCATTTGTACTTCCAAGCCATTATTGCTAATAGTATAGGATATAGAATAAATACTGGAAGTACCACTTCAATTCCTGCTCCAGGGTCGGAAAGATCTAATAAAATTGAATTGGTCTGGAAAACGGTCCAATCACTAGTGACCAATAAAGCTATAATTAAATTAGTACCCGCATGAAAACCGAGAGAGATCTCCATACCTTCATCCATTAGCGTAATAATACCTAAGAAAAAACCAGTTCCAATATAATAGACCATGGCTATATTTCCAATTTTTTCAACTTCAGGATTAAAAAAATGCAATCCGCCAAAGATAACAGAGGTAATCAATAAAGGAACCCATTTATTTTTTGCTGCAATGCCAATCCCTTGCATTAAATACCCCCTAAAAAAATATTCTTCAAAACTTGTTTGAATGGGTATTAAAGTAATAACAATCACTAACATTATTAAAAACGGAATCAACTCAAATTGCACTACATAATTTTCTGGATTTGAATAAAAATCCAAAACGGTAGTAACGATTGATAATGTTGCAATCAATCCAAATCCAAAGAAAAAACGTCCCCAGTCTATTTTTTTTCTCGAGGTGGTAAGTTGAGTTAACGTTTGTTTGTGAATGTACTTAATAACAAAAATCAATGCAATAAAACCCCCTATAAAAGTAAGCAAGATCAAGAGTAAATAAAGGTTACTCTTAGCAGGAAACAAGGATGCAAATGAGGATTCACTTGCGCTTAAGAACTCGGGTAAACTTCCTGCTTCCAAAAAAGAAACGATTGTTAAAGGTATCGTTCCTATAAATTGCCATCCTATTAAAAAAATAATAATTGTCCCAACTACATAACGCCAAACGTCATGTTTAAATTTATAAGCTTGAGCTATGTACATTGCCTTTTCTATCTAAATATTAATGATTAAGTATTAAGTAAGTTTAAGTCCCACTTTAAGTGGGTATTATAAGTTAGGTTTCCATTAGCAACCGCTAATGGTGAAGAGATGTTATTATTAAAAAGACTACCAGTCCCTAAACCTTGGTGTAATTTACTGTTTTTTGTAAAGGTATATTGCGCAATTGCATTTAATCCAATATTACTTTCTAAAGCGGAAGTAATCCACCAACCAATATTCTTGTTTTCTGCTAAAGAAATCCATTGATCACTTGCACTAAATCCACCCAGCAAACTGGGTTTTAAAATTATATATTGTGGATTAATTGTAGTTAATACATCTAACTTTTCTTTTTCTAAAAAAACTCCGATAAGCTCCTCATCCAATGCTATTGGCAGGGGAGTATCTTCACAGAGCCTAGCCATTTCTTGCCATTGCCCCTGTTTAATAGGCTGTTCAATAGAATGTAAATCAAATTCTGATAACCTTTTTAATTTTTCCAATGCTTCTGAATAATTAAAAGCTCCATTGGCATCAACTCGCAATGCGATATCGGAAGATGAATATTCTTTTCTTATTAACTTTAATAGGTTCAATTCTGTATCAAAATCAATAGCACCAATCTTCATTTTTATACAACGAAAACCTTGATCGAGTTTCTCAGAAATTTGTTGCTTCATAAAAGCTTCACTTCCCATCCAAACCAATCCATTAATTGGAATGTGTTCGTCTCCACTAGAAAAATTGGATGGATAAATTTCAAATAAATTCTTTGCGCTTAAAGATTTAAATGCAGTTTCCAAACCTATTTGAATGGAGGGAAACATTTTTAATCGACTACATAGGTCTTGGAGCCCTAAATCTATATGCTTACAAACCCACTGAAGTGTTTCTTCATAATCTGGACAATCATCAATACTCAATCCTCTAAATAGACCACATTCTCCTATTCCCACTTTATTTTCATTTTTAATAATAATAAAATAAGTTTCTTTAGTTTTTAAGACACCTCTAGAAGTTCCACTTGGGAGTTTAAAATTTAAAAAATATTTTTTAAAGGATGCTGTCAATTTGGATTGATTTAGAATAGATTTAAATTTTTAATGAAAGAATCCAAATAATAGCGCGAACGAGAAGGTACTCAAAGCAACTTTTTTAAGTTCGCTATCTAATAATTTAGGTTCCTTATTTTTATATACAGTTACTAAGTTTATTATTAAGGGTAAAAACGCAATTACATATATTAATTGACGAATGGAATGATCATTTATAATCGAATAAAGCACGGTCAATAAAACAGCCAAACAAATTAATACATAATGGTAAATTTTTGCTTTTGAGCTTCCAAAGCTAACTACCAAGGTATTTTTATTATTTTTTGCATCATTTTCAATATCTCGCATATTATTCAAATTAAGCACCGCCATACTTAAAAAACCTATTGTTGATGCGGGTAATAATAAGTCCCATACCATTTGGTGGTCCAATAGATAATAACTTCCTAAAACACTTAATAATCCAAAAAATAAAAACACAAAAACATCTCCTAAACCAGAATAGCCATAAGCATTTTTACCAATAGTATATTTTAATGCAGCAATGACAGAAGCAATACCAAGCATAAAAAACAGCAGTGAATGTAAAAAATCCTCAGCTCCAAATGCATAGTAAATTAATACAATTGCAGAGATCATGCTAAAAATCGCAGTAATCAAAATACCCGTCTTCATTTGTTTAGGAGAAATCAAACCCGATGAAACCATTCGTTGCTCTCCTTCCCTATTATCATCGGTACCTTTAATACCATCTCCATAGTCATTTGCAAAATTGGAAAGCACTTGAAAACCAATGGTAGTTAAAATCGCTAACCAAAATATAGAAGATTGCCAAAACAGATGGTTCATAGCTAATGAAGAACCAACTATTATTCCGGATACCGATAATGGTAAAGTTCTTAAACGTGCTGCAGATATCCAGGCTTTAAAATTTGGCATTAAAATTTATGTTTTTACAAAAATACATTTAATAAATTATTTTGCACTTTTTTATATTTCCTAAAACCCAATAACGCGGACTAGTAATTCTTTTAATAAATCTTCCTGATTTAAATTGGCACCCACTCCTTTACTTTTTAAATCAATTTCTCGAATGGAAGCAATGATGTTACTAATGCTACGCATTGGATAATTACGAGCTGCTACTTCATAGTCCTTTATAAAAAACGGATGTACACCTAATGCTTTTGGTGCTTGAGATTTATTGGTTAATGCATGGTATTTCATCACTTTCGAAAAGAATCCAAATAGGGTTGCTACCGTTACTACAGTAGGATGGTTTTTGGGGTCATGTGCAAAATATTGAACGATTCCAAATGCCTTTTTTACATTTCTATGTGCCAAGGCATTTAATAATTCAAAATTATTATAATCTTTACTGATTCCGATATTATTCTCTATTATTTCTGCAGATATTTGCTCGCTAGATTGAACAATTAATTGTAGCTTTTCTAATTCGTTATTGATCTTGGCTAAATCGTTTCCTAAAAACTCCACTAACATCTGTGATGCTTTCGGAGAGATAGTGTATCCTTTGCTTGCTAAGACCTTTCTAATCCAATCTGGAATTTGATTGTCATAGATTTTTTTACTTTCAAAAATGACTCCATTTTTAGCAATCGCCCTATAAATTTTTTTTCGTTTATCTAGCTTTTTATATTTATAGCAAAACACCAATACTGTTGAGGGTTGAGGGTTTTCGGCATAGGCCTCTAAACGATCCAAAGTTCTAGATAAATCTTGAGCTTCCTTAACTATAACCACTTGTCGTTCGGACATCATAGGAAAACGTTTGGCTGTACTTACCAAGTCTTCAATTTTTACATCACGCCCATAAAAAACAGTCTGATTGAATCCTTTCTCCTCGTCAGAAAGCACATGGGTTTCGATATATTTCGAAAGCGCATCGATATAGTAAGCTTCCTCTCCCATTAAAAAATAGATTGGTTTTATAATTCCATTTTTAATATCAGAAATAATATGTTTTACTTTTTCTAAAGGCAATTTAATTTGTTTTCGTTATCAGTTAATTTTAGAAAAATAAGTAAATTGCAACGTGCAAAACCTCAACTTTCCTAAATATAATTTCAGATTCAAAAGTAACGAAAATAAAACGTTGATTTTTGATATCATCCGAAAAAAGTTTGTGGTATTAACTCCAGAGGAATGGGTTCGACAGCATACAATTCATTTTTTGACTTCTGAAAAAAAATATCCAATATCTCATACCAATGTTGAAAAACAATTACAATTAAACGATACGGTTAAACGTTATGATATTGTAGTATTTAATAAGGATGGAACCATTAAAATAATCGTAGAATGCAAAGCTCCATCCATAAAAACCAATCAACAGACTTTTGATCAAATTGCACGTTACAATCTTGTATTAAAATCGGAGACATTAATGGTAACTAACGGTTTGGAACATTTTTTTTGTAAAATGGATTTTACAAAAAAGAAATATTTATTTCTGAAAGACCTACCCAGTTATCAATAAAACTATTTAAAGAATAAGAACCTTACCTTGTCTGAGGGAAAATAAAATTTTACTTTGCGCTTATGAATGTTGCTATAGTTATTCTTAATTGGAATGGAAAAAAATTACTAGAACAATTTTTACCTTCTGTTATTAGCTGCTCTGAAAAAGAAGCTATCATCTATATCGCCGATAATGCATCTACAGATGATTCTGTTTCATTTGTAAAAAACAACTTTTCATCCATCAAAATCATTCAAAATAAAACAAATGGAGGATATGCTAAGGGCTATAATGATGCTTTAGAAGGTTTAACTGAAGAGCTATTTGTTTTACTGAATAGTGACATATTGGTTAGCAAAAATTGGCTTACCCCAATTATTTCTGAATTTAAGAAAGATGAAAACTTAGTGGCTGCACAACCAAAAATATTGGATTATAATAACAAATCCTATTTTGAATATGCAGGTGCAGGTGGCGGTTATATCGATCGATTAGGCTATCCATATTGTAGAGGTCGTATTTTTAATACCTTGGAAAAAGATAAAGGACAATATGATGACATCACACCAATATTTTGGGCTTCTGGCGCTTGTTTTTTTGTTAGACAAAGAGCTTATAAGGAGGTCGATGGTTTAGATGAGATATTTTTTACCCATCAAGAAGAAATTGATCTATGTTGGAGACTTCAATTAAAAGGAGGAACGATTAAATATATTGGAAAGTCTACTGTTTATCATATAGGTGGAGCAACACTTTCGTCCTATAACTCTAAAAAAACATTTTATAATTTCAGGAACTCCTTATTAATGTTGTTAAAGAATGTAGGTAGCTCAAAAATTTACTTATTACTAATTATCAGACTTATTCTAGATGGATTGGCTGGGCTTCAATTTCTAATTCAAGGAAAATGGAAACATAGCCTTGCAATTATAAAAGCACACTTTAGTTTTTATAGACTGATCCCTATTTATTTAAAAAAACGGAATACTAATAACACACCATTTAAGTACTACCACATAAAATCTATTGTTTGGAATTATTTTATTAGAAAAAATCGTACATTTAAACAACTAAAATAATTGTATTAAAAAAATACTAATACTTTTTTTTACTATAGTTTGTTTTTATAATTTTGAATAATACTAAAACCGAAATATAATTATGAAAAAATTCCTGATTCTGGTAGCTTGTTCTAGTTTGTTTTTAACTTCTTGTGTAACGAATAAAAAATATGCAGAACTAGAAGGTAAGCAAAAAACTACGCAAGATTTATTAAATACTGCAACCGTAAAATTAAATAATTGTCTTTCAGAAAGATCCGGATTATCTGCAGAAAACAATGCGCTAAAAAGCCAAGTAGCATCATTAAATGCAACGAATGGTGAATTGATTAATCAAATAGGAGATTTCACAGACCTTACCATTAAAGGAGCTTCAAACCTGGAGAAATCCTTAGAGAGCATGAAAGAGAAAGACCTCACCATTAATAAATTACGAGATGCTATTACACGTCGTGATTCGGTTAATCTTGCTTTAGTACAAAGCTTAAAAGGGGTGCTTGGAGATATGAACGATACCGATATTGAAATTAATGTTGAGAAAGGAGTTGTATTTGTAAGTATTTCTGACAAACTATTATTTAAAAGTGGAAGTATCAATGTTTCCGGAAAAGCAAAAGAAGTGCTAGGAAAAATTGCCATGGTCGTAAATAACAAACCTGATTTCGAATTTTTAGTAGAGGGTCATACCGATTCTAAAACTATAAGTACAAATTGTATTAAGGACAATTGGGATTTAAGTGTACTTAGAGCAACTACTGTTGTTAGAATATTACAAGATGATTTTGGAGTTTCTCCTGCTAGAATGACCGCTGGAGGTCGAAGTCAATATGTACCTAAAACCGGTAATGATACTGCGGAAGAAAGAGCTCAAAACAGAAGAACTAGAATTGTTATTCTTCCAAAATTAGATCAATTCTATACAATGATTGAGGAAGGGTTAAAAGATCCTGCAATTAATTAATAGCATTCTAAATTAGAAAAAAAGGCTGATAAGTATTTATCAGCCTTTTTTTATATATCTAAACTACCTTTACCTTCCCTTATTAATTTGGGTTCATCGCCACAAAGATTGATTACTGTAGTTGGAATATTTCCTCCATAACCTCCATCAATCACTAAATCTACTTGCGAACCCCATTTTTCAAAAATCAATTCTGGATCCGTTGTATACTCCACTATTTCATCTTCATCGTAAATAGAAGTTGAAATTATAGGGTTTCCTAATTCCCGAACAATAGCTAAAACAATTTCATTATTAGGTACTCGTATCCCTACTTCTTTTTTCTTTTTAAATGCCTTTGGTAAATTATTATTTCCAGGCAATATAAATGTATAGGGTCCAGGCAATGCTCTTTTTAGTATTTTAAAAGTGGGTGTGCTAATATGAGTTACATAGCTTGATATATTACTAATGCTTTCGCATACAAATGAGAAATTGGCTTTGTCTAACTTTACTCCTTTTATTCTTGCTACTTTTTCTAACGCTTTATAATTGCTAATATCACAACCTAAAGCGTATACCGAATCACTTGGATAGATGATTAAACCACCTTTTTTAAGAATAGAAACTACCTTTTTAATTTCTTCCGAATTAGGATTTTCTCCATATATTTTTATAAACGCAGCCATTGTAAATTTTTAGTTTCAAACTTTTGGTAATTTCCTTGTTGTTTTTTGTCAAAAAATAGTTTATTCTGTTTTATTTTTAGGAAACAAAAACCCAACATTTTCTTTAGTCAATCGTAAACTATTAATTAACGATTGATTAATCTAGCACTTTCAATTTCGCAAACCGAAGTAGTAATTTTTTAAGGCCACCGTTAGCGAAATTAATCTCTGCCTTTGTATCAGCTCCTACACCTTGAATCTTTGTGATATTTCCTTTCCCAAATCTAACGTGCTCCACGATGGTTCCAACCGATAAATTAAGGTCTTTTAAATTTATGTTTTTTTCGGCAGTACTTGTTACCGGTTTAATTCTTCTTAGTTTTCTTAAATTATTCTTATTAGGTCCAGTTGGAGCTACTCCAGAGGTGGGTTTGCTCAATCTTAATTTACTCCGGTCTACATCATCAAATATATCAGCATCCAATAATGGTTTGTATCGACTTTCAGTGGTTGGAGTTAAATATTCCACGAAACTTTCATCAATCTCTTCAATAAAACGACTCGGTTCCGCATCAATTAATTTTCCCCAACGGTATCTAGATTGTGTATAGGTCAAATATGCTTGCTTTTCTGCTCTAGTAACTGCTACGTAAAACAGACGCCTTTCTTCTTCTAACTCGCTTCGAGTATTCATACTCATACCACTTGGAAAAAGATCTTCTTCCATCCCAACAATAAAAACATATGGAAATTCTAGGCCTTTTGCCAAATGGACAGTCATTAAAGCAACTTTGTCCTCATCATTTGTTTCTTTATCTAGATCGGTAGCCAATGCTACATCTTCTAAAAATTCGGCTAATGAGCCAGTGGTATCTGCTATTTCTTTTTGTTCCTCAACAAAATCACGCATTCCATTTAAAAGCTCTTCAATATTTTCTATCCGTGCAATTCCTTCAGGAGTACCATCTTTTTTTAGTTCTGTAAACAAACCTGTTTTTTTAACCACATGTTCTGTTATCTGAAAAACATCGTATCCTTCATTTAATACTTGAAAGCTCTGAATCATGGTAACAAAATCTTGAAGTTTAGATCTAGTTCCTTTATTAATCTGAATTTCAATTTTATTCAAATTTTGCATGACTTCAAAAATAGAACGATTGTATTGATTCGCAACAACTATTAATCGTTCAACGGTAGTTTGACCAATTCCTCTAGCTGGATAATTGATAACACGTTTTAGCGCTTCCTCATCTTTAGGGTTGATCAATAAACGTAAATAAGACAATACATCTTTTATTTCTTTACGTTGATAAAAACTTAAACCTCCATAAATTCGATAAGGAATATCTTTCTTTCTAAGTGCATCTTCAATTGCTCTAGACTGTGCATTGGTACGGTATAAAATAGCAAAATTTCCATTGAGAAGTTGATGATTCATTTTAATCTCAAAAATGGTATTAGCTACAAACCTGCCCTCATCACCATCGGTCATGCTTCGATTAACCAATATTTTAGAACCTTCATCATTAGCAGTCCAAACAATTTTATCCAATCGTGATTTATTCTTTTCAATGATGCTATTAGCAGCATTTACTATATTTTTTGTAGATCGATAGTTTTGCTCTAATCTAAATACTTTAACAGCATCATAATCTTTTTGAAAATTTAAAATATTATTAATATTTGCGCCTCTAAAAGCATAGATGCTTTGAGCATCATCTCCTACCACACAAATATTTTGAAATCGATCGCTTAACGCTTTTATAATTAGGTATTGGCTATGGTTGGTATCCTGATACTCATCAACTAATACATAACGAAATCGATTTTGATATTTTGCCAATACTTCTGGAAACCTTGTTAACAACTCATTGGTTTTCAACAACAAATCATCAAAGTCCATAGCCCCTGCTTTAAAACATTTATTTACATATGATTTATATATATCTCCCATTCTTGGAACTTTTGCCATGGCATCAGCTTCCATTAAATCTGGATTATTAAAATATGCTTTTACAGTTATTAAGCTATTTTTATAAGATGAAATTCTAGAATAAACTTGCTTGTATTTATAAATATCTTTATCCAAGTGCATTTCTTTTATAACTGCTCTTATCACACTCTGCGAGTCTTGAGTATCATAAATAGTAAAGTTTGTAGGATAGCCTAATTTATCTGCTTCAAATCGAAGTATTTTAGCAAACACACTATGGAAGGTTCCCATCCATAAATTTTTAGCTTCACTATTACCGACGATTCTAGAAATACGAGTTTTCATCTCTCGTGCTGCTTTATTGGTAAAAGTTAAAGACAAAATATTAAAAGCATCGACACCTTGTGACATTAAGTAAGCAATTCTAAATGTCAAAACCCTTGTTTTACCAGAGCCAGCACCTGCAATAACAATCATTGCTCCTTCCTTTTGCAGAACAGGAGCTAATTGAGCCTCATTGAGTTGTTTTAAATATTCTTGCACTATTTTTTGGTCTTATTTTCTGAAAAAATTCGATGTGAAATTAAAGAAAATATAAAGAATATTTTTATGGTTTTTATATTTTTTACAAACAATTATTCTTAAAAAACTACTATCGTTTTAAACTGTTTTTTTCGTTGAGGATAATAATTAACGCTATAAATACATTAAAAAGTTCATTTTAATTAAATACCTTTAGCTAAATTATAAAAACCGCCAACATGAAGTTTCAAAAACTACTTTTATTATTGTTTTGTTCAGCAACAATATTTGCTCAAATGGACCAAAGCTTATTAAACGACATCAATAGTATTGAAGGAAAAGTTATTGATTGGCGTCATTATTTTCACGAAAATCCGGAATTGTCTAATAGAGAATTTAATACAGGTAAAAAAATAGCTGAACATTTAAAAAATCTCGGTTTTGATGTAACGGAAAACGTTGCTCATACTGGAGTAGTCGGAATTTTAAAAGGTAATTTTCCTGGAAAAGTTATCGCGTTAAGAGCAGATATTGATGCGCTTCCAGTAACAGAACGAAATGATTTACCATTTAAAAGTAAGGTCACTACTACTTTTTTAGGACAAGAAACCGGTGTAATGCATGCTTGCGGTCATGATACTCACATTGCTATCTTAATGGGAGTTGCTGAAGTACTTTCTAAGCATAAAGATTTGCTTCATGGAACGGTGAAATTTATTTTCCAACCTGCTGAGGAAGGACCTCCTCCAGGTGAAGAGGCTGGAGCATCATTAATGATTAAAGAAGGTGTTTTGAAAAATCCCGATGTGGATGCCATCTTTGGTTTACATATTGGTTCTGGCACACCAGTCGGAACTATTAACTACAAGCCAGGAGGCACTATGGCTGCAGTAGAACAATTTACAGTAAATGTTAAAGGAAAGCAAACTCACGGTTCAAGACCATGGGGCGGTGTAGATCCTATTTATATTTCAGCTAAAATAATTGATGGCTTTCAAAGTATTATTAGTCGTGAATCTGACTTAACAAACGAAGCAGCAGTAATTACTGTTGGAAAAATTACAAGTGGTGTTCGTTTTAATATCATACCTGAAAGTGCAGAGCTAGTGGGTACCGTAAGAACTCTTGATTCAGATATGAGAGAAAAAATCATACGGCGTATGAATGAAATGTCTAGAGATATAGCGGCAGCTTATGGAGGTACTGCAACTATAACATGGCAGAGCAATACCGTAATAACGTTTAATGATTTAGCGTTAACAGAACAAATGCTCCCTAGTTTAGAAGCTGCGGCAGGTAAAGATAATGTGCATCTTGTAAAGGCTACTACAGGTGGTGAAGACTTTTCTTATTTTCAAGAAGTAGTACCTGGATTTTATTTTTTCTTAGGAGGAATGACTCCTGGAAATAAAGAGTCTTTTCCTCATCATACTCCAGATTTTTTAATTGATGACAGCAGTATGTTACTAGGTGTAAAGGTATTTTGCCAATTAACATTAGATTATTTAAATAAAACTAATTAGTTATTAATTGTTAAGCAGATATTAATATTACCAATTTAATTAGTCTTTGTTTAGTAGAGCTAGTTCCTAATAACTTGTGAGATCTATTTTTTTATAAATACGAGTTTAGCCTATTTAAGAAGCACGTAAATAGCTGAATTAAACAAAAAAATTGGCTATTATTTGTAAAAAAAATAGGTATTAAATCTACTATTGCTTGAATTAGTTATGTAGTATGTATTTTTTAAGTTGGAAGCCTAATAATGAAATCTATTTTGTTCAATTTCGATTATTATTAGTAAAAAGTGTTTGTGCAAAAAGTGGAGCTACCAAACAGGGAAGTTGATAGCTCCCCAGTTTAAAAGAGGGTATCCCCTCTATAAGAAAATAAATCCTAAACGATTTTTTCCTACAACTCAAAAATACGAATTTATTTTACATAAAATACACTTATAGAAAAAATATTTTTTTTAATTGGAAAGGAATACTTTTGTTTTTTTTACAAGGTTGTTTCTATAAAGCAGAAACAACCTTGTAAACTAGTATAAAACCTATTAAGTTTGTTGTAAAATTTATATTTATGGAAGACCTTACCTTAGTTATTAGTTATTTTGCTTATTTGTTACCAGCCATTGTAGTTGGCTTGATTGCTTATTTTTTTTTTAAAGGGCATACGTCCAATGAAGAAGGAAGAAGGCGTTATTTGATTCAAAAAGAAGCTCAAAAAAGCTTATTACCAGTTAGACTGAAAGCTTACGAACGACTGACACTCTTTTTAGAACGCATTGATCCAAACAAACTTTTGATTAGGGTGAAACCATATTCTGATGATTTACAAGAATATGAAACATTACTTATTCAGAATATTGATAAAGAATACGAGCATAATCTGTCTCAACAAATATACGTGAGTCCAGAATGTTGGAATTTAATTACTGCGACAAAAAATGCAACCATACAAATAATAAGAAAGTCTGGCATGAACGAAAAAGTAAAGAATGTTGATAAATTAAGAGCTTTTGTATTAAATCACTTTATGGATGAAATTACACCTTCACAAAAAGCCTTGTTGTATATCAAAAAAGAAGTTGGTGAAATGTATTAATCTATCAACTCATTTAAACCGGTATTTTTTCTTTTAGCATATTCAAATCCAATTTCCCACCACTGTTTCATGCGATCTTGATTAAAAATTAATGAATTGGTAGTTAATACAGTAGGCGTATAATAAAAATTAATAATTACATCATTATTTGAGGCTACAAATTTTCCTATGCGAATATTTTGCTTTTCTATGCTATCTGCCATAAAAGAATGCATATTGGTCATCAAGGAAAAAGCATTTTTTGAAGGCATTCTATTTAAGTGTGTGACTTCTGTTTCTAAAACAATAACATCAATAACGGTAGCCCCTCTTTTTATAGCCTCTTCTATTGGAACCACACTACCAAATCCTCCATCAGCATATTCGCAGCCTTGCTTGTTTACCAAACTCATAAACGGTGTATAATTACAAGAAATCCAAATCCAGTCACAAAAATCATCGTATTCAAAATCATTAATCGATTTATATTCTACTTGATTTAAGGAAAAATTGGAAACCGTAACAATAATATCTTCAGCACTATTTTGCAAATCTTCAAATTCATCAATGCTCAGTGCTTTTGAAATAAGTTTTCGTAAGTTTTTGCTCTCGCCGAAAGTTTTTCTTCCAAGCACTAAATTCTTTAATACATTAATGTGGTTAATCGCAATTTCCATTTGCCCATGTTTTGTTTTTTTAACGGTAAATGGACAGTTATTAAATACACTTTTTTGATTTACAGAAGTGTATATGTCCTTTATTTTTTCGGTTTTATTTAAGGCTAAATGACTAATTAATAAACTACCTGTAGAGGTTCCTAAATAAAGATCGTACTTGTGCTTTAGTTCTTCAATTAAATATTGAGAAACTCCGCCAGCAAATGCTCCTTTACTTCCGCCTCCTGAAATCACTAATGCCCTCATAATTTTAGCCTTTTAGATTATTTTTCATTTAACATACTTTTTAAAAAAATTAAAGAATCAACATCTAATTGATGTTCTATTAATATGAATTGTTTTTGATAATTTTCATTTTCTAATAAACCTTCAAGTAGGTTTCTAGAAAAATCTCTAAATCTCCAATAATGATGTTGACTCGCACCGATTAGATGTAGTAGCGAGTCCTCATCCCATAAATTTAAATATCCGATATATTTTAATGCTTTTTCACGAGTATTATAACCATAGCTAGGAGCGGTATATTCAATCAGTTCCTTTACAAAAATATCTTTTCTAGCGGTTTGATAATCTTCCGTAATCAATGCTAAAAACAACCAAAACTGTCTTATGTTTTTATCACGAAATCCAATAACTCCCTCCATTTCATCCAAATATCTTGATTGGTTTTCTGGAAAATTAACCCATAAATTTCCCAATGCCGATTCTTGAGTTAAATAAGAACTATCCATTAAAAGACTTTCATAGTAAGGTTTTAATTCTTTTGGGATTTTATCCATTGATAATGCAATCGATTGTCTAACAAATATATTATTACTATCAAAAGCTTTTTTATACAATGGCAGTGTTAAATATAATGGCTCATTTTTTAATTGATAAACTATTTCTTGACCAATAAAATCATCGGGAAAAACTAATGCTTTTTCAAGTTCTGCGATTTTCAATTGAATTGGAGTTCCTCGCAAAGCAGAAATCTTAAAATACTCATTAATAAAATTTGATTTGACCAATGATTGATAAGCTTGTTCTGATTTAAATGCGCTTTGCAATATCCAATCTTTTTTAAATTCATTTAATTTTTTACCATAAGCTTGTTCCACCTCAATAATAAAATCGTCGGTAGTGACATTTTTATATCGGTGTTTTTCTATATAATTATTAATTGCTTTTTTAAAAACAGAATCTCCAACCTTTTCTCTTAATACATGTAATGCCCAAGCTCCTTTTTCATAAAATGTCAATGAACTCGCATTAGGATTATTTAAAGACTCTCCTTTTCCTTGTTCACTTAACAATTTTAGTTGCTCTGCAGATTGAAATAATTTCCAATAATAATAATCTTCACCGAAGATTTCTTTTTCAGTTAACAAAGCATAATAGCTCGCAAACCCTTCATGTAGCCAATGACTTTGTCCAGAAGTTTCTGTAACTAAGTTTCCAAACCATTGATGTGCTAGTTCATGAGCGTTCACATTCACATAATTTCGATCAATAAACCCAATCGAATCAACTATAAATGCATCTGAAAAAAAAGTAGCAGAAGTGTTTTCCATTCCAGCATATAAAAAATCTTTTAAGGGCACTTGTTTATAATTCTGCCAAGGATAATTTACTCCAATTTCATTTTCTAAAAAGTCAAAAATTATTTTTGAATATCTGTAGGTCGGTTCTACAAGCGATGAATCAGTACTTGAATAATAAAGCTCAATAGCAACATTGCTAGAAGAAGTTATTTTTTTTTTAGAAAAATCTCCAACTGCAAATGATAGCAAGTAACTTGACATAGGCTGTTTCATATCAAAGCTCCATTTTTTAAAAGCACCAGTATCAGTTACAGCAACTAATTTACCGTTTGCAACAATTGATTTATCTGAAGGAATAATATAACTAAGGTCAAATTCAATTTTATCGTTCATATCATCAATACTAGGAAACCAATTAGAGGTGTATTTACCTTGTCCTTGAGTCCAGATTTGATGATCTAAAAAATACAATGCTTTTTTGGGACTCACTTCGTATTCAAAAGAAACCGTATAAGTTTGAGTTGGCTTAAATTTAGAAACTAGCCAGATCTTATTGTTATTTAAATGAATAGCTATTTTACGATTTTTTATGTTTTTTAATAAAAAAACACCTTGAGCATCTAAATATACCGAATCACATTTCTTTAATATTTTAAATGTATAAGAAGTAGTTGCAATGACTTTTTTCTCTTTTATCAATGGCCTGACCACTGCTTTAACACTGATAAAATCAACTATTTCAGTTTGTTGACCGTAAACAAAAGAGCTAAAGGACAACCATAATAAAAAGTAAAAAAAACGAGGTAAAAAAATTAATGGCTTTACCTTTTGCAGCAAATAAAAAAAAATCATAAATAAAAAAGGTTATTTCTGTTTCTCAAAAATAACCTTTTTAACACGTACTATGAATTTTGTTTATTGTAAAATAATTTTTTTAGTACCCGTCCCTTTTTTATTTTCTAGATTGATAAAATAGGTCCCACTAGGTACTTTACTAAGATTAAATTTATGATTTAATAATTCTTCATTTGAATCAAAATAATAGACTTTAATCTGCTTGCCTTCTATGGTATAAATACTAACTCTTGTTCTTCCTTCAAGATGATTTGTAAACAATGAGAACGATCCATTAGAAGGATTTGGATATACTGTAATCTCGTAAATTTCATCGTTATTTATGGTATTTACTCCTAGAATATTATCATAAAACAAAGGGGTTTGACTTTTACTAATGATTTGCCCGTCTACATTGTAGTGAGGATTATATCCCGCATCACAATCAGGACAAGTGGTCCCTGATATACAATCCACATTATTTGGATGACAATTATCTACATATGATGAATGAAAACGATAATCCAAATCAATACTTGATCCAATATAAGACGATAAATCAAAAATATCTGGGTGGGCAATCGCCCCTGGACACCAACCTGCTCTATTGAAGGTCCAAGATCCTTGTTGACCTGTACAATTATCTGGATTTGGATTACATAAGTTAAATAGGTGTTGCGAATAAACTTCCTCTGCGTTTATATCTATATTATGAAACGCATTAAAGAATTCTGCAGCGTTTTGAGTGTTATTTTCACCCCAACCATGACCCGTATTAGATAATCTCAAGTAAGATTCATCTACTGTATTCAATATTTCTGCAGTATAGGTCTCTACCGGTTGTAAGTCTGCTGGATCTCCAAAATTATAAGTTGCATCCCAAGCTTCAATAACTCCTGAATAATCATATTCGGGGGTTCCTTGATGGTAATCAAGATTTAATGATAATTGCCATCCACCAGTTCCCCAAGTGTCAATAAATACTCTTAATTCTACTTCTCCTTGCAATAAGGACATATAATCCGTTAAATCAATTTCATGATTACAGCCGACTCCATATGGCGTAATGTATCTAATAATCTGAATCCAATTTCCATCAGGTCCTTTTATATCTATATGAGCCCATCGATCCCAATCATCACAACCACCGCTTATATTTGGACATTCAACTTCAAAAAGCGCATTGATTGAATCATAGGCACCAATTGACTGAGGTAAGGTATAATATCCGTAATACCATCGACTGTTCTCTCCTCCATATTCTATAACAACATCTTTAAAAGTTTCAACAACCTGAGAAGACGCAGTATTGGTCACCTCAACATTCTTTATCAAAAAAGTCTCTTCTCCACTAACAGCTTTTGCTGTAATAAGTATTTCATGAACACCGTAAGAAGATGGAATCCAAGAATAATAATAAAATCCATTTTTCTGAATCGCATTATAAGTAGCTCCATCAACAGTTAAAGTTACTAGATCAATCATATCGGGATCTTCAACTGTAGCATTGATATATATTGGGTATTCTTTTAATTCAGGCATTTCCAAAGGGTAATCTTCCGTCAATTGGCTTGTTAATACAGGCACGGAAGAATCAAAACCGAAAGCAGAATTCACACAAATTGTAATAATTAAAACTAGTAAGTTGCATATTTTTTTCATTAGATTCTTTTTAAATAGTTAAAGTTTCTTTACAAATATATAATTTAGTAACTTATTATTTTATTATTGTGGAAAAACATTAGTAACTATTAAAATGAATATCAATTTATTTCAAACACCAATAGATTATTTAAAGGGGGTCGGGCCAAATAGAGCCGATTTACTTAAAAAAGAGTTGGGAGTATATACATTTCAAGATTTAGTAAATCTATTTCCCAATAGGTATTTAGATAGAACTCAGTTTTACAATATTGATCAACTCCAGCGCACCAGTGCAGATTTACAGATTATTGGAAAAATAACACATATTAAAACGGTAGAGCAAAAAAGAGGAAAACGCTTGATAGCATACTTTCAGGATGATTCTGGAAAAATGGAATTAGTGTGGTTTAAAGGACATAAATGGATTAAAGAAAATTTAAAATTAAATATTCCCTATGTTATTTTTGGAAAAACAAATTGGTACAATGGTGTTTTTTCGATGCCACATCCAGAAATGGAACTATTAACGGAATATGAAAAAAATTTACGTCCAGTTATGCAACCTGTTTATCCTTCTACGGAAAAATTAATAGCTAGAGGTTTATCGAATCGAGTTCTCAATTCAATGATGCAACAATTGTTTTTAGAAACCAAGAAAAGCATTTCAGAAACGTTACCAAATAACATCCTAGAATCTTTAAAATTAATAGCAAAAAAAGAAGCGCTTTTAAACATCCATTTTCCACAAAATCAACAGCTACTATCGAGGGCACAATACCGATTAAAATTTGAAGAATTATTCTATATTCAATTGCAATTAATTCGTAAAAATTTACTTCATAAATCCAAAATAAAAGGCTATCCATTCACCAAAATTGGTAATCATTTTAATACTTTTTTTAAAGACCATTTACCCTTCGAATTAACGCAAGCACAAAAGCGAGTAATCAAGGAAATTAGAATGGACTTAGGCAGCAATGCCCAAATGAATCGACTATTACAAGGAGATGTAGGTTCTGGTAAAACGATTGTAGCATTAATGTCAATATTAATAGCACTTGACAATGGTTTTCAAGCTTGTCTAATGGCTCCTACTGAAATTTTGTCAGTCCAGCACTATAAGAGCCTATTAGAATTATGTAAGTACATGAATATCAGTGTTTACATATTAACTGGATCAACTAAAACTTCAGATAGAAGAATAATTCATGAAAAACTTGAAAATGGAGAAATTGACCTCTTAATTGGCACTCATGCCTTGCTAGAAGATAAGGTGAAATTTAAAAATTTAGGGCTTGCAATTATTGACGAACAACATCGTTTTGGGGTTGCTCAAAGGAGCAAACTCTGGCATAAAAACACCTTCCCTCCTCACGTCCTTGTAATGACGGCAACACCAATTCCAAGAACCCTTGCAATGAGTGTTTATGGAGACCTAGATATTTCGATAATCGATGAACTTCCACCTGGTAGAAAAACCATTAAAACCGTACACCGTTTTGATTCAAATAGGCTTCGTGTTTTTAAGTTTGTAAAAGATGAAATTTCAAAAGGCAGACAGGTCTACATTGTATATCCTTTAATACAAGAAAGTGAAGTTTTAGATTATAAAGATTTAATGGATGGTTACGAAAGTATTTCCAGAGAGTTTCAAAAACCCAATTATCAAATATCCATAGTTCATGGAAAAATGAAATCTCAAGATAAAGAATTTGAAATGAATCGCTTTATAAGAGGAGAAACTCAAATAATGGTGGCTACCACTGTAATTGAAGTTGGTGTTAACGTACCAAATGCCAGTGTGATGATTATTGAAAGCGCAGAACGTTTTGGTTTAGCTCAACTTCATCAACTTCGGGGACGAGTTGGCAGGGGTGCTGACCAAAGTTATTGTATCTTAATGACTGGCCACAAACTATCTGAAAATGCGAGTACACGACTAGAAACTATGGTTAGAACTAGTGATGGCTTTGAAATTGCTGAAGTAGATTTAAAACTTAGAGGTCCTGGAGATATTATGGGCACACAACAAAGTGGTATTTTAAATTTAAAAATAGCCGATATTATAAAAGACAATGAAATATTAAAGATTGCAAGAAGTTATGCCTTTGAAACTTTAAAAAACGACCCTTCGCTTTCATTAGCAGAAAATATCCCCGTAAAAAGCACTTATATCCAATTAACTAAGTACAAAAACATTTGGAATTATATTTCTTAGTCAAAACATTAGTTCTTAAACGTAAAATTCCTTCATATAAAAGATGTGAAGTATTATATTTGCAGATTGTAACAAAATTTAAGCATGAAAATTTCATATAACTGGCTGAAACAATTTATTAAAATTGATTGGAATGCCGAAAAAACAGGAAATTTATTAACCGACTTAGGATTAGAAATTGAAGGTATTGAAACTTTCGAGTCCGTACCAGGGGGATTAAAGGGAATTGTTGTTGGGCACGTTTTAGAATGCGAGCAACATCCTAATGCCGATCGCTTAAAAATTACAAAAGTAGATCTAGGAAATGGAGAAGTAGTACAAATTGTTTGTGGGGCTCCAAATGTAGCCAAAGGTCAAAAAGTACCCGTAGCTACTATTGGAACTTCTTTATACGATGCAGACGGAAATCCTTTTAAAATAAAAAAAGGTAAAATTCGCGGTGAGGAAAGTCATGGAATGATTTGTGCGGAAGATGAATTAGGTCTAGGAAAAAGTCATGATGGTATTATGATTCTTGATAAAAATATTACTACAGGTTCACTTGGTTCTGATATTTTTGAAATTGAAAATGATCACGTTTTTGAAATAGGTTTAACACCTAATAGAGCAGACGCGATGAGTCATTTGGGAGTTGCACGTGACTTAAAAGCTGGCTTATTAAGGAAAGAGGTTTCAGTAAAATTAATTACACCTTCGAACAGCAGTTTTGGAGTTGAAAACAGAACACACAAAATTGATATACAGGTTAATGATAATAATTTAGCCCCAAGGTATTGTGGAGTGACTATTAGTGGCGTTAAAGTCACAGAGTCTCCACAATGGATTCAAAATAGACTAAAATCTATTGGCATAGTCCCAACAAATAATATTGTTGATGCTACAAATTATGTTTTACACGAATTAGGGCAACCATTACATGCCTTTGATAGCAGTAAAATATCCGGTGATAAAATAATAGTAAAAACCGTTGCAAAAGGAACAAAATTCATCACATTAGATGGATTAGAAAGAGAACTTCACGAAGATGATTTAATGATTTGTGATGCCGAAAAACCAATGTGTATAGCAGGTGTCTTTGGAGGCATAGAAAGTGGAGTTAGCGAAAACACTGAAAATATATTTTTAGAAAGTGCTTATTTTAATCCTATTAGCATACGTAAAACAGCGAAACGTCACGCTTTAAATACAGATGCTTCTTTTCGTTTTGAAAGAGGTATTGATCCTAACTTAACAGAATATGCCTTAATTCATGCTGCATTGCTTATAAAAGAAATAGCTGGAGGTAAAATCACTAGTGATGTTATGGATATCTATCCAAAGAAAATTCAGGACCATCAAGTTTTTCTAAACTTTAGTAACGCTACCAGTCTAATTGGAGAAGAAATTCCAAAAGAAATTATAAAAGAGATATTAACTTCATTAGATATTAAAATCAATAATGTTACGGAAGCTGGATTAGGAATGACGATACCTGCCTACCGAAATGATGTAACACGTGAAGCTGATGTTATTGAAGAAATTTTAAGAGTGTATGGTTATAATAATATTAAATTTACTGAAAAGCTTAACGCTTCTATTGCTGCAAATCAAATAATTGAAGATTATCAAATTCAGAATAAAATTGGAAATCAACTTACTGCTCTAGGGTTTTATGAGATGATGGGGAACTCTCTTACATCTCCAAAATACATTGATTTAAGCAAAGCACTAAGCCATGAAAATAACATAAAAATGCTAAATCCATTAAGCAATGATTTATCGGTAATGAGACAATCAATGTTGTTTAACGCTTTAGAAGCTTTATCCTTTAACTCCAACCGAAAAATAAACGATATTAAATTATTTGAATTCGGAAAAACATACCATCAATATGATACTGGCCCTAAAGAACCAAAGCATTTATCATTATTAGTTTCCGGATTAAAAGGTGATACAAACTGGATTTCACCTTCTTCAAAAAGTACATTTTTTTATTTTAAAGGATTTGTCACTAACGTTTTAGACAGATTAGGAATTACAGATTATTCTGAAAATGGAACAAAAGATGAAAATTTCTCTGAAGGCCTATCATTTTCAAAAAACAATAAATTATTGGTAGAATTCGGAACCATTAATAAAAGTATCACCGCTGCTTTTGGGATTGATGCAGAAACTTTTTATGCCGACTTTAAATGGGACGAAGTATTAGAAGAAATAGCTACTGACAACTTTAAGCTTAAAGCGATTTCAAAATTTCCAAAAGTAAAACGTGACCTTGCACTGTTAATTGATGAAAGCATAACATTTGATTCTTTAAAGAAAACTGCTCAAAAAACAGAAAAAAAATTACTTAAAAATATTAATTTATTTGACGTTTATACAGGAAGTAAATTGCCAGGGGGTAAAAAATCGTATGCATTAAGTTTTACAATACAAGACGAAAAAAGAACACTTACAGATAAACAAATAGATAAGATTATGAAAAAGCTACAACAAAATTTCGAAAGCGAATTCGGTGCGAGCTTGCGATAATTATTAATTCCTAACTGTTTTTATAAGTCTGAAGCAGGAAGCACATACCCTTCAACTATATGAAAAAAACCATTTTTATGGTAAAAATCTGTAGCTGAAATAACAGAAGTATTTCCAAATGAATCCACTAACAATAATTGGCTATTTTCCTCTTTTATACCCAATTTAACTCCTAGTAAGGTAGTGAAATAAGCAATTCCTCCTTTGTATTGAATTGCTTTTTTAATAGAACGCTTATCAACCCTTCCTGGTATTACGTGGTACTTTATAATTGCAATTCTATTAGTTATCGGTACAACATCAAAAATAGAATCGTTAACTCCTTGTAGTTTTTCGTAAGCATTATTAGTCATCGCAAAAATAGTAACCATTTCTTGATCTTCAATTTCTTTTGTACTTGAGCCTAATTCTAAGTTTTTTTTCAATGTCGAAAAACTCGGAACCTCAGTAATATTTTCAGTGAAAGACTTAGAAGCATAAAACGTAGTTTCATTCCAATTTTTGCTTAGTTCAGACGCATCCGTCTTTGTGTATTTTTGAGCAAAACCGACTGTATTTATTAACAATGCAAAAAATAACAACCTTTGGTTAATTGTTTTCATCATAATAATTTGTTTTAAATTCTACCCGCAATTCTATCTTTAGCAAGTTGCAAAATAATATGAAATTGATCTTCTTTATTTGTTTCTGAATTATCTAGTTCTATCGCATCATTTGCTATAATTAAAGGAGAATCTTCTCGTGTGGTATCTAATAAATCCCTTTTTTGAACATTTTTCAAAATCTCATCATAAGTAATTGTTTGATTTTTTTCTTTTAATTCATTAAATCTTCTCATCGCTCTAACCTCAGCATCAGCATTCATAAATATTTTTAATTCTGCCTTAGGAAAAACAATAGTACCAATATCACGCCCGTCCATTACGATGCCCTTTTTAACACCCATTTGATGCTGGATAGCAACTAGTTTCTTTCTTACTTCTGAAAGAGTCGCTACCGGACTTACAAAATCGGAAACATACATTGATCTAATTTCTTTTTCCACATTAACACCATTCAGAAACATATTTGATTTGGAGTTATCATTTTCTTTTTTAAAATCCAATTCTATTTCTGGGAGTGCTTTGATAAAAAGTTCTTGATCAAAACTATCTTTTGATATGTAATTATTTTGCAATGCAAATAATGCAACTGCTCTATACATCGCACCAGAGTCAACATATGTATAATCTAAATAATCGGCGAGTTGTTTTGCTACTGTACTTTTTCCAGTAGAAGAATACCCGTCAATAGCAATTATAATTTTTTTCAATTTATATAAATTTAATGTGATTGAAAATAATGTTTTTTTAAATTAAAAAATACAATTATTGAAGATTTAACATTAAACCAAAATAACTTGAAGCAGCAGCAGAGCTATATTTAGCATAAGTATAACTTAACCTCAACTTATTGAATTTTACTGAAAAACCTGCGCTAAGACCTGCAAAAGCTCTTTTTTCAACAATTCGCAATTCCTCTCCTCTTCTAAAATTATAACCTAATCTAATATTAAATCCTTTGTCTGGAAAAAGTTCTATACCTAAAATGGTATGTCTAAATATATCGTCTATAACGTTTATATTTTCAGTTGTAACATTTCCTTCTAAATCCGTTTCATCTCTATTGGGGTTTACAAAAGCGATATTCCAAACCTGCATATTTTCAAAAGTAAGATGCCATCTTATCGGAACATTCATTAAGGTTTGTGAAATTCCTAATATAACTTCTAATGGCAAAGGTTCATAAATACCATCATAGGGGTTAATTTGGGTTCCTACATTCCTTATAACACCAGAAATATTAAGATCCCAATCTTTATAAACATACATGATTCCAATGTCTACAGCAATACCAAAAGAAGAGTATTGCTCTAAAGCAGATGATATTAATTTTAAATTTCCGCCTATATAAAAATCAGAAAAAGCTATATTTCTTGCATGTCCTAAGGAAAAAGCCACTTCACTACCACTAAAACTATTTGTAGAATTCCCTTGTTCATCATATCCGTCAAAATTTCCATAATTTACATAGGTAACTCCAGCATGGAGCACTTGAGTTCTTCTATCCCATAAATAAGCATATGCAGCAGATCCATAATTAACATCACCGATATAATTCACATAATTCATCGACAAATGGTTATCCATTTCAGGATTAATACTTGCAGGATTTACAAGTGCTTGTGTAGGGTCATAATCGTAATTTGTAATGTTTTTCCCGCCCAATGCTGCCATTCTTGGCGAAGTAGTAAGGTTTAAAAATTGGTATGCATATTTACCACCAACTTGAGCATTTGCAAAAATTGATAACAATAAAATAACCAATAAGATAAGCTTTTGGCTCATGAACGCACTATTCCTTTTCCTGAAGTTTAAACGACTACAAGTATAATTTATTTTGATTTATTAAATAACTTAATATTAATGAATATAATACCTAAATTTCAAAGCACTCAAAAAGATCTTTAAACACTAGCCTTTTGTACTTAAAAACACTTTTCGTATAAAGTTATTAAGAAATTTTTTTTGCGTTTTTTACTTTTTGTTTTGTAAGTGCAACGTCGATAACCTGACTCATTTCTTTAACATAATGAAATGTCAATCCTTTTATATATTCAGGCTTAATTTCTTCAATATCCCTCCTATTATCTTCACAAAGCATAATCTCTTTTATATGTGCTCTTTTTGCAGCTAATATTTTTTCTTTAATTCCACCTACAGGGAGTACTTTACCTCTCAAGGTAATCTCTCCTGTCATCGCTAAGCTTCTTTTCACTTTACGTTGAGTATATAAAGAAACTAGAGAAGTTAACATGGTGATCCCAGCACTTGGTCCATCTTTTGGAGTTGCTCCTTCTGGAACATGAATGTGAACGTTGTATTTATTAAATACGCCTGGAGAGACCCCTAATAGCTCAGCATTTGCTTTGATATACTCCATTGCAATGGTAGCTGATTCTTTCATTACCTTCCCTAAATTACCGGTTAAAGTAAGATTGCCTTTTCCTTTTGAGATAATGGACTCAATAAATAAAATATCTCCTCCAACTCTAGTCCAAGCTAAACCAGTAACAACACCAGCGACATCATTATTTTCATATTTATCCCTTTCTAACTTTGGAGCTCCTAATACTTCAACAATAATATCGTTGTTTACTTTTTTGGCATATTCTTCTTCCATTGCAATTTTCATCGCAGCATAACGAACCATTTTAGCCAATTGCTTTTCCAAACCTCTTACACCACTTTCACGAGTGTATCCTTCAATAATTTTCTCTAACTGTGGTTTTCCAATTTTTAAATCATTTGTAGTTAAACCATGATCTGATAATTGCTTTGGCAATAAGTGACGTTTTGCAATCTCAATTTTTTCTTCAATAGTATAACCAGATACATTAATGATTTCCATACGATCGCGAAGTGCAGGCTGTATAGTACCCAAACTATTTGAGGTTGCGACAAACATAACTTTAGATAAGTCATATCCAACTTCTAAGAAATTATCATAAAATGAGTTATTTTGTTCTGGATCTAATACTTCTAGCATTGCTGAGGAAGGGTCTCCTTGACTTCCAACGGATAGTTTATCAATTTCATCTAACACAAAAACCGGGTTTCCTGTTTCAGCTTTTTTAATATTTTTTAGTATTCTACCAGGCATTGCACCAATGTACGTTTTACGATGCCCTCTAATTTCAGATTCATCTCTCAACCCACCCAAAGACATTCTTACATATTTTCTACCCAATGCTTCAGCTATAGATTTTCCTAATGAAGTTTTTCCCACACCAGGAGGTCCATATAAACACAAAATTGGAGATTTCATATCGTTACGAAGTTTTAAAACTGCAAGATGCTCTATAATCCGTTTTTTTACATCGTCCAAACCAAAATGATCTCGATCTAGTATTTTACGAGCCCTTATTAAATCAAATTTATCGGTACTATATTCTTCCCAAGGCAAATCTAAATACAATTCTAAATAATTACGTTGAATTCCATATTCTGCAACTTGTGGATTCATCCGTTGCAATTTAGCCAACTCTTTTTCAAAATGTTTAGCGACTTCTTTATTCCAAATTTTCTTTTTGGAACGTTCTCTCATTTCTTCTATTTCTTCTTCAGAAGTATTACCACCTAGTTCTTCTTGAATAGTTTTCATCTGTTGATGAAGAAAATATTCTTTTTGTTGTTGACTAATATCACTTTCAACTTTAGATTGAATATCGATTCGAAGTGATAATTTTTTCAATTCAATTTCCATAAAACGCAATGTTTCCATTGCACGTAATTTAAGGTCATTTATTTCTAATAGGTTTTGTTTATCACCAACAGAGACATTTAAATTAGAAGAAACAAAATTGATTAAAAAGGAACTACTCTCAATGTTTTTAATAGCAAAAGCTGCTTCAGAAGGTATATTAGGACTGTTTTTAATGATTTTTAATGATTTTTCTTTTATCGAATCAATAATCGCCTTAAACTCTTCATTCTCCTTTGCAGGTCTGGCTTCTGGAACTTCCTTAATGGTTGCAGTCATATAGGGAGTTGAAGTGATTACCTCATTAACTTCAAAACGTTTTTGACCCTGTAAAATTACAGTTGTATTACCATCAGGCATTTTTAGTACCCTTAATATTTTTGCAACCGTACCCACCTTGTTAATATCTTTTAATTCTGGATTTTCTACATTTTCATCTATTTGAGAAACGACACCAATAATTTTATTCCCTTTATTGGTTTCTTTAATTAATTCGATAGATTTATCACGTCCGGCAGTAATGGGTATTACCACACCAGGAAAAAGCACCGTATTTCGCAAAGGCAAAATAGGGAGTATTTCTGGCAACTCTTCTTTATTCATCGCTTCTTCGTCTTCAGGAGTCATTAAAGGAATTAATTCTGCATCTTCATTTAAATCTTGAAATGACAAACTGTCGAGAGATGTTATTTTTGATCTAGCCATATATTTATTTAGGACATAATGGCACAACTATTGTATTTAAAATAGTAGGACATCATGTATTATATTTTATTAATCTTATTTACGTTACTGAAATTCAGCCATTAGCTTTATAACAATCTTTATTTATTAATATTTTAATTCAATTGTTATGCCATTTTAATCGCTGCTAATGGTATTGATTAAATAAATTTCAAAAACTAATAAATAAGAAAACCATTATTTTAGACATACTATCTTTAGTGTAACAAATGTTATCATTGCTACACTAATTAAATATTAATAAAAAAACAACGAAAATGAAAAATCTAATACATTATTTTTTAGTAACAGCATTAACATTATTAACTTTTACTACTAGTAATGCTCAATTTAAAAAAGTAAAAGGTAACGGTAACATCACTACTAAAAAACATTCAACTTCAGATTACCATAAATTAGATTTAGTAGGTTTTATGGATGTAAAATTAGAAAAAGGCACAGAGGGTAACATTACGGTTAAAACCGATGATAATATACATGAATATGTTAGTATTGAATCTAATAAAGGTGTTTTAAAAATTAAAATTAAAAACAATGTAAATATTAGCACTAAAAAAGGACTACATATAACGGTACCTTTTACAGATTTAGACAACGTTTCACTTACAGGATCTGGAGACGTTTTAACTAGTAATCAAATTAAAAGCGACCAATTTGAAGCTGAAGTAACAGGAAGCGGTGATATGACTCTTGATGTCGATTCTATTAGGATTGATGCTAAAGTAACTGGTTCCGGTGATTTAAAAATTACCGGTAGTACTACCCATTTGGAAATTAAAGTAACTGGTAGCGGTGATTTTGATGGTGATTCTTTAAATGCCCAAAACGTTGAAGCGTATGTTTCAGGTTCTGGAGATGCAAGAGTTGTAGCTAATAAGAGTATTAAAGCTAGAGTAAATGGATCTGGAGATATCAATTACTCAGGAAACCCTAGTAAAAATGATACTAAAGTAATGGGATCTGGAGATATAAGTTCTAACTAAAAATACAGTTTAAACCATAAAAAGGCCTCCTAAATTGATTCAGGAGGCCTTTTTTTATGGTAAAATAGATTATCTGTTAAAATTCTAACGTAAACTCACCTTCAGTAACTACATATACTGTTTGATCCTGACTTGTTTGATCTATTGCAGAAAATGAAAAAGTCCCTTCAATTATTCTAGCTCCCAAATCATAATCCAAAATAGTTAAGCTTCCCGGGCTAGATATATAAGTCATTGAAACGCCAATTTCTGGAGTGTATTGACTAAATTTCTCATTACCATCTATTAAACTAGTTGTTAATTCATAGGTTCCAACTTCAATATTTTTTGGAAAAAATAATCCCATTTTTTGACCTGTATTAGAAATAATAGCAGTTATGTTAAATCGAGAAACTCCATTAAATATAGATTCTCCTACAAAAATAGAATCTGGACCAAAAACTTCACCATCAATCGTTGCAGTGAAACTGGTAACCGTATCTCCAGGAGATGAAATATAATCTACTTTAAAATTACCTTCCGTAATCTCAGCTATCGTTGGATCTAATTCTAATGGATCAGTTGCAGTGAAATTGAAAGTTGCTTCTATAATTCCCGTAAAGGTATTAAACCTAGTAATGGTGATTTTTCCTGGGTTAGAGGTTAAATTCTCTCCAATTGAAGCAGGATTGTAAAGGCCTATTAGCTTTGTACCGTCGGAAAGAGCTAACATATCGTAGGTTCCAAGACCTAAATCTTCCGGAATATCAATTCGCAAAATTTCTCCTTCTTCATTTACAGCAACAATCTTAACCACAGATACTCCTGCTACATTATTTAATGTAGTTGTTACCGATTCACTATCAAAATCAATACCATCTACTTTTGCAAAAAACACATCATTAATTGGTGTTCCACCACCACCTTGGTCTTCGTTGGTAAAACTAATTTTATTGAAAATTCCATTAGTAATTTCTTCATCTTCGATAACTGGATTTCCAGCAGCATCTAATATTGGATTCCCAGAAGCATCTAAAGCGAATCTAGTTCCTGTAAAACTAAAGGTTCCAGTGATTTTTAAATTTTCAATATCAAACTCAGTAATATTTAATTGACCTGAAGCTCCAGATGTGCCTAAAGAAACATAAGAATTACTAGTTGCGGTTTCAAAATAGGAAGCACTGTTATCAGTACCTAATCCAGCGGTTAAATTAAATGTTCCAATATCAGGATTTCCAACAATCAAGACAATACTTTCTCCAGTTTCTAGTATGGAACCTGTTATGGTTAAAACATTAGAAGTACTTAATGTTCCAACTGCAGCATCAGCAGTAAATCTATTAAACCCTATATCAGCTCTAAAGCCACCCTCATCTATGTTAATTATATCCTCATCCTGAGGAAACTCTCCTTCTAGTGGTTCATTAATACAAGCAGAAAAATTAATAAGGACAATTAAGGCTATTGTCCATTTTAAGAGTTCAAATTTCTTCATAATTAGTTTTTATTTCATAATAACAACAAACTTAAATAAAAATTGTGGAGTTTTACTTATTTCTTGGGATTCTAAATAATAAAAGTGCGCCAATTATAAAAAAAACTACTAAAAACAGAATAGAATTACGCATACTACCAGTTAATTGATCAATGATACCGTATATTAACATTCCAATTACAATTCCTATTTTTTCAGAAACATCGTAAAAACTAAAATAAGAGGCGGTATCTTTTGTTTCTGGTAAAAATTTTGAATAAGTAGATCTTGATAAAGCTTGTATGCCACCCATGACCATACCAACAAAACCAGCAGTGGCATAAAATTGAAGAGGAGAGGTAATAAAAAATGCTACTATACATATTAAGGCCCAAATCCCATTAATTACGATTAATGTAGTTACATTTCCATATTTTTCTGAAGCTTTTGAGGTTAATTGAGCCCCAACAATTGCAACTAATTGTATAATTAAAATACTTGAAATTAAACCAATTGTTTTTTGATCATCATCTCCCCAATTTATCTCTTGTTCTCCAAAATAAGCAGCAACCAACATTACCGTTTGAACTGCTATACTGTAAACAAAAAATGCAGACAAGTAACGTTTAAGCACTAGGTTTTCAGACAATGATTGATATACACCCCTTAACTCTTTAAAGCCATCTAGTAAAATTCTCCATGAAATTTTATTATTAGATTTATTTCCTTTTGGCAAATAATAAAAAGTATATTGACTAAAAACAATCCACCAAATTCCTACAGAAATAAAAGAATATTTCATTGCTAGTATTTTTGCAGCACCGTCATCGCCCAATCCAAAGGTATCTGGCATCATAATCATTGCCAAATTAAATAATAACAAAATAACACTTCCTATATACCCTAATGAAAATCCTTTTGCACTCAATCGATCTTGTTGTTCTGGAAATGCTACATCCGGTAAATAGGAATTATAAAATACCCAACTACTCCAAAAACCAACTAATGCCAAAAAATATAACAATAAACTAACCAAAATATTTTCTAAACTAAAGAAATATAAACCCATACAAGAAAAGGCTCCCAAATAACAGAAAAATTTCATAAAAACTTTCTTATTACCTACAAAATCGGCAATACCAGAAAGAATTGGAACTAGTAAAGAAATGATTACAAATGCCGCAGCTGTCGTGTAAGTAATAAGTGGGGTGCTTCTTATTTCACCTCCAAAAATAGTGATTGAATTAATTCCTGCAGAACTAAACAGTGCTTGATAATAAATTGGGAATACAGCAGATGCGATTACTAAACTATAAACTGAATTTGCCCAATCGTAAAATGCCCAAGCATTCAATAATTTTTTACTTCCCTTTTTCAGGTATTGCATATTAAATATTATAATTAATTAAGACCAAAAAACATTAGAAGATGATTTTAATTATTGTGATATTAAAACTTTTAAATATACTAATTTTTCTATATTTACAACCTGTATTTTGTTTTGGAATGAATTTTGCAATAAAATATTATAAAAATAATAATTATGAAAAAACTATCTTTACTGTTCACACTTTGTGCATTCGTTTTATTAATTTCTTGTACTGGACCTGCTGGACCTCCGGGTTATTCGGAATTAGGTAAAGTATTTGAAGCTACTGCAAATTTTAATCCTAATAATAGTTATAGTAGACTCGTATCATTCCCATCTGATATAGTAGTTTACGAATCTGATGTTGTTTTAGTTTATTTATTAGAAGAAGTAGTCGATGGTAGTATTGATGTGTGGAGTCAATTACCTCAAACTTATTTTCTAAATCAAGGAACGTTATTATATACATTTGACCATACCTATATAGATGTAAATATCTTCTTAGATGCAAATTTCAACTTAAATACCCTTGGTACTGAATACACTGACAACCAAATATTTAGAATAGCAATTCTTCCAGCTGAATATGCAAATAGCAACCTAGGAATGAATGAATTAATGAATAAATTTCAACTAGAAGTTTCAGACATTCAATTATTATCAAACCAATAGTGTTTAAATCACATATTTTATAAAAATTAAACATTATAATTTAGAATGAAAAACGTTGCATTATTGTTATTAAGTATTATGTTATTTAGCTGTAACACAAAAGCTCAGTCAAAGAAAGGTACAGATCTTTTTCCTATCACTAAGACCGAAGCAGAATGGAAAGAAAAGCTAAGCCCACAAGAATATTATATCTTGCGCGAAAAAGGCACTGAACGTCCCTTTTCGAGTGAATTTAATAAAAACCAAAACAAGGGTACATACATTTGTGCAGCTTGTGACACACCCTTATTTAAAAGTGAATATAAATTTGATAGCGGTTCTGGTTGGCCAAGTTTTGATCGTGAAATAAAAGCCAATGTAGAATTCTCAACTGATAATGACTTACTATATACTAGAACGGAAGAGCATTGCGCCAGCTGTGGTGGTCATTTAGGTCATGTTTTTAACGATGGCCCTGCTAACACAACTGGCTTGAGACATTGCATTAATGGTGCGGCACTTAAATTTATTCCCACAAAAATGATGGATGAAAAATAATATATTCCCAAATCAAGAACCTGAAGAATACTGGAAAGAGAAACTTTCAAAGGAAGCCTACCATGTGTTGCGTGAAAAAGGAACAGAACGTCCATTCACCGGAAAGTTTAATCTTCATTTTGAAAACGGCAGCTATCAATGTGCTGCCTGCAATGTTCCATTATTTAAAAGTAGCCAAAAGTTTGAAAGTGGTTGTGGTTGGCCCTCTTTTGATGACGCAATTGAAGGAAGTATAAAAAATGTATTGGATAAAAGTCTTGGAATGATGCGAACAGAGATTGTCTGTAATAACTGTGGTGGTCACATCGGTCATCTTTTTAACGATGGTCCAACCGAAACTGGACAACGTTATTGTGTAAATTCTTTATCTATCGATTTTAAGAAAGATTAATTTTTTTTAATTAATATTAAAACAACGTCTATAATTATATTCTTTTTTGGAATTGATTTATGATGCTTTTTTATTGCATTACATATACATTTTGTAATTTCGCATTTTAGAAAACTAATAAAAATCATTAAAATGAGCAAATACGATATTATAGTTTTAGGAAGTGGTCCTGGCGGATATGTTACCGCTATTAGAGCATCACAACTAGGTTTCAAAACCGCAGTTATAGAAAAAGAAAGTTTAGGTGGTGTTTGCCTTAATTGGGGCTGTATTCCAACTAAAGCATTGCTTAAAAGCGCTCAAATATTCGATTATTTAAAACATGCAGAAGATTATGGTTTAAGTTTAGAAAATCCAGATAAAGACTTCACCAAAGTGGTAGAACGTAGTCGTGGAGTTGCGAATGGAATGAGCAAAGGTGTTCAGTTTTTAATGAAAAAAAATAAGATTGATGTCATCAATGGTTTTGGAAAATTAAAACCAGGAAAAAAAGTGGAAGTTGACGGAAAAGAATATACCGCAGACCACATAATAATAGCTACAGGATCTCGCTCAAGACAATTACCAAATATACCTCAAGATGGTAAAAAAGTAATTGGATATAGAGAAGCTATGACTTTAAAAAAGCAACCTAAAAGTATGATTGTAGTAGGTAGTGGTGCAATTGGAGCTGAATTTGCACATTTTTACAATGCCATGGGAACCAAGGTAACTATTGTAGAATACTTACCAAATTTAGTTCCTCTAGAGGATGAAGAAGTATCTAAGCAATTTGAACGCTCATTTAAAAAAGCAGGAATTAAAGTAATGACAAATTCTTCTGTTGAAAGTGTTGACACCTCAGGGAAAACGATAAAAGCGAGTGTTAAAACTAAAAAAGGAGAAGAAATTTTAGAAGCTGAAATTGTGCTTTCTGCTGTAGGAATAAAATCAAATTTAGAAAACATTGGTTTAGAAGAGGTAGGAATTGTTGTAGATCGTGATAAAATATTAGTAAATGATTGGTACCAAACTAACATCCCAGGTTATTATGCTATTGGAGATATAACTCCCGGTCCTGCATTAGCACATGTAGCATCAGCAGAAGGCATTACTTGTATTGAAAAAATAAAAGGAATGCATATAGAATCAATTGATTATGGAAATATTCCTGGATGTACCTATGCGACACCTGAAATTGCTTCTGTTGGACTCACTGAAAAACAAGCCATCGAAAAAGGATATGATATTAAAGTTGGAAAATTTCCGTTTTCAGCTTCTGGAAAAGCAAGTGCCGCTGGAACTAAAGAAGGCTTTGTAAAAGTGATTTTTGATGCTAAATACGGTGAGTGGTTAGGATGCCATATGATTGGCGCTGGCGTAACCGACATGATTGCGGAAGCTGTTTTAGGTAGAAAGTTAGAAACTACCGGGCATGAAGTTTTAAAAACGATACACCCACACCCGACCATGAGTGAGGCGGTAATGGAAGCTGTTGCTGACGCTTATGGTGAAGTAATACATCTTTAAAAATTTACTTCACAAGGATAAAAATGCTCTATTAAAATAGGGCGTTTTTTATAAAAAACTTTTTAATGCCAATTCATAACTTTTCAAGCCAAAACCCAATACAATTCCTTTTGCATTTGGAGAAACATAAGAATGATGTCTAAACTCTTCTCGAGAAAAAATATTGGATATATGCACCTCAACTACTGGTGTTCTTATCCCTTTAACTGCGTCACCAATGCCAATTGAGGTGTGTGTATAAGCAGCAGCATTCAAAATGATTCCTTCAAATGTGAAACCAACCTCCTGAAGCTTATCAATAAGCTCTCCTTCTATATTAGATTGAAAGTAAGATAAATTGAGTGTTGAATATTTTTTTTGTAAATTATTAAAGTAATCCTCGAAGGTTTGATCCCCATAAATAAGAGGTTCACGTTTGCCTAGTAAATTTAAATTGGGACCATTAATGATGACTATATTCATATTATAAAATTACAAAAAATAGAATTACTTTCCATTAATAAATAAACAGAAAAAATTGTACATTTTGATAGATAAAAAAACTCGAAGCTTTGCTTCGAGTTTTAGTATTTTATTTGATTAACAATTAAAATTTATACGTTAAACCGAATTGAATATCGTATAAATCTAATGAAAATCCAAACGTGTTAGTAGCTTCAGCTCCATCAGTATCTAGTTTTGAACTACCATAACCTAATGAACCAATACCAGCTCTTAATGCAAAAGAATCTGAAATAAAATAATTCATTCCAGGAGTTAAACCTATAAACCATGAATTTAATTTAGAATCAGGAACACCTTGCTCAGCTGAAGTGTAATCAAACCCCCCTCCTACAGCAAAAGAAAATTGTCTTGCTGGTGAAAAGAAATAAATTGCTCCAATAGCAGCACCGAAGGCTGAACTATCATCAGTTCCTGCATCAGAAAAAGTCAAATCTGCTTCTAAAGCAACATTATCGGATAAAAAATATCCAATTGCTGGGGAAATACTATAAGCAGTATTTGAGTTACCATCTGAACTTACACTTGCAAGTCCTACGGAACCTGAAATATATAAATCTGATTTTGCAAAACCTCCTTCTGACATGTATTGTTCATCTTGAGCATTTGCTGTTGAAAATACGAAAACTGCTATTGCAGTAAATAATAATAAATTTTTCATAATATTAATAATTTTGATTATTGTTAATTAAAATTAAATAAAGAAAAGCATTATTATACCACAATAAAAATACGTTATTAACATTAAATTGTTAATAACTAAAAAGTGAATAAACTATGTAAATTATTGTTTTTTAGGTATTTACATTAAATAAAAAAATATTTAATATATTTTTAAAATAGATTTCAATAATTATCAACAATTTAACACACTCTAAAAAAGACTAAATTTAAAGAAGTGTCCAACCAATGGATAGGCTAAAAACCTTGTTTTTTACATCGGCTAAATCTGGAAAAACTTCAGTAAGACCAAAATTATAACGACCGTCTACTCTAAAGCCCAAGGGTAAATCTAAACCAAGCCCTACAACACCCGAAACATCATTTGATTCGGTTGGGTAAACGTCACCATCGCTTACTATGAATCCAACTTGAGGACCAAGATGTATATTAAGCCTTTTAATAAGGTAATATTTAAAGACCACAGGTACATTTACATAACTTAAATCAACTTTACCAAGATCTAATTCAGCGCCTTGTTGTGAATAAAGTGCATCTGCTTGTATCGCAATCTTGTCGTTAAATTTAATAGTAAAAAATGCACCAAGATTTAAACCAGTTTTAGTATCTACGTTTGGAAAATCAGTCAGTGTGGTAAAATTTGCACCTACTTTAATACCGAGATCTATTCCTTGTGAAAATGATTTTAAACTCAAAAAGATTAACGAAATAAAAATAATTTTTTTCATAATGTTTGATTGTAATGTTTGTTTATAAATTTTGTTTATCAAATATATAAATTTTTAGATTTGTTTTAGAAATATTTAAGCCTTATGTTTAAAAAATTTAATTAATTATTGTAAAAAAGATGGATTGGTCTGGTGCTTTAAAATACTATCAAGACTATTTAAAAATAGAAAGAGGATTATCTGATAATTCCATCGAAAACTATTCCTTCGATATTAAAAAACTCATAAAATGGCTTGAAACTTCTTCGATTAAAGTTACTCCATTGAAAATTAATAGAGAAATTCTACAAGAATTTATTTATCACATTGCAAAAGAAGTTAATCCTCGTTCTCAAAGTAGAATCATATCTGGCTTAAAGGGTTTTTTTAATTATTTAATTTTTGAAGAATATAGAGCTACTAATCCATTAGATCTTATTGAAAGCCCAAAAACAGGAAGAAAATTACCAGATACGCTTTCTATTAAAGAAATTGACGCAATTATTTCAATCATAGACTTAAGCAAGCCACAAGGGGAACGTAATAGAGCAATTATTGAGGTATTATATGGTTGTGGATTGCGGGTTTCAGAATTGATAAGTTTAAAAATATCCGATTTGTTTTTTGATGAAGGTTTTATTAAAGTTACCGGAAAAGGAAACAAGCAACGTTTTGTTCCAATAGGCTCTTTAACTATTAAATTTATTGATATTTATAGGAATGAAATTAGAGTCCATCAAGTTATTAAACCCAATGCTCAAGACAGCTTGTTTTTAAATCGACGAGGGAATGAGTTAACAAGATCAATGATTTTTCACATCGTAAAAGAATTAACGGAAAAGGCAGGAATACAAAAAAACATAAGCCCACACACCTTTAGACATTCATTTGCAACTCATTTATTAGAAAACGGAGCAGATCTAAGGGCTATTCAACAAATGCTCGGGCATGAAAGCATTACTACTACTGAAATTTATACTCATCTAGATAAAAGACACTTAAGCCAAATTATAAATAATTTTCATCCAAGAAGATAGGTATTTGTTATTGATAATTAGAATCATATTTAGCAATAACTCCATCTCAATACCTAAGGAACCAGGTATCCACGATTTATTTTGCAATAGTTACTGCTCTTGTCTCTCTAATAACCGTAACTTTTACTTGACCAGGATAGGTCATTTCAGTTTGAATTTTTTGTGAAATATTAAATGATAATTCAGATGCTTTTTCATCACTTACCTTCTCACTTTCAACCATCACACGAAGCTCACGTCCAGCTTGAATTGCATATGCTTTGTTTACACCTTTAAATCCAAAAGCAACATCCTCTAGGTCTTTTAAACGTTGTATATATGAATCCAACACCTGACGTCTTGCCCCAGGCCTAGCTCCACTTATGGCATCACAAACTTGAATGATTGGAGATAATAAACTCGTCATTTCTATTTCATCATGATGGGCACCAATAGCATTGCAAACATCCGGTTTTTCTCCATGCTTTTCAGCCATTTGCATTCCTAATAAAGCGTGAGGAAGTTCTGTTTCTGTTTCAGGAACTTTTCCAATATCATGCAATAATCCGGCTCTCTTAGCTAATTTAGGATTCAAACCTAATTCTGAAGCCATCACACCACAAAGCTTAGCTACTTCACGAGAATGATGTAATAAATTCTGACCATAAGAAGAACGGAATTTCATACGTCCAACAGCTTTAATTAATTCTGGATGCAATCCGTGAATCCCTAAATCAATAACAGCACGCTTTCCTACTTCTTTAATCTCTTCTTCTATCTGATTAGTGGTCTTTTTAACTACTTCTTCAATTCGAGCTGGATGAATACGCCCATCGGTTACTAATTTATGTAAAGACAAACGAGCAACTTCTCTTCTAACGGAATCAAAACAAGATAAAATAATTGCTTCTGGAGTATCGTCTACTATAATCTCTACTCCAGTAGCAGCTTCTATTGCACGAATATTTCTTCCCTCACGTCCAATAATTCTACCTTTTACATCATCACTTTCTAGATTAAAAACAGAGACACAATTATCTATTGCTTCTTCTGTTCCTATTCGTTGTATCGTATTTATAATAACTTTTTTGGCTTCTTGTTGGGCTGTTAATTTGGCTTCTTCTAATGAAGTTTGAATGTATGCCATTGCATCTGTTTTGGCCTCATCTTTTATCGTTTCCATTAACTGAACTTTTGCATCTTCGGCAGATAAACTAGAAATAACCTCTAGTTGTTCAACTTGTCGGCGATGCATTTTATCAACTTCAGTTTGCTTTTTATCTAAAAAAGAAATGCGTTCATCACATTCTTTTTTCTTTTGTTCATACTCAGAAATTAAATTTTTTGATTTTGCGAGATCACTGGTAGCTTTTGACTCTTTATCACGAGTCCTTTTTTCTGATTCAGATATTTTTTTATCCCTATTTAAAATAACTCTTTCATGCTCTGCTTTTAATTCTAAAAATTTTTCTTTAGCCTGAAGCATTTTATCCTTCTTCATGGTTTCTGCATCTACTTCTGCTTGTTTAGCGATATAAGCAGCTCTTTTTTTAGCAGATTTAATGATATCTGAAGCCTTATTTTTCTCTAGTATTTTTGCGATTACAAATCCAATGATTATTGCTACAACGCCTACTATTATCGGTACTATTATATTGTCCATTGTTGATATTATATTTAAACTATTAGCTAAATATAGCTTGAGTTTTATTCATAAAAAAACCTACATTAATAGCTGGGTTTTGTATAAACTCCTTAAAACAAGTTTAGGGTTAATTAGCTGGTCAAGTATCCGCTCTCCCTAGGGACACGGCTCGCTTTTACAACTATAACTCACCCTTTTTAAAAGAATTCGCGTTGAGTTTACCAAAAGTAGTATTAATGTAGGCAGTAACCTTGTTTTAAAGAACGTACGATTTAAAAATCGTGCAACATTTGATTTAATTTATTTAATTTCTCCTCAATATGTTGGCTATCTTCTGTATTATCTATTTTTTTTTGCTCTACTTGAGTCGCAAATTGCAAAGCACACATTGCTAATACATCTTGTTTATCTCTTACAGCATAACTTTTCTCAAACCTTTTAATCATTTCACCTATCTTTTTTGTAGCTTTTCTTAGCCCTTCTTCTTGCTCTGGAGTAGTTGTTAATGGATATACTCTGTCTGCAATGGATAGTTTTATTTTTTGTTGGTTTGACATTTTTTAATTTATTCAGAAAGTTGTGTTATACATTTGTCAATTTCCCGAACTAATTCATTTATTTTGAGTTTTGTTTCTCGCTTATATTCATTACTGCCAAGCATCGAATTTGCTAACTTTAATGTAGTACATTCTTCACGCCAATTTTCAATTTCTTTGCTATATTGGTCTTGTTGTGTTATTAAAACTGTAATTTCTTCTTCTAGTTTTGACTTTTTATTCTTCAAGTTCTCATGCTCTTGAAGCAGTTTACCAACCCTATTCTCAAGAGAATCAACAATTTCTGATAGATTGCTCATTAAAATTTATTTCAATACTCTGTTTACAAAGTTAACAATCGGCGGTTGAAAAGCCAATTAAAAACCACTATATTTTGTATTATTGAATAACTTATCTATTAAATTACCTCAATTCCTCTAATTATTTATGGCGTATTGTTAATTTTACACTATGAAACTACTTAAACTCTTCTTCTTATTTTTTTATTGGTTTACGTTTGCTCAAGATAGTATTCCAACAACATATTTTAACAATCCAATTGAAATTCCTTTAATTCTATCTGGCAGTTTCGGAGAACTTAGAACCGATCATTTTCATAGTGGTATCGACTTAAAAACTCAACAACAAGAAGGAATTCCTATATATGCACCTGCAGATGGTTTTGTAAGTAGGATAAAAGTTTCTCATTTTGGATATGGAAAAGCCTTATACATAAAACATCCCAATGGGTATTCTACAGTGTATGCCCATTTAAAAAAATATGAAGATAGTATTCAAAGTTATCTGAAAAATGCTCAATATAAAAAAGAAGTTTATGAAATTGAACTATTTCCAGAAGCCAACCAACTAAAGGTAAAGAAAGGTGATCTTATTGCCTACACTGGAAATAGCGGAGGCAGTGAAGGGCCGCATCTTCATTTTGAAATTCGCGATTCAAATTCTAGACCTATGAATCCATTGCTTTTTGGTATAGAAATTACCGATACAAAAAAACCCATAGTTTCTAGTTTGTTTGCGTATCCTTTAAGTGAAAATGCCCAGATTAATCAATCAGAAAATCGGGTAAAAATAAGGTTGATACCTCAAAAAGACGGATCCTACAACGCAGAAAACATTACTGCTTTTGGAAAAATTGGTTTCGGAATATCAACCTATGACCAACAAAATGGAGCTTCCAATAAGAATGGGGTTTATAAAATTGACACCTATTGTAATGGGAAGGAAAAATTTAAAATAGCTTTTGAAAAATTTTCATTTGCAGAAACAAGGTACTTGAACAGGTTTATAGATTATCAATATTTTAAAAACAATAAAAGTCGAGTACAAAAACTTTTTAGACAAGCCAATAACCCATTGAGTATTATACAACTAGAAGATGAAAATGGATTTATAGATGTGCAAAATCAATTAAATTACACCTATAAAATAGAAGTTACCGATTTTAAAAATAACAAAGTAAGCATATCAATACCCATAAAAGGAGAACAGTTAGCCATTGTAAAAAAGAGAGAATCAAGCATTACTAAAGATTTCATTTATGCTAATGAAGCAACTTCAATAAGGAAAGGAAAATTTAATATTTACATACCAACGAATAGTTTTTATGAAGATGTATATCTAGACATTAATGCAAAAGAAGACACCTTGGTATTGCATAAAAACACTATTCCACTTCATAAAAGTATCAGCATTTCAACAGATATTTCAAATTACAATGACGAGGATATTGACAAGCTTTACATTGGAAGACTTAACTACAAGAAAGAGCCCTATTATAATTTCACTTCTAGAAAAGGAAATAAATTAACTGCATATACCAAAACACTTGGTTCATTTGTTTTAGTAACAGACAAAAGTGATCCAAAAATTAAAGCGCTGAATTTTCAAGACAACAAATGGATAAGTAAAAACAAAACACTTAAAATAAAAATCACTGACGTTCTTAGTGGAATTAGTTCCTATAGAGCTACGATTAATGGGAAGTTTATATTAATGGAATATAATTACAAAAAAGATGTTCTTACTTATGATTTTGATGATCAAATAATTTCAGAATCTGAAAATAATTTGAAACTAATTGTCATTGATAATGTTGGAAATAATGCTACATTTGAAGCAACATTTTTTAGAAAATAAAACTATAAATACATTTGAAAACATATACTTATCTTCTCTTATTTTTATTTTTTATAATTACCGGAAACCTTCTATCACAAAATGCTATCATAAAAGGAGTAGTTCTTGACGAAAAAAACACACCTGTTTCAGAAGTTAATATAGCTACTGATGATGAAGGAACTCAGACAAATTTTGATGGCTTCTTCTCTCTTGAAGTGCCAGCTAATCAAAAATTAACCTTAATTTTTTCTCACGTTACATTTAAAAACATTCAAGTTTCAGTTCCGGCCTTAAGCCCAAATTCAGACTTTGAAATAAATCCGGTGATGAAAATTGATATTGAACAAATTGGTGAAGTTATAATATCACGAAAAAAAAGAATGCAAATAGAAGGCATTATAACTATAAGTCCTGAAGCAATCCGAAAAATTCCAGGCGCAAATGCAGGAGTTGAAAATTTAATAAAATCGTTACCTGGAGTAAATAGCAATAACGAATTAAGCACACAATACGCTGTTAGAGGTGGAAACTATGATGAAAACTTAGTTTATGTAAACGAAATTGAAGTGTACAGGCCTTTTTTAATTAGAAGTGGACAACAAGAAGGTTTTAGCTTTGTTAATACAGATTTAACTTCGAAAGTTGATTTTTCTGCTGGTGGTTTTCAAGCAAAATATGGTGATAAATTATCCTCGGTATTAGACATAACGTATCGCAAGCCTGTTTCTTTTGAAGCAAGTGCTGATTTAAGTTTACTAGGATCAAATGTTTCTGCTGGAGGCGCCTCAAATAATGGACGTTTTACTGGAATCGCTGGGCTGCGTTACAGAAATAATAGTCTGTTTGTAAATTCAAAAGAAACGGAAGCCAATTACAAACCTGTATTTGCAGATGCTCAGGCTTATTTTACTTATAAAATTACCAATAAATTTCAACTTGATTTTTTAGGAAATATATCAATAAACGATTATCAATACGAGCCTTTGAACAGACAAACTAATTTTGGAACTATTGCAGATCCAGTAGCCTTGCTTGTCTTTTACGAAGGACAAGAAAGAGATCAATATCAAACTTATTTTGGAGCTTTAAAAGGAACCTATGTAGTTTCAGAAAGTTATACTGCAAAAATAATTGGGTCTATCTATCATTCAAAAGAACAAGAACACTATGATATATTTGCAGAATATCGATTGGGTGAGGTTAATACCGATATTGGAGGAGAAGATCTTGGTGAAGTCGAGTTTACAGAAGGAATTGGATCGCAATTAACACATGCTAGAAACGATCTTGATGCATTATTTATTAATTTAGAACACAAAGGTCTTTTAACTATTGAAGACCACAACATAGAATACGGTATTAAATATACACATGAAGACATTCGTGATCGCATTCAAGAGTATGAAATAATTGATTCCGCAGGGTTTTCTATTCGACCACCCATTGGAGATCTAGGAAACGATCAGCCTTATGATCCTTTTGTTTCTCCAATTGTTCCTTATACCGCAGTTAGAGCAATTAACGATGTTCAAATAGATCACATTTCTGGATTTGTACAATGGAGCAAAAGAACAACCTTAGGAAATAGTGATTTATGGCTAAATGCAGGCCTTAGGGCACATAATTGGACTGTTGCCGGAAAAGGATTAACAAGTAATACCCAAACCGTTTTTAGCCCAAGAGCTCAAATATCATTAAAACCCGATTGGGAAGCTGATATGCTTTTTAGAGTCTCAGGTGGTTTTTACCACCAACCACCACTTTATAGAGAGTTGCGAGATTCTTTAGGGATTGTTCATCCAGAAGTTAAAGCACAACAATCAATTCATATCGTTTTGGGTAACGATTATAGCTTTGACCTTTGGGAAAGACCATTTACTTTAAATTCTGAAATTTATTATAAATCCCTAACCGATGTCAACCCATATACATTAGAAAATGTAAGAATACGATACCGTGCAAGAAATAATGCAGTTGCATATGCATATGGTGTAGATCTAAGATTAGCAGGAGAATTTGTACCAGGAACCGAAAGTTGGGTAAGTATAGGTTTTCTTAAAACAGAAGAGAATATTAATGATAGAGGCTATATTTTTAGACCCACAGATCAACGATTAAAATTCGCGGTACTATTTCAAGATTATATAAAGGTAATACCTGATTTAAAGTTATATCTTAATTTAACCTATAATACGGGTCTACCAGGAGGTTCACCAAGTTATGCTGACCCTTATGACTACCAAACTAGGTTACCTGATTATAAAAGAGCTGATGTTGGCTTTTCATATGTATTAATCAATGAAAATAAAATAAAAAATTCTGGTTTTTTCAAACCTTTTAAAGAACTTACTGTAGGCCTGGAAATTTTTAATATTTTTGATGTACAAAATTCAATTACGAACACATTTGTCAGGGATGTTTACACAAAAGTGCAGTATTCAATTCCTAACTATTTAACTCCTCGTGTTTTTAATTTACGAACTACTATGAGATTTTAGAATTCAAATTAAGATTGAATGATACCTTTTAATGTTTCAATAACATAATCAACTTCTTCCTTAGTGTTGAATGTTGAAAATGAAAATCGAAGTGAAGGTTTTTGCATATCTTCTTCGGAAAGTATTTCAGCTAAAACATGAGAACCTCCTAAGCTTCCACTTTGGCAAGCAGAACCTTTTGAGCAAGCTATCCCTTTTAAATCTAATTGAAATAATAACATGGTCCCAATTTCTGGCTTCATCGGTAACAATACATTTAATAAAGTATAAGTACTTAAGGAATCATCTCCGCAATAACCATTTAATTTTGAATTTGGTATTTCTTGGAGAAGTCGGTCTTTAAAATAATTTTTAATAGACTTAATATATTTCATCTCTTTCTCCAAATTACTATAAGAGATTTGCAAAGCTTTGTTTAATCCAGCTATTGCATATACCGATTCCGTTCCAGCTCTTAATCCTCTTTCTTGCTGCCCTCCTACAATTAGTGGTTTTAATCCTGAGTTTTTTCGAATAAATGCAAAACCAACTCCCTTTGGTCCATGAAATTTATGTGCAGCTACTGCAGCAAAATCAATTGGAATTTCAGAGAAATTTAAATTATAATGACCAACAGATTGCACCGTATCACTATGAAATAAAGCATTGTTTTCTTTACATAAATCTGCAACTTTTTTTAAATCAATTCGATTTCCTATCTCGTTATTTACATGCATTAAGCTTACTAATGTTTTATTAGAGTTGTCATTAAGTAACTTATTTAAATGATTATAGTCTATCATTCCATTCGCATCTAAATTCACGTAATTAACGTTTAAATTATAATTTAAACTCAGCTCTTCAATAGCATGCAATACTGCATGATGCTCAATTTTACTTGTAATTATTCTAGTAACTTTCAAATCACGAACACAACTATTAAGAATTAAATTATCTGCTTCTGTACCACCAGAAGTGAAAATTATTTCAGCAGCTGATACTTTAAAAATTGATGCAATTTCTTTTCGACAATTTTCTAATATTGATTTTGAAGACCTACCAATAGCGTGTGTAGAAGATGGGTTACCGTATTCACTTAAAGCCTCAGAGACCTCTAGCACAACTTCATCTCTAACCTTAGTAGTTGCTGCATTATCAAAATAAACTGTCTTCATAATTGCGGAAAATAATAAAAAATAATGACTTGATGGTTGCCAAAAATACTAAATTTTATAGTTTCATAATAAAGAAAATTGTTTATTTGTATACATTTATTTGTTATGCGTAAATTATTTTTTATTTTTATTATTTTTAGCTTACTCTTCTCTTGTAATGATGGCGAGATCATAGTTACAGATTTCAACTTTGAAACTTCGAATTTAAATAATTGTGGTGGCCCTGGAGCTTATATTTTTTATAATATAAACAACTCTTTATCCGCAGAGAGTATTTCTTTAATTTTAGAAACTTCAGATATTTTATTTTTTGAATCCGGAACTGTAGAATACGTTTTAAACGGCAATACATATGTTGTTGATTATCGTAAATACGATGGTGATATTACAGATAGTTATTTTTGCAGTAACATTCCACCAACCAGCCCTGGTGTAAGTATAGAATATTTAGGAGCATCAGGTATTGCTTTACTTACAACTATTGTAACTAGAGATGATGAAGATGGAATTGAAGAAGACCCAGAAAGTAATTTAGATACGGATAACGATGGATTATTAAATTATTTTGACAATGACGATGATGGAGATAATGTACCTACTGTTAATGAGTTAGGTGCTGGTTTTTTATCCGGAGACAATGAATTTCCTTTAGATACTGATAATGATGGAATTTTTGATTATTTAGACATTGATGATGATGGAGATACCATATTAACACGCTACGAAGATGCCAATGGAGATTTAGACCCTACTAATGATTTTACGGGTACTAGTGATGATCCCGATTATTTAACTGCAGCTATTACAAATAGTAATGCCATAGATCAATACAGAATACATTCTTACCAAATAACAAGTGATATTGAGTTGGTTATTAATAATTTAGTATTGGTAAATGGTTCTGAAGAAATTACAAAGGAAACCATGATACTTGGAAATAAAAGTGGTGTGATTGATGGAACTATTTCTGTAACACCCGACTTTAATTAAGTTATTTTTTATTTTGAAATAAGTAAACTTCCGTTGCTCCAATTCCATACTTTTGATAATCTGCATCGTAAAACTTGAGCTGACCTTCGTATTCTTTTAATAGTCGGTGTAATTCATAACGTAAAACTCCTTCTCCAACTCCATGAATAAAAACGATACGCTGTATTCTTTTTGAAATGGCAAATGTGATCTTATACCTTGCAGTATCTAATTGTATATTCAACATTTCAAAATTATCCAGTCCTCTGGTTTTTGGAACCAATTGTTGGATATGCAAATCTACCTCCATTGGAGGAAGGCTTCTATCTTTAGATTTTACTTTCGGTATGTTTTTATTCTTTTTCTGTTCCTTTTCTGAAATGATTTCAGAAATATTTTGAAGAGAAATAGTTAAATCAGAAAAATCATTAGAGTCATATACCAATTCTTTTTCTAAATACTGATATTCAAAACCATCTGAATCTATTATTGTTATTTTATTTTTTGATATAGCAGTAACTTCGCCAGATATATCTTCATCTAATACAGAAACTTTATCTCCAATTTTCATACTCCAAATAAAGCAAATAATTATTAATAATTATCTTTTTATCATAAAATATAAAAGCGGCCATTAGCCGCTTTTATATTTTATGGTATGTTTATTCTATTTAAATTTCAAATTCATTAATTGTTTTCTTAATAATTGCTAAACAATCCATAATTTGTTCTTCTGTCATTACTAAAGGTGGGGCAAATCGAATAATATTACCATGAGTAGGTTTCGCTAATAATCCATTATCTCTTAATTTCAAACAAATATCCCAAGCAGTTGAACTATCTTCTGTATCGTTTATCAAAATTGCATTTAACAAGCCTTTACCTCTAACTCCAATAATCAAATTGGTAGTTTCAATAAACTTTGAAAGCTGCTCTCTAAATAAATCACCCAAACGTTCTGCATTCTCAGCAAGCTTTTCATCCTTAACCACTTTTAAGGCGGCTATTGCAACAGCAGATGCTATCGGATTACCTCCAAAAGTAGATCCGTGTTGACCAGGCTTTATAACGCTCATTATTTCATTACAAGCTAAAACTGCAGAAACAGGATATACTCCACCACTAACTGCTTTTCCTAAAATTAAAATATCTGGTTTTACATCGGGTACACCACTACAATCTTTGTTTGGACAGCTACAATTACCACAAGTAGCCAATAAGCGTCCTGTTCTTGCAATACCAGTTTGTACTTCGTCTGCAATAAATAATACATTGTATTTTTCACATAACTCTTTAGCTTTGGACAAATAATCTTTAGAAGGAACATAAACTCCTGCTTCTCCTTGAATTGGTTCAACTAAAAATCCAGCAATATTTGAATTGTTTTTTAAAACATCTTCTAATACTTCTAAATTATCATATTCGATTTTAATAAAACCATCGGTATAAGGGCCAAAGTTTTTACGTGCATCTTTATCATTTGAAAATGAAATAATGGTAGTGGTTCTTCCATGAAAATTATTTTCACATACTATTATTTCTGCTTTATTTTCCTCAATACCTAATTTTTCATAAGCGTACTTTCTACAAAGTTTAATAGCTGTTTCGACAGCTTCTGCACCACTATTCATAGGTAATACTTTATCAAAATTAAAATATTCACAAATATACTTTTCATAGTTACCTAAAGTATCATTATGAAATGCTCTTGATGTTAAGGTAAGTTTTTTTGCTTGTTCCGTTAAAGCATTAATAATTTTTGGATGACAATGACCTTGATTTACAGCTGAATATGCGGATAAAAAATCATAGTATTTTTTTCCTTCTACATCCCATACAAATACTCCTTCTCCTCGTTCTAGGACTACAGGAAGTGGATGATAATTATGGGCTCCAAATTCATTTTCTAAATCGATTGCTTTTTGTGATGAAGTCTTTTCTATTAAGTTCATAACATATAAATTTAAATTAAAATAAATGTAATTCCTACTGTACCTTTATTCTTTCGAAGACTCGAAAATTCAGCGGAGGAGAGAAATCATCCTTCGGAATGCAATTTACTAAAATTTAAGTACTCCAAAAATCATTTTAAAAATTAAATTTGGTGCCCATAAATAAAATATCAAAATATATTTGATTTTCTAACACAGAGTTTTAATGCTATTCTTATTTTTGTAGTTATGGCTAGAAAAAAAGAAAATAAGGTTTTTGAAAATATTGAAATTACCGATGCAGGCGCTAAAGGAAAAGCAATCGGTTTTGCAGCAGACGGAAAAGTAATTTTCATCAATAATGCTGTGCCAGGTGACATTTGTTCCGTGCAGATCACTAAAAAAAGAAAAAGTTATTACGAGGGAAGAGCCATTTCATTTTCTAATTTATCCAATAAAAGAGTACAAGCTAAATGTGAATTTTTCGGAACCTGTGGAGGTTGTAAATGGCAATACATGGGCTATGAACACCAACTATTTTTCAAACAAAAGGAAGTTGAGAATAACTTGAAACGCATTGGGAAAATTGAATTACCTAATGTCTCACCAATTTTAGGTGCTAAAGAACAGTATTATTATCGTAATAAAATGGAGTTTTCTTTTAGTGATAGTAAATGGTTAACATTAGATCAGATTAAAAGTGATGAAATTATTGAAAATAGAAATGCTCTTGGATTTCACATTCCAGGAATGTGGGATAAGATATTAGATATAGATTCTTGTCATTTACAAAGAGACCCTAGTAATAACATTCGAAACTTTGTGAAAAATAAAGCGGAAGAACTAAAGCTTACATTTTACAATAACAGAAAACAGGAAGGTTTCTTAAGAACTCTTATGATACGAACCTCTACAACTGGAGATTTAATGGTTTTAGTTCAATTTTTTCATGAAGATAAAGTCAATTTAGAATTACTAATGGAAGCAATCGGAAATGAATTTTCAGAAATAACCTCCTTACTATATGTAGTTAATTCAAAAGGAAACGATACTTTATACGATCAAGATGTAATTTGCTTTAAGGGTGAAGATCATATTTTTGAAGAAATGGAAGGGCTTCGTTTTAAAATAAATGCAAAATCTTTTTATCAAACTAATTCTGAGCAAGCATACGAATTATATAAAATAACTAGAGATTTTGCTGAGTTAACAGGAAATGAAATTGTTTTTGATTTATATACAGGTACTGGGACAATTGCACAGTTTATTTCTAAAAAAGCAAAAAAAGTAATCGGAATTGAATCAGTACCCGAAGCTATTGATGCGGCTAAGGAAAATGCAAAATTAAATAATATTAAAAATACAGCATTTTATGTTGGAGATATGAAAAAAGTCTTTAATGATGAGTTTATTGACCGACATGGTATTCCCGATGTAATTATTACCGACCCACCAAGAGATGGAATGCATAAAGATGTTGTAGAACAACTGCTGAAAATTTCAGCAAATAAAATTGTTTATGTAAGTTGCAATAGCGCAACGCAGGCTAGGGACTTAGCAATATTAGACGAAGATTATAAAGTAACAAAAACTCAAGCGGTAGATATGTTCCCACAAACATTTCATGTAGAAAATGTTGTACTTTTGGAAAAAAGAAACAAATAGCAATCAAACTATGATTCAAAAAATAGTTTTATTATTCTTAATTGTCGGTATAATGTCAGCTTGCACAAAAGATGATATTTGTACAAAAGAAACTCGTACGACTCCTCTTCTTGTAATAAAATTTAAAAACAAGATAAATCCCTTGTTATCAAAAAATGTTACAAATTTAACAGTAACAACTATAGTTAACAACGATAGTATCGATATTTATAAATCTCAAACAACAGATTCTATATTAATTCCATTAAACACTGGAACAAATAATACAGAGTACCTATTTACAGAAAATAACACTTCAAGTAATCCAGGTAATACTGATAACGTAAATTTCACCTATCAAAGAGATAATATCTATATAAATAGAGCTTGTGCTTTTAAAGTTATTTTTAAGGAATTAATTACACAATTAGAAATCGTTGAAGGTGAAAATTGGATTAGTGAAATTGAAGTTAATAAATCAACAGTCGAAAATGAAGATGAAACACACGTTACTATTTTTCATTAGTCTTCTGTTTTTTGGTACTTATTTAGGTAAGGCACAAGAAGAAAAAGAAATAATAGCTAAAGACTCCATTATTAAAAACAATAAATATGGATTGCGATTAGGGATTGATCTTGCTAGACCCATACAATCTATAGTAGATAAAGACTTTTCTGGTTTTGAAATAATGGCTGATTTTAGAATAACTCATAGATTTTATATAGCTGCTGAGATTGGAAATGATACGGATGATCAAATTGAGGAAAATTTAGTTTCATCTACCAAAGGAAGTTATGTTAAGTTAGGTTTAGACTTTAATGCCTATAATAACTGGGTGGGTATGGACAATGCAATTTATGCTGGCTTAAGATATGGGTTCTCTACTTTTAACCAAGATCTTCAAGGTTACACTGTATATACTGGAGATAGTACTTTTCCTGGAACGATTGTTTATGATCCAATTTCATATTCCGGTTTAAATGCACATTGGATAGAATTTATTTTTGGAGTTAAAACAGAGGTTTTTAACAATTTATTTTTATCAATAAACCTGCAATTAAAGAATAAGTTTTATGAGCAAGTTCCTGAAAACTTTAACAACCTTTACATTCCCGGGTTTAACAAAACAAATGACTATGGGAATTTTGGAGCAGGTTTTGGTTATGGCATTTCTTATTTAATCCCTATTTATAAAAAATAAGTATTAACTATTTTTTTTTGTTTTTTTGCTTCCTTCATACATATCATACCGTACAAATTTAGCCTCTAATTTACCATTATAAAGCTTAATTCTTTTAGAGGGTCTTAAACCTACATGTTTTAAGGCTTCCATATTACTTGTGATCATCCAAGCTTGGGTACCAGGATATTGATGTTTCAAAGTAGTACCAATGGATGCGTATAATTTTTCAGCATCTATCTGTATTCTTTCATCATAAGGTGGATTAAAAATGATAAAAAGAGGACGTTCGGTTTCTTTTTTACTCCCAAAAAAATCTTGATGATGGACCTTAATAAATTCTTTTAAATTTGCACTTTCTATATTTTCTTTTGCCTTATCGACAACGTCAGCTTCCATGTCAAATCCTTGTATACTATAATTAGATTCTCTTATTTTTTTTAATGCAGCATTTTCAATTAATTCAAATAAGTCCACATCAAAATCAGGCCAATTCTCAAAGGAAAATTCATCACGATTTAAATTTGGCGGTATATTACATGCGATCATAGCGGCTTCCGTTAAAATAGTTCCACTTCCACACATAGGGTCCAACAAATCACATTGTCCATTCCATCCAGCTAACATGATCATACCTGCAGCAAGTACTTCATTGATGGGTGCCATTGTATTTGCCACCTTATAACCTCGTTTATGTAATGATTGCCCAGAACTATCTAAAGATAATGTGCAAATATTACGATCAATATGAATATTAACTCTAAGAGTTGGATGGTCTAAATCTACATCAGGCCTTCTACCTTCTTTATCTCTAAAACGATCAACAATAGCGTCTTTAGTTTTTAAAGCTATGTATTGGGAATGTGTGAATTTTTCTGAAAAAACAGTAGCATCTACAGCTAGACTCCCATCAACATCCATATAATTTTCCCAAGGAAAAGCATATACTTTTTTGTAAATATCTGCTTCTGTAAAAACATTAAAAGAGGTTACAGGCTTTAAAACTTTAATAGCAGTTCTACAGCAAAGATTTGCTTTATACATAAATCCCTTATCTCCTTCAAAAGCAACGTTTCTAGTACCAATTTCTACTTTGGAGGCCCCTAATTTTCTTAATTCTGTTGCTAACACTTCTTCTAGACCAAACATGGTCTTAGCAATCATTTTAAAATTTTTTTCCATAGATATTTTATTCACAACCACAAAAATACAGTAATTTAGTAGCCCAAATAATAATTCATGCTAAAAGATATAGAAAATTGGTATACATCCTGGTTTGACTCCCCTTATTACCATATTTTATACAAAAACCGAGATGATAAAGAAGCCGGTTTATTCATGAAAAATTTAAGTTCTTTTTTAAAACTATCACCAGGTTCTACTATTTTAGATTTAGCCTGTGGTAAAGGGCGTCATTCAAAATATTTAAATGAATTAGGTTATCATGTTACTGGAGTAGACTTATCTCCACAAAGCATTACTTATGCAAAGAAATTTGAAAACGATAATTTATTTTTTGATGAGCATAACATGAGTAAACCCTACCCTAAACAGTTTGATGCTGTTTTTAATTTATTTACAAGTTTTGGTTATTTTGAAAAAGAAGAAGATAATTTAAAAACGATAAAGTCTATAAAAAGTGAATTAAAACCAAACGGTTATGGGGTTATAGACTTTTTAAATATCGATTTTGTTGAGAACCATTTAGTGCCATCTGAAACTAAAATAGTAGATACCATAACCTTCTTTATTGAACGTGAAATCAAAGACGGTTATATTTTTAAAAAGATTAAATTTAAACATAATAACCAGGATTATAATTTTACTGAAAAAGTAAAAGCCATTTCACTTTTGGATTTTAAAAATTACTTTAGGGAAGCTGGAGTAAATTTAATTTACTCGTTTGGAGATTATCAATTAAATGAATATAACAAAGAGAATTCAAGTCGTTTAATTTTAATATTTAACTAATTTAATGATATATATATTACTTTTTACTTCTGTTTTTATTGGTTATTTAATAGCTTTAATATTAAAGGTTAAGGAGGTAAAATCTTTATCTATTTACTTGGCTTTTAGTGGATCATTTCTTTTAGCACTTACCATTTTTGAATTGTTACCAGTAGTTTATCAAAATCCTAATAAAACTATCGGAGTATATATAATTGCTGGTATATTATTACAGATTATTTTAGAATTTTTCTCACAAGGAGCAGAACACGGGCATGTTCATATTAACAAACATACCAATTCTTTTCCCTGGCTACTATTTATTAGTTTAAGTATTCATGCGCTATTAGAAGGAGTTCCAATTACTGAAAACAACAACTTATTAATTGGAATAATGGTACATAAAATCCCAATCGCCTTAATTTTATCTGTGTTTTTCATTAAAGCTAATTATAAGAAAACTACTATATTATTATTTCTGCTTTTATTTGGATTAATGACTCCTTTAGGTAATTGGTTATCCAACAACTTTGAAATAACACAAAACTATCAAAG
>Ga0206131_10000244_pt1 | contig 77928 bp, 75 predicted proteins | sample Helgoland_Spring_FD_148636 | JGI IMG/M metagenome (GOLD analysis project Ga0206131, IMG submission 148636) | Pelagic subsurface seawater microbial communities from Kabeltonne, Helgoland, North Sea - Helgoland_Spring_Bloom_20160517_1 | ecosystem: Environmental > Aquatic > Marine > Epipelagic ... | reverse complement strand
ACTAAGAATCTACTGTTTAATATTCATATTTATCTCACCATTCTTATTTAGTTCCAATGAATTATTTATCTCTGAAAACTTTAGCTCAGATATATTTTCTATAATAATTTCATTAACCATAAGCTTTATTTTAATGGCATTATACAATGTGCAAGAGTACATTGAAAATCCATTTGATCAAAAAGGATTGGATGACTTAAAAATTTCATCTCTACAAGTTGAAGAAAATGAATGTTTAGATTTTAAATAATCAAAAAAAATGAAATCTGAATTTCGATTAAACTAATTTTTATGAATTTTTGATCTTTAAAGCAATTTGTGGTAAGTGTTGCCTCTACCACACTACAAACTTCCCCCAAACAACTCCCCCTAAAATAGCAACCAGAGAATTTCAGGATAGGGCAATGATATCAATGGATCAGAGAGGGTTTGGATTGTATCCATTGGTGTAAAAAACTTTATTTAACCTTTTCTTTTTCCACGATAACCTCAAATCTTTCGTCTCTAGCATCGTTTATTTGAAACCATGGGGAGATAGCATAAGCCTGCTCAACACATCTATGCTAAATTATTGCTGAGGTCATTCCATAACCAACTGCAACTTGAATGTCTTAGAATTTTACTTTAATTGTTACTTCTCCTGAAAAAATAGCAATAATAGTTTTTTTAATTAAACGTCATTTATGACCAAGATGAATATGATTTCTCGATTGTTTTAGACGAGCGTCTCGTATTCTAAACCACCGTGTCTCGTAAAGATCGGTTGGTACGCTAAACGCGTTCTTGATGCCTTGTAAAGGTAAAGAAAAAACAATAAATCCCTGACTTACTGAGGATGATATGCCTGCGGTTTATGTCTAAACATATCTTGCTCCTATTCCTCTATTTTCTGGGCTAATACTTGCAACTGGACTTCTAATGATTTTATCCTATCTTACATTAATCGAAAATAGTGAAGATTTACCTAATACCTAAACAGATGCTACACGATCTCCTTGTTTATTTAGTAGATTTTTTAATCGGCGTAAATGATTGATCGATTGAAAAAGTGGTTTTCTGGATTGAGTCCCTTAAAGAGGAATACTCTTTGGATTTTTTTTGTTATTCTTGTTTTACGCTTTATAATACGATTTTGGATGCTACCTTGATGCTTATCTGTGTTTCTTCATAACTTTCAGAAGATGATACTTTAAATGAATATCTCAATTGTTGTAAATATTTCCATCAGGTAAAATTGCTTTTTTGATTTCAGCTTTTAAAAGTTCTTCAATGTCAACATTTGCGTTTTTAAAAATTGCTCCATTTAATATTGCATTTTCAAATTTTACTCCTTTTAAGTTTGCACCCGTAAAATCGGCCCCTATAAAACTTGCTTCATTAAATGAGCAAAACATAAAATTTGAATCTTTAAAATTTGAATTATTAAAATTCGAATCCTTAAAATTTGAAAAACTAAAATTTGAATTCATTGATTCTGTTCCAGATCCATTAGAATTCGAAAAGTCACATTTTTGAAATTTACATAAATTTAATGTTGAATTTTTTAGTGTTGAATTTCTAAAGTTTGATTTATTCATTTCAGCACCATTAATTTCAATTTCAATTAAATTAGAATTACTTAAATCTATTTCTTCTAATTTAACTCCCAAATCTACAAGGTCTTCTAAAGCTACTAATCTTGCTTTACTACTTTTTATTCCTGCAGCAGTATCAATTGTAAGGAGTGCTTCATATTTTTGTTTTTTCCTTCTTTGAGGTGATTCTTTGAGATATAATGTAACGGCTAAAATTAAACCAAGAGGTTCAAGTGAATTAAAAATAACCTCTAATAAATGAGATTTTGTAGCTAGAAAACCAAAAACAAAAAAGAGAATTGATACAATTAATGAAATTTTAATGATTGATAGATTCCAAAACCAAATATTGAATCTCTTCAATGAAGAATTGCTTTTTTTGAATCTTTGAATTGGAGATAAGTATTTATTGTTTTTAATAATACTAATGTTTTTATATATTTTTTGTCATTAATTTAATTACAGTATTATAAGTATTAAGCCAAGCTTTTTCAGTTTCTTGATTCCACTTTTCTTTTAGAATCGATTTAAAAGTAATTATTAAACATTCTCCAACAACTGGATAATGAGCTAATTGTGCCCCATAAGAAACATGGTCTTTCCCAAGAGAACTTAATACATCTTCTAGTAATTCAGAATCTTTAATGTTTTCAACTAATAATAATAATGCGTTGTATAGTTTTTCCCCTTGTTTTACTTCATCAGTATTTTTAAATAATTGTTTTACTTCAGGAGCCATATCAAAAAGATTATAATAAAATTTATTTATAAATTCTTTCTTATTTCCTTTAATAATTTCGAAGCTTTTTTCTACTAATATTGTATCATCCATAATAAAATTAAATTATAAAATAAATTGAAATATAAATAAAATTTTTGGATGCTACTTTTAATATTGACTAAACCCTCACTTAACTTTTCTTTTTCTTTTTTTATTGATAATCTCTCTCCTTGTTTCGGCAGATGAAAAACTTAAGATTTTTGCAAGTGAATCCAGGAGGCTTATTGGATTTCTTGAAACTCTAAATAGCTTTTTCATTTTTATCTAATTTTATTTTGCAAACTACTCCATCCACCACCGTTGTGAACTTCAGTAAAGCCATTTGATTTTAAAATACTTTTTGCTGATGCACTTCTCATACCGATTACACAGCAAGTGATAATTGGTTTGTCCTTTTTTAGTTTACTCAAATTATTGCCGAGTGTATCAACCGAGATATTGATTGAACCTTTGATGTGTCCACTTGTATATTCCCCTTTATCACGAACATCTAAAATTACTGCTCCTTGCTTTACTAAAACTGCATAGTCCGCTTTGGGACCAAAACCAAAAAGTTGTTTGAGTGTGTCTAACATATTTTTAAAGTATTTGTGTTGGTTTTTAGATGTTTAAATGTAGCTATAATAAATAACCCAATCTATCACACAAACAAAGGAAAGTCTTCACTTACTTCATTAGTACCTTGTTTTATTCTTGGTAAAGTGTATTGTAGAACTTACTGAAGATAATATGGCTGTAGTGTTTTAAATACAGATGTATGGGGTTATATAGTAGATACAAGAACTAGTGTCTAATCTGAAAACGATTCTAAAAACCCCACCCCATATTTAGAAATTAGATAATGTTTGGAAACTTTTAGCTTTTTATGTGTCCCATTGTCCCAGTCCCTAGGGATGGGACAGGGACAACATAAGGCTAGTTGAGTTTACGCTGTAATTTAGACTTAGAGACTGTATATCCTTTATTCAAAAGCTTATCACTAATCTCTCGATAGGATATCCCATCTTCTTTCATCTTCTTAGCATCTTCAATCCAGTCCTCTAGGGCTAATTCATTTAGCTTAACCCTTTCACTAGTTATATCGAATGTTAAGTGTTCATTAAACCTTAACACATAACTCATCGACTTTTCAGACTCTGGCAGATAGTTATTCTTTACAATACATAGATGTCTATATGATTCGCCATTTTCATCTATTACACCAACAAGACCATCCTCTTGCATGTAACTAGTTATTGCTTCTTTAAGTTTCATATAATTTCTGTGGTTGTGACTAAAAGCACAAGGTTTTAATTTAATTTAATTTAAATTGCATTTTGCAATTAACGTTGCACTTAATCATAAACCAATTTGTTCTTTATTAAACCGCTGATTTTTATTGGCGGTTTTTTTGTTTAAAATCTGCTTATTGTTTACAAGTATTTAACTTTTTTACAAAATTGGTTGACCAATTAATTTATATGTATATATTTGTAATTCAATTATCTTCAAAGATTTAATTGGTTTATGGTTAAAAGGGTTGTTTTTAAAGCAGCCCTTTTTTGATTGTATTTTTAAGCTTCATTTTATTATTTAATTTATATGGTTGAAAATTTCATTGGAGTGTTAATTATTTCTTTGCTTGTGTTTTTAGTGTTATACTTCTATTTAAAAAACAAAAAGGAAGGTAAAGACGATTACGAAAGTTTAAATGATGGTTCAGGTGGCGGACATAGTGCCTAGTCAGTTTCATTTTGCTCCATAACATCTTTGATTAACTCATTTATCTCTTCTTTATTCAGCATATCTATATCAAATGGTAAGTGCCTCTGGCTTATTATAAAGGATATTAAGCGTAGGTCTCTATCTACAAACTGGCTTGAAGTTAGTTCCCCCATCATGGAGATTAACTTATCTCTATTCTCATTGAGAAGCTCAAACAAGAACCCCTCATTGTTTAGGATATTTTACTTGGTCCTCTTTTGCTTTTTTTCCTGCTGCCTTTACCGACTGCGCATTGAATTTTGCCATTTTAATCTTTGGTTATTGTTATACGTTATCCCGCTGGGTGTGTATGCATTGTTCTAGTTTTATGTTTGAAGTATAAATGCAGTATATAAATATTTTTAGTCCGTTTTAATTAAAGATATTTTTGTAAAATGAGTACAATCAACAATACAGGTTTAATACTTGCTGCATTGACTATTATAGTGGTAGTCCTTTATAATTGTGTTAATTTTTAATTATTTCAAATGAAAATATTCTTAAAATCAATTTCATTAATACTGATGGTAAGCGGATTTGCAATTATTTGGTTTGGCCTTTCAAATTAAATAGAAATCAGTTGAAGTAGCTAGGAAAAATATGGATGTACCCCTCTAACTAACTTCATTGTTTAACACCAAACAAACAATCATTTATAATTACGCCGTTTTCTAATGCAGCTTTATAATTTGTAAAATCTCTAGTAATTGCAGCTCCTGAATTAAACCACTATTATTTTCTACAAAGGTTTCTTCGTATTACTTACGTTCTTCAAAATCGTAGTTATAGTTTTTCATTAACTATTTAATAACATTCAATGTGATAAAAGTTACGCTCCACTAAAGTTTATTGGTGTATGTTCGCAAAAGTTTTGTAACCACAAACCAATTTGTTTCATTTAAGCCGTCTGACTTCTATTGGACGGTTTTTTCTTTTGCAACTTTAGTTACACAACGTCCTTATTTTTAAATGTACATTTAGCACTTATCGATTCTTTGATTGAGAATTGGTTTATGGTTATAGCCTTTGGGAATATCTCCTGAAGGCTTTTTTTATTTCAAATAATCTTCTAAACAGTAGTTATAATTTTTCATTATTTCAAAATCAGGAAAAAGATTGCTGTATGTTCAAATGTTAAGACATTATAATTCATTTTTGTAATATTAAATAGTGGGTTGGACTGAATGTTTAATTTGTTTGGATTAATTGTTGTGAGAAAGTTCTGACCCACTATTTTCTTATTTCAAGTAACTTTTTAAATCCGTATGATTTTTCTAGGTCAATAGAACTAATCCTTTGAATAGTTTTATTCCTATCTGTATTCCAAGCAACCTCTCCCTTTATTCCATATTTACTTTGAACCATATCCTGCTTTAGTATGTTTATCCAATCGTACTTTGGTTTAATAGTGTACAATCTTTCCATCGTATTCTATAGTTTCTTTTTACTATTAGTTTACTCGTAAACAACTCCTGTTTTATCCTTGAAGGTAGCAAACAATCCAAAAAGGTTACTACTACGAATAATATCAGTTGAATAGTAAGGGTTTGGATTGAAAACATTGGTGTAAAAAAAAACCCTCCAAGAGGGAGGGTTAAATCTAAAAAGTTTTAAATAAATTTAATCGGTCCCAGTAACTGCTTCCATGATAACTCTATTGGTAAATCCTTTAGGGATCAACTTATATAATTCGGCAAATATTTCAGGTTTGACAACATCAAGCACGCCTTGATTCATTAAGTGAGCTAACGCCTGTTCACGAGTTTCATATCCGTCCCAGAAAAACATTGGATCAAACTCTTCACCTTGAGGATAAACTCTTGTTGCCATCCCCCAAGAAGTCATTCCTGATCTTTTCATATTACCTTTAAAACTATTTGAAATTTTATCAGCAAGACTAATAGCTTCAACCATATCAGTAGGTGCAGCCCAATTGAAAATAACATACTTTCCTGCTCTGCCAGTATCAATTGATTTTTCGGTCTTATACATAAAACTTCCAACGGGATATCGAGTTACTCCATCATATATTTCTGAAGCAGGAACTCCAAATTTATCTTTAGTTTCCCACCAATTTCCAGCATTACTCATTTGATTTAAATTTTCATAAACATGAACCCAGATGTAAAGTGCCTTGTCAGCAGCTCTTCCGCCAAAAGACTTTTTCATTAAATACCAATTCTTTATGACACCATCTTCTTTGGCTTTTTGCGCCATGATTGTTGCATATTTTTTTTCAATCATTTCAAATTTCTCAGAGTCGGCAGGATCAATATTTACGGGTTGAAGCACAAATATTTCTTGAGCAGAGATTCCAAATGATAGGAATAGGCAAAAAAGTATTATAGTTTTTTTCATTTTTAAACGATTTATGGTTAATAAAACTAATTTAGAAAGAATTTGATTTATTTCAAAACACATTACAAACTTTTTCCCAAACAACTCCCCCCTAAAACAGCAACCAGAGTATTTCAGGATAGGGCAATGATATCAATCGATTAGAAAGGATTTGGGTTGGAGGCATTGGTGTAAAAGAAAAACCCTCCGCTTGGAGGGAAGTATTAATTTTATCCAATCCTTTTCAATAAAGCAGTAGCTTTAAACACTGTTCCTTTTGGACTAATTACAGTGTATTCTTATTGTATTTCTTTATTGTCAGGCATTAACTTAATTAGCCAAGATCCAACATAAGTCTCTTTTGTGTTCTCTAATCCACTTCTTTTAGCGTCTGTTTCAAATTTAAAAGTGCCCTCCCAAGTGGAGGGTTTTTATTTTATTATGGTTACTCCACACCAAAAAGTAAAAACTAAGCTACTTCCAATTACTCATTTTGATTTGGCCTGTAGAATGTCTCACGATCATTACTCCATAAAAAGTCAGAACTGACAATACCTGTAGTGGGATTAAAAAAGACTTCAATAAAATTAGGAAGAGAATTTCCTTTGAGTTTAACTTGAACAATGAAGGTATAATAATGGTACACATCATATGCACTAACAAAAGTATGATAGGAATCAAAAACAATATTCATTATCAAATCCACATTGGGATATTGCTGAAGTATAAGGTTTGAAACTCTATCATTAATGCTATTTAGTTCGTCCTCTTTAGCTTGGTTAAAATAGATAAAATTATCATTGACTCCCCTCAAAAGTGCTCGATACTCCAATAATAAATCATCAATCACAGGTTTAGAATCTTGATTTTCAATATTCAACTCTGAGAGATTGGGCAAGTAAGATCTCCTTTCCATTTCGTTATCATCTAGTCTGAACTTTCTTTTTTGTTTGTCCCAAATATAATTTGTGTATAACTTGTCCGTTCTGGGGAGGTATCCAATTTCCAAATATCGAAATTCCTTATTTTGATTTTTATTTAAAAGACTCACACGAACCGTAAAAGTCATGTGATGCGATTTTAAAATAGGATTTGTTGTAGTTTGATAGGATTGCCAAATAATATTTTTACTTGACTCTACTATCCCTAAAAAAGTTTCTTCAACAAAAAACTCAATACGATCATTCAGGCTTCTGTCTAATTGTGGGATGATAACACCCTTGTCATTTTTCTTTAAACGATCGGTATTATAAATGAAATTTTCAATTTTTATAAATTCTCCTTCTTGAGCGTTAGTTTCAATAAAATGAAGCAAGAAAAATAACACAAGGGCTACATTGAGTAAACCTAATTTTGATATTGAAATAGAATTCAAAGCGATTTTGTTAAAATATGGAAATCAAATTTAACGGTTTGCATTTAATTAAACTTAAAATACCTGTGATTTGTTTTGAACCAACATACCTGTAACGACATAAAAAATACTTTGTATGAAAGAATTCAAAAGGGTTCACAAAGAAAAAGTAAACCATCACACGCTTAGTAACACCTCTTAATTTAAAAACTGAGTCTAAAGAATTTCTTGAATTAAATAGCATCACTCAAAAGGAATTTGACGCGCTAAACGAAGAATTAGCTATATTTAATTAAAATCCTTAAAGTGAAATTTTACTCACTCTCATTATTTATCTTCTTCACCTCTTCTCTTTTGGGGCAAGAGGTTATTCCTCTATGGCCAGAAGGAGTACCCAATCAAAAGTTTACTAAAGAAAAAGAGCATTGGGTACAAACAGATATCCTACGAATTGATAATGTCCAAAACCCTACCCTAGAAATATATTCCCCTTCAAAGGCAAATCAAAATGGAAAAGCTGTAATCATATGTCCAGGTGGTGGATATAAAATATTGGCCTATGACTGGGAAGGGTCAGATATTGCAAAATGGTTTAATTCCAAAGGAATCACTGCATTTGTTTTAAAATACAGACTTCCTAATTCTCAATCTCTTCTTAAACCCGAATGGGCTCCCCTACAAGATGCTCAGCGAGCCATACGAATCGTGCGCAAAGGAGCAAAAAAGTGGAATATAAATCCTACTCAAATTGGTATCATGGGTTTTTCAGCAGGAGGTCATTTAGCATCCAGTCTGGGAACCCACTTTGAAGAAAATACACTTGAGGACTCTTACAGCAATCCAATAAATGAGATTAGCGCAAGACCAGATTTTATGATATTAGTCTATCCTGTGATAACATTTGATGAAAAATATTATCATGGTGGTTCTAAAAATGCCCTTATTGGAGAAAATGCCTCTAAAGAAATCATTGATTACTTTTCCAATAACCTACAAGTAACCAAAAAGACCCCTCCAACATTTCTTGTGCATTCAGCAGATGATGACGCTGTCCCTTATCAGAACAGCATATTGTTTTATGAAGCACTTCAAACATATAGTATCCCATCTGAATTACACCTCTATCCCAAAGGAGGTCACGGTTATTCACTTGCCCTCAAAAAAGGACAACTGGAAGGTTGGACCGAAAGATTATATGATTGGATCAATGCCTTAAATTGAAATAAGAACCCTTATTTTTAACCCTTCAAAAACGTTACAATTGAAAAAAGATCCTATTGAAGTATTTGATACATGGGTATCACTGGGAAAAGACTCAGGAATGGAAAAAAATCATTCAGAAGCTGTTGAAAACATGATTTCTTTTGCTACAGATAAGTGTGGTAAATTTAGTTTTATAGATGCTGGTTGCGGAAATGGTTGGGTGGTGCGCAATGTTTCTAAAATGTCCAATTGTGTTACTGCTGTGGGAATTGATGGAGCAGAAAACATGATTCTAAAGGCCAAAGGTGAAGATCCATTGAACCATTATTTCTGTGATAATTTAATGAATTGGACTCCCAATGAAAAAGTAGATATCGTTCACTCTATGGAGGTTTTATATTATTTACAAAATCCACAAAAACTGATAAAACACATCTACAAGAATTGGTTAAAAGAGAATGCACGTTTAATTATTGGAATTGATTTTTACTTTGAAAACACTATATCTCATAGTTGGCCAGAATACTGTGGCATTTCCATTATGCAATTATTTCCCGAATCGACTTGGAAGAAATTTTTTATTGAAAGTGGTTTTAGAAATATTGAAAGCTGGAGGGTTGGTGCAAAAAAAGATTGGACCGGCACCTTGGTAGTAACAGGAATTAAGTAATCTTTTTTATTTTTTCTCATATCGACCAGGCGCCAGAACAGCGCTCACCATTGAAAAAAAAAAATGTGGAATTACCTTAAGAAGAAAAACAATTATCTTAAAGGTTTTTGTTGGTACACACACCTTTTTCCCTTTTAAGGTAGCTTCAACAGCTTCTTCTGCCACTCGAGGTGCTGCTTTTTTCATAAACTTAGGCACACTATCCATTTCTTTTTGAACTCCACTAGCCGTATGAAAATTAGTAATGGTATACCCAGGACATACCGCTGTGGAAGTAATGCCAAGATGGTTATAATTTCTATTTAAGCCCTCACTAAATCGATTCATAAAAGTTTTAATAGGGCCATAAAGCGCCTGAATTGATGAGGGGGGAGCAAAGGCGGCTACAGAGGAAACAATCATGATGCGACCCTGATTTCTTTTCAACATATCGATAATGAATAATTTACATAAAGCAATAACAGAAATACCTAATACGCGAATAAATTTTTCTTCCTCTATCATTGAGGTTTGATCAAAAGAGTTAGGGATAGCATAGCCCGCATTGTTGACCAAAAGATTTACCACATAACCCTTTTTGTTACAAAAATCATATAGGGCTTGTGGAGCCTTCTCATCAGTCAAATCACAAGGGAAAAAATCTACCTTAACACCAAAAGTATTCCGTAATTTTTTAGCTTCTTCTTCCAAAACGCTCCCCCTTCGAGAAGTAAGCACTAAATTATGGTTTCTTTTAGCAAGTGATTTTGAAATCTCTAAACCGATTCCTGAAGAAGCGCCAGTAATTAAAGCGAATGTATCTTTCATGTGAAAATGTGAATTAATAAAATAAACGCCAATTAAAGACAAAAAAAACCGTCTCACAAAGACGGTTTAAATTCAGTTTGTTATTAGTTTTTAAAATGAAATAAACATCAATTTAATAAAAAATGAAAAGAAAATAAACATTTAATAAAGAATTTTAAAATACGGAATATATTAAACGGTTTATTGTAACATTCATTAAACGTGAGTTTTAAAAAAACTCACTTATCTTTAACACTTTAATAAAAACCATGAAGCTAAAACACCTTTGTTTATTCCTTTTCATATTTTATTCATCAAAAAACCTAGCTCAAACCGAACTATTTGATGAATTCTATTTTAAAATGCCCATCAGTGAGGCCAAAAAAACATTAAAAAGAAATCAGAAGAAATTGACCAATGTTTCTTTTGGAGCACAAACAGCATATGCGGTTCGTAAAAAATCATTAGTCAATGAAGATGGGATTTTAATAAGTATTAATCTTTGGAGTAAAAACAACTTGAGCCTTCAACAAGCAGAGACTTATCTCTTAAGATCCAAAGCTTATTTTGAATCTAAAGAATATAAAACTGTTTATGCACAAGAAAACTGGTCAAAACCTCTTTTGGTAAAAAAGAACTTACCCTGCATACGTTTTGTAGATCCTGACAAAAAAACTGTTGTAGAAGTTGACCCAAGAGGTCAAGGAAGCGTTTACAATATCTTTGTCACTTACTACAATTACGAATGGTTTCTTAAAAAAGCTAGAGGTGAAAAATAGTTATAGATCAATATTAATTCCTAAGCCAAGCAATTCTCTGACCTGAAGTTCACCTATTAAGTCATCGTCATAAAGTAAATGAGTAACAAAATTTCCTGATACTTTATTGTTTACTTTAAACCGAATATTGATATCCAATTCAAAATCAATGTTCTTTGTTTTTTCTAGATAGTTAACATAGGTACTGAATTTATTCTCCAAAATAATATTCTTCATTATCTCTTTTCTATACAATCCACTAATTGAAGATCCTAAGAAAAACTTTGTTCCTTTTCCAGCATCTACTCCAAAATATTTTTGCCCAGCAGAAAGTGCATCAGTATACTTTTCGGACACCAATAAAAGTCGTCCAGACATAGGTGAAAGGTTTACCCAAAAGTTATCTGACTTTTTATAATACCATCCTATACCTAATTGAATAAATGCTGGAGACAAGAATTGAGAAACTTGATCTCGCTTTTGAACACCATCTTCGGTGTAGAATCTATACCCAGGAAGGAGCTGCGTTTTTAAATTTAATAAACCAGAATAACTCCAAAATTGGTTAATCTGTTTCCCTATTAATGATCCAATTTCAAAACGATCATCTGCTTTCTTGAAGAATTCATTTCCAGAGATATAGGTTGTCCCGATAGACAGTAACAAATTAGTATCCCAAACGAGCCCATTTCTATAGGAATAATTTAAATTATAATCCAAACCGTACAGAAAAGTTAATGCACTCTCCCCCCCAGAAATCCAATTGGAAAAATAAGCTTGATTAAAATTAAAACGAGTGTTACCATAAAACTTATACCGTTTTCCCTTTAAGGTAGATTGAATAACAGCATCAAATGGAAGCTCCTCATATTCTGTTTCTTGTGCATATGAAAATTGATAACTACAGAAAATCGTGCTAAACAAAACGAAATACTTCTTAAAACGTAGGTTGCTTTTTTCTCTCATTTCTCAATTTTTAAATTCATTTTATTTATGTTTTTATTTCAAAAAAATAAATTTATGAAAATCATTAACTTAAGTTAGACAAAAATGAAATTAAAGTACCTTTATATGATATGGGAATGCGAAAAGGATTAAATAATGAAAAAACTACTTAATATATTATTTCTGACTTTTCACATCCTCCCTTTTGGGATGGGTGCACAAGAAAATTCCACTTCTCTTGAACAGCAAGTGGATTCCCTGATCCAATATGGGATCCAAAACAAAGCTTTTCCTGGAGCACAAGTTTTGATATTTAAAAACGATAGTATTCAACTAAATAAATCCTATGGGTATCAAACCTATGATTCTATTAAACCCATCCAAAACAATAACTTGTATGACTTGGCATCTGTCACAAAAGTTTTGGCAGGTACACTTGCGTTTATGAAGTTATATGAACTTTATGATATCAATCTGGATGACAAGGTGTCAAACTATATTCTCTCGTTAAATAAAACGAATAAAAAGAATACTAGTTTTAAGGAAGTCTTAAGTCACAGCGCCGGATGGCTTCCTTATATCGCTCATCAAAATTTGGTTCTTAAAAAAAATGGAGCGTTCAAAAGAAGAACAATTCGCCCAAAACAAAGTAAACGCTATTTTATCCAAATTAGCGATTCTCTTTTTGTTCATAAAAATTACACCTCTAAGATCATGCGCCGAATAAAAAAATCGAAAGTGGGGACAGTCGGTGAATACAAATATTCAGGTCTTTGGTTTTTCTTATTACCCGAATTAACAAAACAACTTAGTGGTCTTTCCTTTATTGATTTTTTAAACAGGTATTTTTACATCCCATTAAAATTAAATCGACTTACTTTTCTGCCTTCAGGTCAATTTTCTAAGAATGAAATTGTCCCTACAGAAATAGATTCTACTTTCAGAAAGCAACTGGTTCAAGGCTGGGTACATGATGAAGCTGCTGCATTAATGGGAGGCATATCTGGAAATGCAGGTTTATTTGCCAACGCAAGTTCGATAGCCCCTATACTTGAATTATTTCTCAACAAGGGAAACTTTAAGGAAACTCCACTTTTGGAAGAAAAAACACTGGAGACCTTTACTAAAAGGGCTTATCCAGAAAGTGAAAACAGGAGAGGATTGGGTTTTGACAAACCTTCGCTTGATTTGGAATCACCTTATCCATCTAAATCAGTAAGTAATGAAAGTTTTGGCCATACTGGGTTTACAGGTGCCTTTATCTGGGTTGATCCAGTTGACAAAAGTTTTGTAATCTTTTTAAGCAATCGTGTTTATCCGTCAAGAAAACAAAGAGGATTGTATGAATTAGACATTAGAAATAAACTTTTAGAACTTACCCTTGAAAACTAAAGCTACTTGCCTTCTTGTCTTGATAAGTTTTATGCTTTCAGCACAAAAACTTCCAGAGAGATTTACTTATTTAAAAAAGGAAAATCCAACATTGATACTTGATTTGCGTTACGCAACTTCAGAAAATTTTACTGGGAAAATTGTAACAGGCTATACCTCTGAAAAAGCCATTGGTACAAAAGCCCTTTCTATCGCATTAAGAAAAGTGCAAGCACAACTGAGACCAAAAGGATTAGGATTGAAAGTATTTGATGCCTACCGTCCCCAAAGCGCTGTGGATGCATTTGTCTCGTGGGCTGCTTCTGCGCCTGATACATTGAAAAAACGAGAATATTATCCAAATTTAAAAAAGGAAGACCTCTTTGAATTAGGATATATTGCTGAAAAAAGTGGACATACAAGGGGAAGTACTATTGATGTCACCTTAGTTTATCTCAAGGGAAGACGTAAAGGGAAAGAAATCGACATGGGAGGGAAATGGGATTACTTTGGTGAAGCCTCTCATTTCAATTACCAAAAAATAAGTCCAAAACAAATGGAGAACCGAAGACTATTAAGAGACCTAATGATCCAAGGGGGATTTAATCCCTATGAAAAAGAATGGTGGCATTTTAGTCTTAAAAACGAACCCTTTCCTACTACTTATTTTGACTTTCCCCTGCCTTAAATTATGGAGTAAAAATCAGTGGAAACTTAGCTAAATCGATATCCCACACTACAGGTAAAAGAAAATATACCATGATTGTTATTAAGGTAATGGAAAATAAATTGAGAATAATCCCTTTGGAAACCATATCAGGTATTGTCAAGTATCCAGATCCAAAAACAACCGCATTTGGGGGAGTTGCTACTGGGAGCATGAAAGCACATGAAGCTGCAACTGCAGCACCTACCATCAAACCAAATGGATGAACTCCAATCTCAAGGGCTAAAGGAGCCAGCACAGGGAGCAACATAGCTGTGGTGGCAAGATTTGAAGTTATCTCTGTCAAAAAGTTTATTGCTGTAACCAATACAAGAATAAGTAGTATTAACGGTAGACTATCAAAATCAATCATTAATCCACCCAACCAAATGGCTAATCCACTAACTTCAAATGCTTTTGCTAAAGCCATTCCTCCTCCAAAAAGAATGATGATTCCCCATGGCAGATTGTAAGTATCTTTCCATGAAATAATGGCTTCGCCTTTCTTCTTTGAGGGTAATATAAAAAGTAATACCCCGAAAAAAATTGCAATTATAGTATCGTCTAAAGCAGGAAAAAGAGGCTTTAAAATAAAGGAACGACTAATCCATGAAAATGCAGCTAGAATAAAAACTAAACTTACCCATCGTTCTTCATATGAAATAGGCCCTAATTCTGTTCTTAAACGTTTAATCTCTTTTAGTCCTCCTGGAAATTCTGTTTGTTTAAATTTAAACGCATGGCGTGTTAAATAAATCCAACAAAAAACTAAAAGAATAATCGAAATTGGAAATCCAAAAATAAACCACTTAGAAAAATCAATCTCAACTCCATAGGTTTCCGATATAACTCCCGCCAAAACTAAATTGGGAGGTGTACCTATTAAAGTGGCAATTCCACCAATGGAAGCACTGTAAGCAATTCCAAGCATTAAGGCCTTCCCAAAGACTTGATTTTCATTTTCATCGGTTGCAGGGTTATCTTTCAATTGTTTTATGATGGCAATTCCAATGGGGAGCATCATTACAGAAGTGGCTGTATTGGAAATCCACATTGATAAAAAAGCGGTTGCTAGCATAAATCCTAAAATCACTTTTCGAATATCTGAACCAATAAAGATAATAATATTAAGGGCAATTCTTCTGTGTAAATTCCATTTTTCAATTGCAATAGCAATCAGGAAGCCTCCCAAATAAAGAAATACATATTTATGCCCAAAAGTCGCAGTGGTTGTTGACAGTTCCATGCCTCCAGTCAAGGGAAACAAAATAATGGGAAGCAAAGCTGTAACTGCGATTGGGACGGCCTCTGTAATCCACCAAATAGCAATCCAAAAGGTTGTTGCCAAAACAGCTAAACCTTGAGACGACAAACCTTCAAATGAACCAAAAACAAGGACAATTAAGAATGTAATTGGACCTAGAAGGAGACCTGTTTTTTTTTGCATATTATTTTATTGAGAAGAAGAAGTATGATCCGATACGATCAACCATTGATTGTCTAATTTAAGCCAAATAAGTGTAAAAAAACCACTACTGTCAGAGATCTCTCTTGCAAGATGAAATTTCCCTTGTAGTTGAGCTACTGTGGGGCTTAACTTTATTAAATTCAAAACATCAAAGGACAATGTCCCCATTAACAATCTACTGGAGTAATTTTTTTTATACCGCTCTTTGGTTGCTTCCCAACCATAGATAGGCCCTAAAGATCCAGAAAAAACTAATTTATCTGATTTTAAATAGCCTTCCATAAACGCGTCAATATCACCTTTATTCCAATCTGCTTGTTGCTTAAAAAGCTTTGAAACAATAGCCAAAGAATCTGATTTTGAAATCTTTTGCTGAGCAGAAAGTTGCACGAAAAACAAACAGTAAAAAACGAAAAGTATAGAAGTTTTTTTCATCTACTTTAAGGTTGGATATTGAATGTTTAGTTGCTCTAAATATGTGTCATATTTAGTTTCATCAAAGTAAAATTTTTCAAGCTGTGGTCTATATTGTTTCATGATCCCTTCGTTCAAATAGATTGGTGGTGGATCTTTTTCTGTAATCATGGGCTTGTATTCTTTATCTTTACTTTGCACATTTTTAAAATAATCCTTTGCACTTTTTAGAAGCTCAGGCTTTGTAAGAAAATCTATCACTGTTGTTGCCACTACTTTTGCTCCTGCTGTTGCTCCTTTGTGTGCAATGGGAGTAGCCATAGCAATAGCATTAGACCAGTGATGTCCTTGCAAACCGGGAATATTTGAAGGGAAACGCAAAGTAACGGTAGGGATAGTCCATGAAATATCGCCTATATCGTCTGACCCTCCACTTACTGGGTTCTTTTGAGGTTTTCCAATCCCTGAAAGCGCTGTAGCTAAACCTTTTTCATTTTTTGAATTTACCTCTTTTTGAACGGCTTTTGCTAATTGTTGATCAGCTTCAGACCAGCTAGGGAGTCCCACTTTTTGAATGTTTAAATCCATTGTTTCAGCAATTACCTTATTGAAATGCCTAGGCCAAGCTGTTCCTAAAACTTTAGAAGTCACTTTAGTATCGGTCATTAACGCAGCTCCTCTGGCGATATTATTTCCATCATTATACATTTTCATGATTCCATCGTAGGTAATGTCTCTAAAATAATACCAAATCGATGCTTTGGAAGGAACGACATTGGGCTGATCACCTGCATCCGTAAAAATAGAATGAGATCTTTTCAATGGATGTAAATGCTCTCGTTTATAATTCCAACCCACATTCATTAATTCTGCTGCATCCAATGCACTTCTTCCTCTCCATGGAGAACCTGCAGAATGTGCCGCTTCACCATCAAAGGTATATTCTACCGAGATTAAGCCTGTTCCTCTTGCTTGACCATAAGAAACAGATAAATTACTACTTACATGAGTAAAAATACAAATGTCTATTTTTTCAAAATAACCATCTCTGACATACCACGCTTTTGAAGCAACTAATTCTTCTGCAATACCTGGCCATACGACCAGAGAACCCCCTAAGTCGTTTTTTTTCATTTGTTCTTGTAAAGCAAGTGCTGCAGTAACAATTACGGGTATTCCTGAATTATGACCTTCCCCATGACCAGGTGCTCCCTCAACCATAGGTTTATGATAGGCAACCCCAGGATATTGTGATGCTTTGGGAATACAATCAACATCACTTCCCAATGCTATCACAGGGCCTTCTCCATGATCCCATCGTGCCATCCAAGCAGTTGGAATTCCAGAAATACCTCTTTCTATTGAAAAACCAGCAGTTTCTAGAATGCTTGTTAAATAAGCAGAAGATTCATACTCCTGAAATCCTAATTCAGCAAAACTAAAAACCTTATCAATCATCACTTGTGTATTCTTGTGTCTATCCTCAACCTCTTGTATTATCTCCTTCTTAATCTCTTTTATTTGACGTTTAGAGATTTTTTTTTGTGCGTGAAGAGTCAAAGCGGGTAAGAAAAGTAAAAAGACTAATTTTACGGTTGCTGATTTAAGTTTTTGCATGATCATTTTATTTTTAACTAAAATACAAATTAATTGAATCTCTATTTGTTAAATAAGAAACTCTACTTTTTAACCTTTTTGGTGAGTTTATTGACACTATTGGTCAGTTGTGATAAAAAAATGGATGCTAAGCTTTTGGTTCAGAAAAGTATAGCTGCTCATGGTGGTTCTGAAAAATGGGAAAGTATCGCAAAAATTGATTACAAAAAAGAAACCGTATTGTTCTTTCCAAATGGGGATTTTGAGCGAAAAATAGTGCAAAAAATATCCCATTCTTTTGAACCCTTTAGCACACTAATAGAATCTGAAAAATTGGGATCCATTTCCAAATCAATATATCAGGGTGGAAAAATTCAGTTATTTGAAAACAATGAAGAGGTTTTTGATTCTCTTAAATTGAATCAGGCGCTTCAATCTGCTAAGGGTGCGCTATATGTGTTTTGGCAACCCTATAAACTCCTTGATTCAGATACCAAGTTAGAGTATCAAGGAGTGAAAAAATTATTGGACAGTTTACCTGTACATGCACTCAAAGTAAGCTATCCAGAAGGAAAACAGAATGATATCTGGCACTACTTCTTCAATACCAATACATTCAAATTACAGGCCTCCCAAGTAAATCACAATGGGAAAATAAGCTTAATTACAAATGAAACTACTGAAACTCAAACAGACCTATCTTTGAATAAAACGCGCAAAAGTTTCTTTCTGGATTCATTAGGAAAGATAGATTATTTGAGAGCTGCTTATGATTACCATATCGAAGCAGTTGTAAAACATTAAAAGAAATAGCGTTTAAATGCCTCAATTGCAGCATATTCTGCTAATCCCATCGCTTGATATTTTTTAGCTGAAGCAGCATTTCTTTCCTCTGCCCTCACCCAAAATTCTCTGTGGTCATTTCCCTGAAACATGACCCCATCTTTTTGTGATTGATGGTAAAAAATCGCTTTTCTTTTTCTTAAAACTTGATCAGGACTCATAGGAACCGCCATTTCAATTTCATGAATATCCCATTCATGCCATGCTCCTCTATACAACCAAACCCAACAATCTTTCATGTAGGGTTTAGGCTTGAGAGTTTTTAAAGCAGCAAAAATAATGTCCAAACAAACACGATGTGTTCCATGAGGATCTGCTAGGTCTCCTGCCGCATAGATTTGATGGGGTTTGATCTTTTCAATCATAGCAACCGTAAGATCAATATCTTTTTGGGAAATTGGATTTTTAGCAATCATTCCTGTTTCATAAAAAGGGAGATTCATAAAATGAACTTGCTTATCTGGAATAGCAAAATAACGTGTTGCACCTAAAGATTCTCTTTTTCTTATACTCCCTTTCAAATCACAAATTGAACGATGAGCAGGATGATTTGGGTTTGTTTCCAAAAATGCTTTTTTCAACATCTCTAATTGAGGGTTTGATTTCTCTTCAATTAAGTCTGAAGTTACTTCTAGATATTTAAGTGCGTCTTGATCAGATACGGCAATATTACCAGAGGTTTGATAAACCACATGTACTTCGTGACCTTGAGACACTAAACGGTCAAACGTCCCACCCATTGAGATTACATCATCGTCTGGGTGTGGACTAAAAATAATTACCCGTTTAGGGTGAGGGTTAGCTCGCTCTGGTCTGTATTGATCATCTGCATTAGGCTTTCCACCTGGCCAACCTGTGATGGAGCGCTGTAACCGATTAAACATTTCAATATTTAGATCATAAGCACTCCCGTGTAAGGCCAACAAATCTGACATTCCATGCTGATTATAATCTTCATCGGTAAGCTTTAAAATTGACTTTCCTGTGGTTTCGCATAACCAAGCGATTGCTTTTGAACGATTGACTTCATTCCAATCACAAGTACTTACAAGCCAGGGTGTTTTAATTCGTGTTAACTCTGAGGCTGCCTCAGAATCTAAGATGAGAGTAGTGTTTTTGTGATGTTGTAAATAAGTGGTGGGAATCATGGCTGAAACTCCTCCTTCAATGGCTTTTTGAATGATTTCAGCTTTATAAGAACCCCAAGCCATTAGCAAAATTCGCTTTGCGTTTAGTATGGTTTGAATACCCATAGTAACGGCTTTCCTTGGGACATTTTCAATTCCTTGAAAGGCAGGAGCTGCATCAAAGCGAGTAAGATGATCTAAAGTAATGGTGCGTGTCTGAGAGTTTAAATGAGAACCCGGTTCATTGAATCCAATATGACCTGTTCTCCCTATCCCTAAAATTTGTAAATCAATTCCTCCTAATTGATCTATTTTCTTTTCATAAGCTATGCAAGTGTTTCTGACTTCTTGAATTGAAACTTCACCATCGGGGATGTTAATATTTTCAGCTTTAATATCTACATGATCAAATAAATTAGAATGCATGAAGTAATGATAGCTTTGGACATCCTCTTTGGAGAGCGGAAAATATTCGTCCAAATTGAACGTGATTACATTTTCAAAGCTTAATCCTTCTTCTTTGTGTAATCTTACGAGTTCTCTATACACACTTAGAGGGCTAGATCCAGTCGCAAGTCCCAAGACACACATTTGATCTTGATCATGTTTTTCAATAATAAGTCTTGCTATGGTATGAGCAATTTTTAATGACCCCTGTGAGGAGGAATCAACAATTACATTATGTAGTTTTTCGTACCGTGTCTCCTCAAAACTACCCGGCGCCTTATATTCAAGTAAAGCAATTTCTGATATATTAATCATCCTATAAATTGTTGCGAATATCAAATTTAGGATTTCTTTTCAAACTCAGCATTGGAATTATGTTTATTTATTTAATCCTATGTAGATTGGTCAAGGAAATGGCAACTCCATAGGATCGCTTTTTGGAGGAATCCCTGGAGCAGGAGCAACCATAAGAACAGTGGTAAATATTCACTCGGGAGGAAAAACGAAAATTTCTGGAATGGTTGCATCCATTACCCTTTTGATTATTCCTTTATTTCTTAGCCCTTTAGCCTCTATAATTCCCGCTGCAGTGTTGGCACAAATACTAGTTACTGTTGGAATTGGTGTAATGGGTTACAAAGGACTCAAAGCAATAAATAAAATCCCGAGAACAGAAGTTGTCGTGATGATTATTGTTTTACTACTATCGGTTTTTTGGAATTTAGTTTATGCCTTAGGAATTGGACTGATATTAGCCGCTTTATTCTTTATGAAAAAGATGGGAGATATTTCCTAAGAAGATGCAAGAATTTCCCCGGTTTCAAAAGAGAAAGCGTGGATAAATGAAAAGGAGTTGAGTCAAAGTTTTTTAGAAAAAGTCTTTATTAAGCACCTCAACGGACCTCTATTCTTTGGTTTTACCTCAGAATTTATAAGCATCTTCCAAGTACAGCTAAAATCGTGATTATTCGGATGGATCGCGTCCCTTAAATTGATCAATCTGGTTTATTTGCGCTGGAAGACGTTTTAATGGAATTAAGCCAAAGAGAAATCGAATGCTATATGGTTGGGTTACAAGCACAACCTAAATACTTAATGAAAAGTATTCTTCTTACGGGAAAATTAATTCAAGAAGAACATCTTTTTGACTCTTTTAAAGAGTGCAAAAATTGGATCATTATCCAACAAAGAAAGACTAAAAAATAAATAAAAGTAAGCCCGCGTATTGTGGGCTTATTTTACTACTCTAATATTTTTATTTTCAATTAATGAAACTTGCTCTAACTCTTCCTGTTCAAACAGGCTTGGCAAACTGTCTAATTGTTCAAATTTTTGAAAAGGTTTATAATTCACATAATCTTGAAAGAAAATTCCTACAATTTTTCTTTTGTTTATCGCACGACGAAACCGAGTACCTCCTCCATCAGTTAGATAATTATATGCTAAATAATCTATTTCGTGATTTTTTTGATTAATCCAGTAACGGTATTCATCCTGAAAATCTTCTCCTCCTCCTTCTTCTTTAAAAGTCACCTTAAGGGTCCAATATGTGTCTCCATGAATTACAACAGCTCCCACTAATTCGTTTATTGCAGCAGTATCTTGAAGAGGTTTAGGAAGTTGAAAAAAATACATTACAGAATTTAAAGAATTGGAATAGACCCTCTGAAGACTATCTGAAAGTTGAATCACTTTCCCATCTATAAAACGTTGTAAAGGTTTTGAAGAGGTCATGACATCTTTCACTTCAACATCCTTTTGAATTGTACTTCTTGAAAAAGAATAAAAAGAAGGTTTGCGTGTCAATGTGTAGTGATAGTCTCTAAAATCAAAATCAACAGAAAATGAAAGCTTATCAAACCCAGACTGATGTAACGCTTTTTGAATAATTTCTTCGGCATTCTCTGATTTAGGGCTTTGACAGGATAGAAAAAAGAGGAGCATTGGAAAAACAATCTTTTGAAAAGAAAACATTGATAAGTTTATTAATAAATCTAATTAAAAACGAAGATACGACTAAATTATATCCTTTACATTTGATCAAAATATTGAAACGAATGGAAACGCTTAAAACTTTAATTATCGGAAGTGGCCCTGCGGGCTATACAGCAGCTATTTATGCAGCTCGCGCTGATCTGAAACCAATCCTTTATACCGGGATGGAACCCGGAGGACAACTTACTACAACTACTGAAGTAGATAACTTCCCAGGATATCCAGATGGTATTGATGGTCCTACTATGATGGTACAATTACAGCAACAAGCAGAGCGTTTCGGTACAGAAGTTCGCATTGGTTTTATCAACAAAGTAGAATTTGCAACTCAGAAAGGTGAAATGCACAAAGCCTTTGCTGAAGATGGAACAGAAATTTATGCACAAACTATAATTATCAGCACTGGAGCAACTGCAAAATATTTGGGCCTTCCAAGCGAACAACGATTGAGAGGTGGAGGTGTCTCTGCTTGTGCTGTATGTGATGGCTTCTTTTATAAAGGACAAGACGTTGCTATAGTAGGAGGAGGAGATACTGCTGCTGAGGAAGCGACTTACTTAGCAAAAATCTGTTCTAAGGTTACCATGTTGGTTCGAAAAGATGAAATGCGCGCATCTAAAGCCATGCAACATCGAGTGACAAGTACTCCTAATATTGATCTGCGTTATAACACTGAAATTGATGAAGTGCTGGGAGAACAAGTAGTTGAAGGCTTACGTATGAAAAATAACCAAACTGGAGCATTGGAAGAAATCCCAATTACCGGATTGTTTATTGCAATTGGGCACAAACCAAATACGGAAATCTTTAAAGGGCAATTGGATATGGATGAAGCTGGATATTTGATTACTAAAGGAAAAACTACTGAAACAAATTTATCAGGAGTCTTTGCTTCCGGTGATGTTCAAGATAAAGATTATCGTCAAGCTGTAACGGCTGCTGGAACAGGTTGTATGGCTGCTCTTGACGCAGAACGTTATTTACAGGGAATTTAAGGTAGAAAACGAATTATAAGGGTTCTATTAATACTGTCCCGTCTTCATCTTTTTGATAGTGTACTTCTATGGGATGACAGCAAACTTCACAGTCTTCTACATATTGACTTTGATTGAGACTAGTGTCAAAAAGCATGGAAATAGTTTCCCAACAATAAGGACATTGAAAAAAATGTTCTTCCATCGTTTGTGTGTTATTCTAATGTAGCTTGAAGCTCTTCCCAGGTTTGCATCAATTGCTCAAGTTCATTCTTTTTGGCTTGGTAATTATCAAAAAAATTCGGCTGAGCAATTGTTTTGTCGTATTCTATTTCAAGCTCAAAGTCAATCTCTTTAATCACCTTTTCTAATCGAGCGATCTTCTTTTCTGTTTTTTCAATTTTTTGTTGAGCAGCGCGTTGCTCTTTTTGCTTTTCAAAACTTGCAGGATCACTCTCTTTTTTTTCTTGACGCACAACGGGAGTTTTCTTTTCTAACTCTTTCAATGAAGAGAGTTTTTGAAATTCCAAATATGCATTTATATCTCCTAAAAAAGGTTTCACTTCACGATCTTTAAAGGAAACGACCTTTTCGCACAAGCCTTGAACAAAATCTCTGTCGTGAGAAACTAAAATTAAGGTTCCTTTGAAATTTCGCAAAGCCTCTTTTAACACGTTTTTTGAAGCAATGTCCAAATGGTTAGTTGGCTCATCCATGATCAACACATTAAATGGCTGTAATAATAATTTACAGAGTGCCAATCGATTTCGCTCTCCTCCAGAAAGTACAGATACTTTCTTCTCAACAGCGTCTCCTTGAAACAAAAAGGATCCCAACAAATCTCTCACTTTGGTTCTGTTTTCTGGAGTTGCTGAATCTTCAGCAGATTCTAAAACTGTCTTTGAGCCATCCAAATAAGTAGATTGATTTTGAGCAAAATAGCCCAACTCTACGTTATGTCCCAATTTCACCTCCCCCTCATAGGAAATCTCATCTACAATGATTTTTGCTAAAGTGGATTTTCCTTGTCCGTTTTGTCCAATAAAAGCTATTTTCTCTCCCCTGACTACTTCTATATCAACTCCATTCAACACCTGCTTATCGTCATAAGCTTTAGAAATATTCTGTGTCTCTAAAATTATTTTTCCTGGTTGATGTGATATTCCGAATTCAAATTTTATTTTTCTATTCTCCTCAGGATCTATTTCGATACGGTCAATCTTATCCAGTTTTTTAATAAGAGACTGTGCCATACTTGCTTTAGATGCTTTGGCTCTAAAACGTTCGATTAACTTTTCTGTTTGTTGAATCTGTTTCTCCTGGTTTTTTTGAGCAGCCTGTTGTTGTGCTCGTAACTCATGACGGAGCAACATATATTCAGAATAGGATTTTTTAAAATCAAAGATCCTTTGTTGTACAATTTCAATGGTGCGATTAGTCACCTGATCCAGAAACATACGGTCATGAGAAACCATGACCAAAGCCCCTTTATATTTTTTGAGAAACTGTTCCAACCAAATAATAGATTCTATATCCAGGTGGTTGGTTGGCTCATCTAATAATAGAATGTCATTTTCTTTTAAAAGCAGTTTGGCTAACTCAATTCGCATACGCCAACCTCCAGAAAAAGTATCCGTTGGAGCGTTTAAATCTTCCATAGTAAAACCCAATCCTAAGAGTATTTTTTCCGTTTGGGCTTGATAATGATAGCCTCCTATCATTTCATATCGTGTATTGAGCTCGGTAAGCTCATCTAAGACGTCCATATAGGCCTGACTTTCGTAGTCCTTAGTCTTACCCATAAACTCATGTATTTCCTCCTGACGTCTCTCTACTTTAATGATCTCTTCAAAAGCTAAATAAGCTTCCTCTAAAACTGTACGTCCATTTTCAAAATCTAAATCTTGAGGGAGGTATCCTATTTGACAATTTTTCTCAAGGGCAAAGGTTCCAGAGGTTGGATTATTCTCCTTTGCCAACAGTTTTAATAAGGTGGATTTCCCTGCACCGTTTTTACCAATAAGACCAATCCTATCGCCTTTTCCTAATCGAAAAGAAATAGAGTCAAAGAGGGTTTCGCCTCCAAAACTTACGGTGATGTTATGTGCATTAAACATAGGTCTTTTTTGGATTGCAAAAATAGGTTTCAAAACGATTAATCGCTACTGCATCTGGTAATTCTTTTTTAAAATCAATAAATTCATAAAGCCAACTAGAAAGCAATGGAGCCATTAGAACACCGCGAGTACCTAAACCATTGAAAACATACAAATTGTTATGTAAAGGATGATTCCCCAATAAAGGCCGTCTGTCCGAAACGGTAGGTCGAATTTGAGCGCCATGATGAACGATCTCAAAAGGACAATCAATTAAAGTTTCAAGTTTTGAAAGAATCCATTGTAATCCTTTTTCGGATGTTGAGTTTGATTTATCATCACGATTGAAGGTGGCGCCAACCCAAAAGTTATCTTTTTCTATTGGACTGATAAAGACACCCCCTTTTATAATTTGCTCTTGGGATAATTCAGTAGCTTTTATTTTCAAATACTCTCCCTTAGAACCAATTAATGGAAGGTAATTAAACCAAGGATTCTCTTTTAAACCATAGCCCTCACAAAAGACAATATTCTTTGCCTCTACACCTTTGTAACTCACTTTATCATCATGAATTTTTAATGCGGTATAATCAAAAGTTGATTCTAGTTTTTGATCGGTATTCAAATGTGTTAAAAAGGTTTCTAATAGTTCATTAATTGCCAAACGTCCTACATTGTGGACCGAACCATACCCAAAGTTTCTTTTGATTCCTTCTAAAGAATTAGTCTGAAAAATAGGATCTAAAAACTCTTTTAATCCGTCCTCTTGAGAGGCAACAGACCAACTATTTTGTTCTCCTGCTGAAAAAAAACAACGTTGTATCGGTAAAGAGTGGAATACCTGTGTTTTGAAATCTGCTTCAAAACTTTGGTATTTTGGCATAGCATACTTCAAGAATTCAGCTCCTTTCCAAGCAATAGTATAGCGTTTCAAAACCGTTGGATTACAAATTCCAGCAGCATTTCTACTAGCACTATTTTGAGAAGTATCAATAATGAGAAAATCTTTATTATGTGACTTTAATTGTTGTGCATAATGAAATCCAGCTAAACCAAAACCAACAATAATCGAATGTTTCATAGTCTACAAAAATACCATAAAAAAAGCGCTTTAGTTTCCTAAAGCGCTCTATTCGTTGATAGGGTGATTTTAGTTATTCCAAAGATCTTGTTCAAAGTCTCTTATAACAGATTTTATACGTTCAGATTCAAGTAACTGACGTAATGCATCTTCATAAATATACTGATCTACAGCACGGTCTTCATATACATTTTCCTCTTGATAGATAACAGAATTAAATCGTCTTGAATTAAGCATATTATCAAAGGTAATAGGCTGCGAAGAATTCCTTGAGTTAAAGACTTTACTCTTACTCAAAGTCTCACGTGCATCAGGAAACCATACCCAAAAGAGTGGAACTAATGCATCTGCCATCGCTGCTGGACCCTCACTTAGAGTAGAAACATCTGGAGCAACAGGTGCTATTCCCAAAAGTCTATACTTTAATTCACCCAGACGCTTGTTAACATACCAAGTCCCCTTAATTCTGTATTGAATCACCTTATCTGTCTCAATTTTATAGATGTCATAATCGTTATCCGTTACCACCTCTCCTGAATTTGACTTCTCAATACCAATTGCTGAAAGTTTTTTAGACAACAATCTGTCCTCTAAATCTTCAGGTGTCAATTTTTCATTAAAATAGGAAGTGGAATAAATTTCTGTAATGTTTCCAGAATTAATATTATCTATTAAAATTCTATATAGCGATTGTCTCGTGTTGGAAAGATATCCGTTATTGATTGTTGGATAATAATAAGGAAAGTTAATTCGCTCATCTAAATCAATTGTCTCCCAAACTGTCTTTGACCATAAAATATCTCTATCGTCTACATATCCGTAAGCTATAGGTGAACTATTATCTGCCTTAATTTGCTGTTCGTTTTGGATCCCGATTTCTTGAGGAACTTTAGCATTCAAAAGATTGGCTTGAGCCCAGCTTTGTTTTACACAAATTAGAAAAGTAAATAAAACAATAAAAGCATGTTTTTTCATTTTGATAACAATTAGTTGATCGTGATGGATATCGGTGAGGTTTGTTTTAATTTGTAACTTGGATTTGAAGGAATTATTACTTCAATGTCAGAAATAATTACTGTCTGTCCATTTTTAATTCTACTCAAAGCCCTAATGGACTTACTATCCAACTTATCACCTTGAATCACAGCACTTGGTTGCCCAGGAGCTCTGAATCGGAATGATTTAACTTTTAAAGGTAAATCAAAATCAAAATCTTCCAACTTAGCTTCTACCGAACCTCTTTCTAAACTAGATTTTGGCAATGTAAAAGAACCTGATTGTCCTCGAAAATATCCTGCAGGTTTTGGAATATCCTTAATTCGAAATGATGAAACTGAAGAAACTCTATTTCCATCAGGTAAAGTCCCGGAAACATTGATTTTAACTTCTCTTCCTTTTCCTGGGAATAAATTGTATTTACTCCCTCTTAAACGTTTTAATCCAGGCGCAGAAGCTTTGATTCTGCTGTCTTGTATGCCAGGTATTGAAATCGTTATTGGATTTTGTACTCCACGATATACCACATTCATTTTATCTGCAGAAATAACTGCTGAATTAGGCTTAGAAATAACAGAATACATTTGTTTTACTGAAATTTTAGATTCAGCTCCTTCGTTAAGAAAAACGAGGTCTCCTTCAATGGTGTGATCTCCAGGCGAACCAGCATTAACCTTCAGCTTTATCCCACCAGGAATCAAATCATAATCAGAGGATGATAACTTTCTTCCATCTATTTTCAAGTCTACCGAATTTGGATTTTGTGCTCCTCCTTTACGTCCCAATATTACACTACCATCAAAGGTTTCACCTTGATAATATGCACCTTTTTCTGTGATTAAAAGACTTGTGTAGTTGGATTCGTTTACAGTAGAAGACATTTTGAGTTCTTTACCCATAAGAGTAGTTAAAACATCATGTTCTGTTTGACGAATATCATTTTGCATCATCGTTAGCTTTGCTAAAGAGGAAATTAAAGGAAAGCCTTTAAAATTTGCGTCTAACCATGGTTCATCAATGTTGTCTTTATTTTTGACATTCCTGTTCATGTCTCCAATGAAGAATCTAGCTTCTACCATATCAATTGATGCTGGATACTGACTTCCAAAAACTTTTATTACATGTCCTCGATATTCTTCGATCATGCTTAGGAATTCATCCGAACTTCCAGCTGAACCTTCTTTGAACCAGATAACATCAAGTGCTTCTCCTTTATCCATTTCAGCAAATTTTTCAAGATTAGGATCTTTGAGCTTTTGCTTTTCAGTAATTTTTGTTTTGATGTCTTCAATTTTATTGAAAAAGGCATCTGATTCCTCTTTAATTTGTTTTGCAGTTCGGTCATGACCAATCCATTTACCACCTTTTTCTGAAGCATTTACTTCAATATTGGCATACAACAAATTATTGCTCTCGGAAACACGTTCGTTTGCATCAGCAATTTTAACAAACATTTGACCAAATCCATCTAATACCTCTTTACTCACATTTAATGCAAGCATGGTAATGAATACAAGGTACATCAGACTGATTAGTTTCTGCCTGGGGGTTTCTTTTGCTCCAGCCATGTCTTACTTTTTATTCATTGCATTCAACATACCGCCATAAACATTATTCAATGCGGCTAGATTAGCTGATAAATTTTCCATTTGAATCTTGAGTTGATCTGCATTTTCAGATACTTTATCATTAAAGTCAACACCTTCTTTGGATTGCTTAAGTTGGTTTTGATAATTTAAATTTAATTGCTCTAAACTAGATGCTGCATTTGCCAATTCAGCAGAATATGTTTTAGATGAAGAAATTGCTTCAGTAGCAGGAGAAAGTGCTTTTGCAGAAGCCTCTAACCCTTTAATACTGCTTGCAAGAGAATTCATAAGGCTAACGTCCAACTTTGCTTCTGCCATAATAGCATCGATTTTAGAAGATAAACCTTCATCTGAGCTTGAGGCTGTTTTTTGAGCTCCAGAACCTTTAACTTTTTTCACATAATCGTTGTGCTCTTCTTTAATCTCTCCTGTATTTAAAGCAGCAACTGTGAAAATCAATGCTTCTGTTCCTAAACCAAGACCTAAAACTAATCCTCCTGTTATTGGCCCTATTTCTAGGTGTAAAATCTTAAAAAGTGCTCCTATAATAACAACAGCACCCCCTAAACCAAATAACATGTGCATAGCTACTTTACTTCTTAGACGTTTGTTTAATATTTTGTCATCCATTTTTTTTGTTTTTAATAATTTTTTTAAATTCCTGATGTAATGTAAAGATAATAAGAATTCATTAATTATTTAATTTTTACATTTTGAACACCTAAATAATCTTGTACTGTTCTGAATCCTATAAAACTTCTTGATGTGTCTGAATATTCATAGTCTCTAGAGCTAACTCTCAAAAAGTAAGCGACATCTTTCCAAGATCCTCCTCTGACAACTTTACGAGCCTCATCTTTAAAAGACATGTTTGGGTTAAGCGAAGCCACATACTCGGATGCACCTGCATTATACGATGAATTTGTCCACTCGGCCACATTACCAGCCATGTTATAGAGATTATAATCGTTAGGTAAATATGACTTTGCCTCAACAGTATAAACTGCTTGGTCGGATGCATAATCTCCCCTTAATGGTTTAAAGTTTGCTAAAAAACATGCTCTATCATTTAATAGATAGGGTGAACCCCAAGGGTATGTTCCTGAAGGGATTCCTCCACGAGCAGCATACTCCCATTCTCCTTCGTTAGGCAATCTAAATCTACTAACACTAGGTTTTCCTTTTTCGCGTTGATATCCATTTTTAAAGTTTGTTCTCCAATTACAAAAAGCTACAGCTTGCTTCCAAGAAACTCCTACAACAGGGTAATCTTGGTAGGCTGGGTGGGAAAAGTAATCATTGTGCATGGGTTCATTGTAGGAATAAACAAAATCTTTAATCCAAACAGTGGTATCCGGATAAATTCGAACATTTTCTTCTTTTATGAAAGGCTTTCTATCAATAAATTGTTTGCGTGTTCTTTTAGATTCTGCAGCTGCACCTTCTGCATCAAACCATGTATATTTGTATACTATTTTTTCAACATCAAGTTTCATCTCTCCATTATACCACAATTCTGGAGGCAAGTAAAGTGAATCCATTACCTCAGCATATGCTTGATCATAATAGTCATTGGTGTTCCAACTCAAATCAGCATCCCAATTTAACGCTCTCCCTGCATACAAATCATCACTTACTTCGTAATAATTGGCTCGCATGTATTTTTGAAACTCGTTGAGTTTTGACGTATCAGCATCTTGAAAAGCAAATTCCCCAATCCCGTTTTTGTTATCCTCACCAAGTTCTAGCTCATCTGCTTTTCTTGCAAGCATGGCTAAAGCTATAGAATCTTTAACCCAATAAACAAATTGACGGTATTCACTGTTGGTTATTTCAGTCTCATCCATATAAAAAGAAGGAACTGTTACTGTTTTAGCAGGTGCATTTTGAAGTTGGGCAATATCCTCATCTGACTTACCCATGATATAGGCACCGCCTTCAATCAAATGCATCCCATAGGGCTTTTCACCAAACCATTTTTTTTGTTTGACACCGATAAGTTCTCCTCTATTCTTATTTCCACATGAAATAAGTAGAAGAGATACGCTCAGGAGAACTAAAAGTCTTTTCATTAATATTTTTGTTAAAATCTAGTCTACGCTTTTGTTCAGCATAAATCTAGGTATTTTTTTTTATAAATAATGTCACTGTGCAGTATTATGATATAATTAATTATATTTCAAAAATCAAAACGTTTAACAGCATTATACCATCGATCGGGTATATTGTCATTTGTTGCATCTCGATAATCTTTTTCTGTGCATGCTAATAACGTTGTACTTTTTGATTTATTATTTAGATGTGAATTATTTGTTAATTCCATCCACCATCGTTGACTACTTTCGCTTTTGTAAAACACCATAATTTGATCTGAAAGAGTGACTGAATATTTTGAAAAATCTTGGGTGTAAACAGGATATTCCCCAAACCTGTAATGGACTCCTTCAATAAAATACCATATCATTTGTGCCAAAAGTTGATGAGTCATTGGCGTTGAGGGAATCTCATAAATACCCATAAAACTAATTCGATCACTAATCCCTGCATATCGAGTCAATCCACAAATTGTTCTAGAATCTATTCCGTTTGGCTGACCCTTCAATGGATCTGCTATAGCCTGCCAAGACAAGCATTTCATGTCAAAACCAACAATATCAGCATCCCTAAAAACAGGCTCTGTAATGGTGGAATCATCCAAAACTTGTCCTAGTCGAATCCCATCAAAATAGAGCTTTTCCATGAGGTCCTTTTCTTCAACTGCGCAATAGTACGTCTGAAAACCAATGTTGGTGTAATTATTCAAAACATTAGGCTTGTCCATAATAATTTTGCTCATGTAAGAACGTCCAGAAATCAATTCATCTTCCTGTGAAAAATCATATGATCGATCAATTGAAACAACATTAACTAATTGATTAAACTTTTGAAAAACTTCATATAATGGAAACAATAAATCATGACTTCCACCAATAAAAACGGGAATTATATTCATCTGTTTTAAATGAATTCCAATTTCCTTTATTGCAAAATAGGTGTCTTCAACTTTTTCTCCATTAGGTAAATCTCCCAGATCTGCAATTTTCAAATTCCAATTCCCAGGATACAGCTCATAAAATACTTTTCTGAATTGATTAACGTTGTAAGTTGAGTTTGCGAAAAAACTATTCCGGTATTCACTTAATCCTATAATAGCAATTCTTAATCCCTGAAGCTCAGGAAGTCCGTTGGCTTCAGAATGAATACTAATGTTTTTACCAATGATTTGTTTTGGTAATAAAGATAAACCAACGAGTGTTTCATTCTCAATGGGAATAAGCAGTTCTAAACTCATCCTTTCTTAGCCTTTTTTTTCTTTGCTTTGGGTTTCCCTAGATACTTTTCAGCAGCTTCTATGGTCAGTTTTGTTGCATCAATATCTTTTCCAATTTCAACTTTTTGTTTTCCTCTAATGATATGATGTCTTCCCCAGCGTGCTTTTTCTACTCTAATTCCAGCCTCAGTCCAGTCGTGGATTAATTTATCCTTTTCTTTTTGAATTTTTTCTTCAATAAGTGTGACGATATCTTGATCTGTTAAATTATCAAAGTCATACTTTTTATTCACATTTATAAACATCCCGCTCCACTTTAAGAAGGGTCCAAAGCGTCCTACCCCTTTGGTCACAGGTAATTCATTGAATGTGTATATTGGTGCATCTGCAATTTGCTTTTCTTTTATTATCGTAACGGCAGTTTCTAAATCAACTTCTGTAGCTAACATGCCTTTGGGAAGAGAAATAAAAACATCATTGTGTTTTACATAAGGACCAAAACGTCCGTTGTTTACTACAATCTCAAGGTTTTCAAATTCTCCCAAGGTTTTTGGCATTTCAAAAAGCTGCATTACCTCTTCATAAGTAATACTTTCCAGCTGCTGATTAGGACCTAAACTTGCATAAATTGGTTTTTCATCATCATCCGGATCGCCTATTTGTGCCATAGGGCCAAATTTTCCTAGACGAACTTTTACTGATCTGCCTGTACCTGGGTCTACTCCCAGAACTCGTTCTCCAGATTCACGTTGAGCATTTTCTTTTACGTCTTCTACAGTTGGATGAAACTGATCGTAAAAAGACTTCAACATTTCAGTCCAATTTTTGTTTCCACTTGCAATATCATCGAAACTCTGTTCTACTTGTGCAGTAAAATTAAAATCCAATACACTCTTGAAGTTGTCCACCAAAAAATCATTTACAATCATACCAATATCGGTAGGAATCAACTTCCCTTTATCTGCACCCACCATTTCAGTAAGTTGCTCTTCTTTGATTGTATTTTGCTCTAAAATAAACTGTTGATATACACGCGATTCTCCCTCGGAAGATCCCTTTTCAACATATTTTCTGTTTTGTACTGTAGAAATTGTTGGCGCATAGGTAGAAGGCCTCCCTATCCCTAACTCTTCCATTTTCTTTACTAAAGAAGCTTCAGAATAACGATATGGAGGGCGTGTAAAACGCTGAGTGGCAGTCATCCTTTTCAGATTAAGCGTCTCGCCTACAGTAACTTTTGGAAGCATTCCGTTTACCTCATCATCATCGTCATCCACTCCTTCAAGGTATAGTTTTAAAAAACCATCAAAAGTAATTACCTCTCCTTTACCAGTAAAAAATTCCTTGTGAGTGTTGGACTCAACAATTACTTGAGTTCGTTCCAATAGAGCATCGCTCATTTGAGAGGCTACTGTTCTTCTCCATATGAGTTCATACAAGCGCGCCTGATCATGATCTATATTTAATTTAGATTTAGAAAAATCAGTAGGGCGAATGGCTTCATGTGCCTCTTGAGCTCCTTTATTTTTTGTTTTGTAATTTCTTGGTTTCAGGTATTCCTTTCCGTAGGCTGAATTAATCTGAGATGCAATATTTTTTTGCGCTTCTTGTGACAGGTTTACACTGTCCGTTCTCATATAAGTAATATGACCTGCCTCATATAGACGTTGGGCCATTGTCATAGTTTTACTTACTGAAAAATATAATTTTCTAGACGCTTCCTGCTGTAATGTTGAGGTTGTAAAAGGAGCTGCTGGGCTTTTTTTAGCAGGCTTCTTTTTTATGTCACTTACTTTAAATTCTGCATTAATATTTTGTTGAAGAAAAGCATTTGCTCCTTCACTATCATTGAATGCTTTAATTAATTGAGTTGGAATTTGTTTTTGAGATTGTGTAATAAATAAGGCTTGCGTTTTATAACTCTGTTCAGGTGTGTAATTTCTGATAGCACGCTCTTGTTCCACAATTAATCGAACCGCCACCGATTGAACTCTTCCTGCAGAAAGTCCACCTTTTACCTTACGCCATAAAACAGGGGAAAGCTCGTATCCCACCAAGCGATCTAAAATTCTTCTTGCTTGTTGGGCGTTTACCAAATCATAATTTATTGTACGTGGCGTTTCTATTGCTTTTAGAATAGCCTTTTTCGTGATTTCTGAAAAAACGATACGTTTCGAATTGTCCTTGTTAAGGTCTAAGGTATTCGCCAAATGCCACGCAATCGCCTCTCCCTCTCGATCTTCATCACTTGCTAACCAAACTGTCTCCGATTTTTTTGCTAAACTTTTTAATTCATTAACCAGCTTCTTTTTATCACTACTAACCGTGTACTTCGGCGTAAAATCTCCATCAAGACTCACCCCAAGCTCTTTGGATGGAAGGTCTGCAATATGGCCAAAACTTGAAGCTACTTTAAAGTCTTTTCCCAAAAATTTCTCTATGGTTTTCGCTTTTGCAGGTGACTCTACTATTACTAAATTCTTGGCCATGCTTAATTTTGTTTGGAAACAAAAGTAGTTAAGTTTTTTTGTAACTGTCAAATTTTAAATTACAGTTCTTTAAATTTGGTCTTTCATTTTCTTTCGAAGGAGATTTTATTTTTATCAAAAAAAGCATGTTAATGAACTCATTTCAAACTTACCTAATATGAACCTTGACTCAATAAAACATTTTTTTGAAGCCAACTTGCTCAATGAAATCGATAAGGTGGGAACAACAAGAAAAGTAGAAACTGGAGATATTCTGATTGATTTTGGAGAACAGATCAAATTTATACCCCTTATACTTGAAGGAGCAATCAAGGTCGTAAGAGAAGATGATAACGGAGATGAATTACTTCTTTACCACGTGGACTTTGGAAATACTTGTGCGATGACTTTAAATTGCTGTATGGAATCCACACAAAGTGAAATTCGAGCCATCTGTGAGGCCGATACTATACTCATTATGATTCCAGCAGATTATATGGATCCTTGGTTGGCTCAATATAAAACATGGCGTGTCTTCATTTTTGAAAATTATCACAACCGTATGGCTGAATTACTGAAAGCTGTGGATTCTCTTACTTTCTTGAACTTGGATGAACGCTTGGAGCGATATCTTCTAGATAAAGTTACCTACCTCAAAAAAAATACGCTTAAGATTACGCATTTAGAAGTAGCTACTGATTTAAATTCGTCAAGAGTGGTTATCTCCAGACTGTTAAAAAAAATGGAGCGAAATGGAAAACTCAAACTGGGCAGAAATACCATTCAAATTCCCTCCCAAAAAGAGACGGTGTAACTTATGTTACAGTTATTGAGTTAAACTGTAGTATTTTTGTTGAAAATAAGTATTCTGAAACAATTTTTTCCCATACTTAATTGGTTGCCTTCCTATAAGAGATCCTATTTAAAAGATGACCTCATAGCGGGTGTTACGGTAGCGATTTTATTAATCCCTCAAGGAATGGCTTATGCGCTAATCGCAGGCCTACCTCCTATTTATGGGCTTTATGCTGCACTAACTCCACAAATCATTTATGCCATTCTAGGTACATCTAGACAATTAGCTGTTGGTCCAGTAGCAATGGATTCTTTACTTGTAGCGGCTGGACTAGGAGCCTTATCTATTGTTTCACCAGACCAATATATTCAAATGGCTATTCTTTTAGCCTTACTTATGGGAGTCATTCAATTTCTTTTAGGTCTTTTTAGAATGGGCTTCATTGTCAAATTTTTATCAAAACCTGTAATTAGTGGTTTTACCTCAGCAGCAGCAATCATTATAGGATTTAGTCAATTAAAACATTTGTTAGGAATTAATATTTCACAAAGCAATAAACTTCATCTCGTCATTGGGTCGTTTTTTAATAGCGCTACGCCTTTACATTTTCCTTCACTAATCATAGGCCTGGTTAGTATTCTTTTATTGGTAATCCTAAAAAAATGGAATCCAAAAATTCCAGCATCCCTATTTATTGTGACTTTAGGAATTGCTTGGATTTATTTTACAAAACAGAACGAAAATGGAGTACAGGTTGTAGGATTGATTCCAGAAGGGCTTCCTTTTTTTAGCCTACCTAATGTAACTTGGGAAAACATTCAACTTCTTTTTTCTACTGCAGTTACATTGGCACTGGTAGCTTTCATGGAGGCCATTTCTGTTGCCAAAGCAATTGAAGAAAAACACAAAGATTACGAAGTAGACTCCAATCAAGAATTAATTGCATTAGGATCCTCAAACATTGTAGGTTCCTTATTTCAATCCTACCCAACTACAGGTGGATTCTCAAGAACAGCTGTGAACGATCAAGCAGGAGCAAAGACCGGAGTTGCACCTTTGATTACAGCTGCAATAATTGCGGTAGTATTAAATTTTTTTACTGATTGGTTTTATTATTTACCTAAGTCAATTTTAGCAGCAATCATTCTAGTAGCTGTTGTTAATTTAATTAATGTTAACTATGCCATTCGCTTATACAAAAGTGCCAAAGACGAATTTTTAGTTTTATTAATTACATTTTTACTTACCCTATTTATAGGAATCACCGAAGGAATTTTATTAGGAATTTTACTTTCTCTCCTCTTATTGGTTTATCGAAATTCAAAACCCCATTACGCTTTTTTAGGAAGAATAGGTAAGACCAACTACTTTAAAAATATTTACCGTTTTCCAGATGAAGTAGTCCCAAGAGAAGATCTAGTAATTCTTCGCTTTGATGCACAACTTTTCTTTGGGAATTTTCAATATTTCAAGAAACTAGTCCATAACGCCATTGACAAAAATCCAGAAAAAATCAAAGGCTTTATAATTAATGGCCGTTCAATTAATTACATAGATAGTTCTGCCGCAGAACAACTTACTGAATTAATCTTAGCACTTCAAAAGAAGGGGATTCGTGTTATGTTTGTTGGTGCCATTGGTCCGGCTAGAGATGTGATATTAAAAAGTGATATTATTAAAGTATTAAAAAAGCAAAACTTGTTTATCACATCGGGTGATGCAACAGATAGTTTTGATGGTATCTGTAAGAAAACAGCGCTACAAAAAAAATTGAGCCGTCAAACGAATTCTTAAATTCAAGTGTAACAAATATGACATAGGATACTATTTAAAACTTTAATTTTACAAAAAACAAAAAGAAATGATCATAGAACAAATTTATACGGGCTGTCTTTCTCAAGGCGCTTACTATATAGAAAGTAATGGAGAAGCTGCAATTATTGATCCTCTTCGTGAAGTAGCTTCATACATCGAGAAAGCAAAAACAAATAAAGCCACTATTAAGTATATATTTGAAACTCATTTTCATGCTGACTTTGTAAGTGGTCATGTAACTCTTGCCAAAGAAACAGGAGCAACTATAGTCTACGGCCCTTTGGCAAAAACAGGTTTCGATTCTTTGATCGCTAAAGACCAACAAGAGTTTAAGATAGGTGAACTCACGCTTACGGTTTTACATACTCCGGGTCATACGATGGAGAGCACCACTTATTTATTGAGTGATGTTTCTAAAAAAGACATTGCTATTTTTAGTGGTGATACTTTGTTTTTGGGTGATGTGGGACGACCAGATTTAGCACAAAAAGCAGCCGATATGACTCAAGAAGATCTTGCAGGGATCCTTTATGACAGTCTTCGTAAAAAAATCATGCCTTTGGCTGATGACCTTCTAGTTTATCCCGCACATGGTGCTGGCTCTGCTTGTGGGAAAAACTTGAGCAAAGAAACTGTTGGAACTCTAGGAGACCAAAAAAGAACAAATTATGCCTTAAGAGCAGACATGACTAAAGCAGAATTCACAAAAGAAGTAACTGACGGTTTACTTCCCCCACCACAATATTTTCCTTTGAATGTAAAAATGAATAAAGAGGGGTATGAAGACATTGAATCAGTGATCGAATCAGGAACAAGACCCTTATCTCCGGAAGCATTTGAAATTGCTGCTAATGAAACAGGTGCGATTGTTCTAGATGTGAGGCATCAAGATGATTTTACAAAAGGACATATTCCTCAATCAATTTTCATAGGCATTGATGGGGGATTTGCCCCATGGGTAGGAGCCATGATCGGAAATGTAGATCAAGCGATACTATTAGTAACCCCTGATGGCAGAGAAGAAGAAACGGTTACACGTTTAGCTCGTGTTGGTTTTGACAATACATTGGGTTATTTGAAAGGTGGGATGAACAGCTGGAAAAAAGCAGCTAAAACATTAGATACTGTTGAAGGAATTGAGGTCGCAAACTTCAAACCTTTAGCTGAAAAAGAGCAATTGAACATTTTTGATGTCCGAAAACCTGGGGAATACTTATCAGAACACCTTATCGACGCAAATAACACACCTCTTGATTTTTTAAATAATCATATGAGTGAATTCCCGACTGAGGGTCATTTCTATCTTCATTGTGCTGGAGGATACAGAAGTATGATTGCTGCTTCTATTTTAAAAAGTCGTGGGATTCATAATTTGATTGATGTTCGTGGTGGATTTACTGCGATCAAAAAAGGAAAAATGAAAGTATCGGACTATGTATGTCCATCAACAATTTAACTACTTAGAATCATAATTTATATGGAATGGATTTTTAAACCCTGGCCCTGGTACATTGGTGGGCCATTGATCGCTTTTGTCATGTTTTTATTACTTTTTTTAGGTAAGAATTTTGGCATGTCCTCAAACCTAAGAACGCTTTGTACAATATGCGGTGCGGGTAAAAGCACACGCTTTTTTGATTTTGATTGGAAAACACAACAATGGAATTTATTAGTTGCTTTTGGCGCCATAATCGGAGGTTGGATTGGTGTTAATTGGTTGTCAGATAGTATTGCAGTCCAACTGCACCCAGACACCATTAATCAACTCCATCAGTTTAATATAAAAAGTGCTGGAGAGGCATATATGCCAGAAGAGTTATTCAGTTTGCAAGCCCTCTCAAATCCTAAAGTCCTTATCACACTTTCGCTGGGCGGCTTTTTAGTTGGTTTTGGAGCTCGTTATGCAGGTGGATGTACTTCGGGTCATGCTATATCTGGCTTAAGTAATCTTCAATTAGTTTCCTTATACGCTGTAATTGGATTCTTTATAGGCGGCTTAGCAATGAACCATTTTTTACTTCCTTATTTCTTTTAAATCATGAGACAACTTTATTTTTTATTTATCGGTATTTTTTTCGGAATTATTATGTTCAAATCTGAAGCTGCTTCTTGGTTTAGGATTTATGAAATGTTTCAATTCAAATCATTTCATATGTATGGAATTATAGGTTCTGCATTATTCTTTGGAGTTATAATCATACAAGTGATCAAGAGATTAAAACTCAAATCAGCATTTGGAGAAACGATCCAAATTCCCAATAAAGAAAAAAGTGTTTCCCGTTATATTTTAGGAGGAACTTTATTTGGTTTAGGCTGGGGATTAGCAGGAGCTTGTCCTGGTCCCATGTTTACTTTAATTGGTGCTGGATTTATTCCGATTTTGGTTGTGATCTTTTTTGCTTTAATAGGCACTTGGGTATATGGACTCTTCGTGAAAAAACTCCCTCATTAATAATATAAAAACCTCCTTTTAATCACTATATCAGATTCTCTGTGTAATAGACATGACAAAATGTCAATGTCCTTTGGTTTTTTTGTAATTTTGTGAAGAAATTTTTAAAAAAGAACCTGTACGCATAATGTCGGTAAAAGAAATAAATTCGCTGAAAAAAAACCCTCTAGAACATGAGGGAACTACTATTGTTTCAAATGTTACTGAAGGAAAAAATTCAAATAAGAAAGCTTATATAGAGAGTTACGGCTGTCAGATGAATTTTGCTGATAGTGAAGTTGTTGCCTCCATTTTACATAAAGAAGGGTATTCTATAACAGATACTTTAGATCAAGCATCGTTAGTTTTAGTCAATACCTGTTCCATCAGAGAAAAAGCCGAGCTTACAGTACGTAAACGTTTGGAATATTTTAATTCTTTAAAAAGAAATAAATCTGATATGACCGTTGGTGTTTTGGGATGCATGGCCGAACGACTAAAACATAAATTTCTTGAGGAAGAAAAGATAGTGGACTTAGTTGTGGGTCCAGATGCTTACAAAGACATTCCTAACTTACTTAAAGAAGCAGCTAATCATAGAGAAGCTGTTAATGTGATTTTATCAAAAGAAGAAACCTATGGAGACATTGCTCCTGTGCGATTAAATTCAAATGGTGTCTCTGCTTTTGTTTCCATCACAAGAGGCTGTGACAATATGTGTACTTTTTGTGTTGTCCCTTTTACTCGAGGAAGAGAACGGAGTCGAGATCCCAAAAGTATATTAGAAGAAATAACAGATCTTGTTTCTAAAGGATATAAAGAAATTACCCTTTTAGGACAAAATGTTGATAGCTACTTGTGGTACGGAGGAGGACTAAAAAAAGACTTCGAAAAAGCTAGTGCACTTCAACAAAAAACAGCTGTTAATTTCGAGACGTTGCTTGGACTTGTTGCCCAGTCCTATCCCAACATAAGGGTTCGATTTTCAACTTCTAATCCGCAGGATATGTCTGTGGAAGTTTTAAAAGTGATGAAAAAATACGATAACATTTGCAAACACATACACTTGCCCGTTCAGTCTGGAAGTAATACGATCTTAAAAAAGATGAATCGTCAACACACGCGCGAGGAATACTTCAAGCTTATAGATTCAATTCGTAAAATAATCCCTGATTGTGCAATTTCTCAAGACATGATAGCTGGGTTTCCTACAGAGAGTGAAAGTGATCATCAAGATACCTTAACCCTTATGGACTATGTAAAATATCATTTTGGGTATATGTATACCTATTCTGAACGTCCTGGGACATTAGCTGCAAAAAAAACTGAAGATGATATTCCACAGCGTGTTAAACAAAGAAGATTAAGTGAAATCATTGGGAAACAAAGAGAGCACAGTCAATTTCGTACTGCTGAATATATTGGAAAAACAGTATGTGTTTTAGTTGAAAAAACTTCAAAAAAACTGGACACCCAATGGAGCGGACGATCTACTCAAAATACGGTAGTGGTTTTTCCTAAAGGGAAATATAAAATAGGGGATTTTGTTGATGTAAAAATAAAAGAATGTACCTCAGCAACTTTGATAGGGGAAGCTGTAAGATATTCAAAAGGCGTTTAATCATGGATTCATTACAAAGCATAAAACAACGATTTGGAATTATTGGAAACAATATTGGCCTTAATCGTTCATTAGAAAAAGCAATTCGCGTATCTAGTACTGATATTTCAGTATTAGTGATTGGAGAAAGTGGCGTGGGTAAAGAAAATATCCCTAAGATTATTCACCAATATTCTCATCGAAAGCACTCCAAATATATTGCGGTAAACTGTGGTGCAATTCCAGAGGGAACAATCGACAGTGAACTTTTTGGTCATGAGAAAGGTGCCTTTACAGGAGCCACTCAAACCCGTTCAGGTTATTTTGAAGTAGCCGATGGGGGAACCATTTTCCTAGATGAAGTAGGAGAACTGCCGTTGACAACGCAAGTACGTCTTTTACGTGTTTTAGAAACAGGGGAATTTATAAAAGTAGGTTCTTCTAAAGTTCAAAAAACCAATGCTCGGATTGTTGCTGCTACTAATGTAAATATGATGGAAGCAATTCAAAAAGGAAAATTTAGAGAGGATTTGTACTATCGTTTAAGCACCGTTGAAATTACACTTCCTCCTTTAAGAGAACGTAAAGAAGACATCGTATTATTGTTTAGAAAATTTGCTTCCGACTTCGCATTAAAATACCAAATGCCTCCCTTAAAATTGGATGATCATGCCCAAGCCCTACTTCAAGAATATAGGTGGAATGGAAATATAAGACAGCTCAGAAATGTAGCTGAACAATTATCCGTATTGGAAAAAGAGAGAAATATTAATGCCGCTATGTTAGGAACCTATCTCCCAGATAGGACAAGTCAGTTACCCGCTTTGGTGGGTCAAAAAAAACAAGAAAGTGATTTTTCATCTGAACGAGAAATTCTATACAAAGTCTTGTTTGATATGAAAAGTGATTTAAATGACTTGAAAAAATTAACTTTAGACTTAATGAATAACGGAGTCTCTAAGGGAACGCAAGAAAAAAATCAAGGGCTAATTGAAAAAATTTACGGGAAAGAATCTGATGAAAATAGTGAAGAGGAGTCCACACCTATCAATGCATTACCTTTTCCCACAGAGACTCCTGAAATTTCAAAAATCGATACTTCCGACAAATATTCATACGCTGAAACAATAGAGGAGGAAGAACCGCTTTCACTTCAAGAAAAAGAAATTGAAATGATTAAACAAGCTTTGATAAGAAGCAATGGAAAACGTAAATTAGCTTCAAAAGAATTGGGTATCTCAGAACGAACACTTTACAGAAAAATTAAACAATATGATCTCAATGAAATTGATACGGAATAAAATTCAAATTATACTGGGATTGCTTTTTCTTTTGATTTTACAATCTTGTGGGATTTACTCTTTTACTGGGGCTTCAATTCCTCCAGGAGTAACCACTTATCAAGTGAATTTCTTTGAAAATCAAGCAGGAAATAGACCTGGATCTACTGTTGAGCCGGGATTGGATAATGAATTCACTATCGCGTTACAAGATCTAATAATGAACCAAACCAATCTTGACTTAGTCCCTCAAGACGGTCAACTTATTTATGAAGGTGAGATTACAGAATATAGCGTTACTCCTATGTCTGCGACTGCAAAAATTACAGCCGCTCAAAATCGTTTAAAAATGACAGTGGCTTTTCGATTCATCAATACTAAAAGAGAGGAAGATGATTATAAAAAAAGCTATTCCTTCTTTTACGACTTCCCGGCTGCACTTCAAGTTTATGACGTAAAAGATGCCGCACACAAAGAAATTTTTGATCGAATTACTCAAGATATTTTTAATGATACTTTAGCAAAATGGTAATTCAAGACTCCACTTCATTTTTTTCATTATTGGATCATTTCGAGCACTCTAACGCAACTCAACTTGAGCAGCTCAAAGAAATTTTAAACAGCTATCCTGATTTTCACTTAGCTAGAATCTATTTGCTAAAAGCACAACAGCAATTAAATCCTGATGCTTTCGACAAACAACTTTCTCACACTGCCATAGCGACCTATGACCGAGAATTACTTTATGAGTTCATCAAAAACCAAAAAGAACCTAAAGCACTTAAAAAGACAGAGAAAGTAGTTGAGTCCAAGAAAGTTTCTGAGAAAGAAAATCCAATAACAAAAAAGAAGAAAGCTACTCCAACTAAAATAAATAAAAAAACTACCTCAGAAAAAACACCACAAAAACAAACTCAAGAGCAGCTTCCAGAAAAGCTCAGTTTTTCTGATTGGGCAAAATATTTAAAAACAAAGAAGGCCGTTACTAAAGAGACTCCATCGCTGGAAGACAAATTCCAACTTATTGATTCTTTTCTAGAAAACACCAAACGAATTGTCCCTGAAAAAAATACTAAAAATACAGTTGATTTAAGTGAAGAAAGTTGGACCTCAACAGACGAACTAATGACTGAAACTTTAGCCAAAGTTTTTATCAAGCAAAAAAAATATGACCAAGCACTACAAGCCTTTCAGATTTTAGGTTTGAAATATCCAGAAAAAAATAGTTTCTTTGCAGACCAAATTAAAGAGATCAAAAGATTACAAAAACTGAAAGACTAACCTAATGAGTACATTTTCAATATTTATCGCCCTTATCATTATAGTATGCTTCCTCCTTGTGTTGGTAGTTATGGTTCAAAATCCTAAGGGTGGAGGACTTTCTTCTTCTATTGGTGGAGGTGGATCACAACAAGTAGGTGGGGTGCAGAAAACATCAGACTTCTTAGATCGAAGCACATGGGTACTCGCTTCCTTATTATTGATCTTGATCTTAATTTCAAACGTAACTTTGTCTTCAGGAGAAACAATCTCAGATTCAAAACTGTTACAAGACGAAGCTACTGAACAAGTAATTCCGGAATCACTCCCTGAAACTACAAACGAAATTCCTGAGATTCCAGTTCAAGATCCAGAAAACAACTAGTTTTTCTCAATTCACCTCAAAATACTGACAAGCTGACATTTTATACTTTGATTTGTCAGTAGCTAGTGCATTGGCATGATTTCTGAAAACATAACAAAAATAAATTTTTAATCATGAGTAAAATGAATATTAAACCATTAGCAGACAGAGTGCTTATAGAACCGGCTGCTGCTGAAACTAAAACGTCATCTGGTCTTTATATTCCAGATACTGCAAAAGAGAAACCTCAAAAAGGGATTGTTGTTGCCGTTGGATCGGGAACTAAAGATAACCCAATGACTGTCAGTACAGGTGACCATGTTTTATATGGTAAGTATGGAGGGACTGAACTGAGTCACGATGGAAAAGATTATCTAATCATGAAAGAAAGCGATATCCTCGCTATCGTTTAATTCATTAAAATTTAAAAAATGGCAAAAAGAATAGAATTTGATATAGAAGCAAGAGATGGCATCAAACGAGGTGTTGATGCACTTGCTAATGCGGTAAAAGTAACACTTGGACCCAAAGGAAGAAATGTAATCATTGGTAAATCTTTTGGTGCACCTCAGGTGACTAAAGATGGTGTTACAGTTGCTAAAGAAATTGAATTGGAAGACGCTCTTGAAAATATGGGAGCACAGATGGTTAAAGAAGTAGCTTCTAAAACAAATGACCTTGCAGGAGATGGAACCACAACGGCTACCATTTTAGCTCAAGCTATCGTAAAAGAAGGGCTTAAAAATGTTGCAGCTGGCGCTAATCCTCTTGATTTAAAAAGAGGAATTGACAAGGCTGTTGATGCAATCGTTAAAGAACTAACTGAACAAGCTGTGGCTGTTGGAGATTCTTCAGAAAAAATCAACCAAGTGGCAAGCATTTCTGCAAACAATGATTCCACTATAGGAGGACTTATAACTGAAGCTTTCGAAAAAGTAGGTAAAGAAGGAGTAATCACAGTAGAAGAAGCAAAAGGAACAGATACATATGTAGATGTAGTAGAAGGAATGCAATTTGACAGAGGATACTTATCTCCATATTTTGTGACAGATTCAGAAAAAATGGAGGCTGATCTTGAAACTCCTTACATCTTATTGTTTGACAAGAAGATTTCTACTATGAAAGATTTACTCCCTGTTTTGGAGCCTGTTGCACAAACAGGGAAGCCACTCCTTATTATTGCAGAAGATGTTGATGGCGAAGCACTTGCAACTTTGGTGGTAAATAAATTACGTGGAGCACTCAAAATTGCTGCTGTAAAAGCACCTGGTTTTGGAGACAGAAGAAAAGCAATGTTAGAAGATATTGCCATCCTTACAGGAGGAACTGTTATCTCAGAAGATAGAGGATTTACTCTTGAAAACACAACGATTGAAATGCTAGGTACTGCTGAAAAAGTATCCATTGATAAAGACAACACTACAGTAGTGAATGGAAACGGTTCTGCCGACGAAATCCAAGCTAGAGTAAGTCAAATCAAAGCACAGATCGAATCTACAACTTCGGACTATGACAGAGAAAAACTTCAAGAACGTTTGGCTAAACTCTCTGGCGGTGTTGCTGTACTTTATGTAGGTGCTCCCTCTGAAGTTGAAATGAAAGAGAAGAAAGATAGAGTAGATGATGCTTTACACGCTACTAGAGCTGCAGTAGAAGAAGGAATTGTAGCTGGTGGTGGAGTTGCTTTACTTAATGCGAAAAAAATACTTTCAAAACTAAAATCTGAGAACGCTGACGAAGCTACAGGAATTCAAATTATCAATAAAGCGGTTGAAGCGCCACTTAGAACTATTGTTGAAAATTCGGGTGGTGAAGGTTCTGTTGTAGTTTCAAAAGTTTCTGAAGGAAAAGATAATTTTGGATACAATGCTAAAGAAGGTAGCTACGTTGATATGCTTAAGGAAGGGATTATTGATCCTAAAAAAGTGACCCGTGTTGCCCTTGAAAATGCAGCTTCAGTATCTGGAATGATCCTGACTACAGAATGTGCTTTAATAGACATTAAAGAAGATGCGCCTGCAGCAGCTCCCCCAATGGGTGGCGGTATGCCAGGTATGATGTAATTGCATTCATTACAAATAAAAAAACCCGCCAATTGGTGGGTTTTTTGTTTTTAGTTTTTTTGTTCGGGCATCCGTTCATATAAACAACACATCGGTAATTTATCATAAACCATATTCTCTGCTTTTACTAAAGGAGTATCGTGACCCACTTTTGCGATTTCAGTCTGTACTGTTTTCAAAGGGACTTTGTTTTGATCATAAATAAGAGAGATCACATTACTTGGAATGTTCCAAGTAGCCATTTTAACTCCTTTCACAGCCAAAGCAGCTTTTTCAATCCTCATTTTGCACATTTCACAATTTCCACTGACTTCAAAATTAGCTTTTGCATTTTTATTCTTTTTTTCCTGAGCACCAAGAGCAACTGGAAGCACTAGTGTAAATAATAAGATTAGTTTTTTCATAGTGTTAAATTTTAGATTTAATATAATTTATAAATTCCATCGTAGACCAGAATAGAGCATTCTCCCAAAAATAGGAGCATAAACTTGAGCTGAATCAAAATTAATACCAAAAGGGTCATCCGCAGCAATAATAGGATTTTTTTGAGTATAATCTCCTAAATTTTCCACTCCGGCATACACCTCAAGTTTAGTATTAAAGGCACGAGTCAGTTGACTGTTCCATAACCCATAAGCTGAAGCATAGGATCCATTTCCATCTCGGATACTGCTAACTAAACGTTGTTTCCCAAGGGCGTGATACGTCAAATCCCATCTCCATTGGGCTCCATTAGATTTTCTTTCGGTTTCCCAACCCATATTTCCAAAAAAGCGATTTTGTGCTTGCAAAGGGCGTTGTAAAAAACCAGATTTATAGGCCGTTTTTACATCATAATTTTTGTAGGCAAAACGGAAACTCAATGCCTTTACAGGACTGTAGTCTACAGCTAATTGAAAACTGTTTGCCCTACTCCTTCCTTCCAAATTATAAAAAGAAATCTTACCTTGTTCTTCCCAATCTACCACAACTTGATCTGTAAAATCAGTAATATAATAATCGGCAGTAATATCACCCTCTCCTCCCCAAAGCGAGAAAATTTTACGAACACTAACTCCATAATTCCAAGCAGTTTCTGGATTTAAACCATAAATTAATCCTCCATTCTGCTGAATTGAAATAAGACGGTTTGTTCCAAATAAAGTTTGATTTTCTGCGAAAATATTAGCGGCTTTTCTGCCACTTCCAACAGAGGCTCTAATGATTATTTTTTCTTTAGGTAAATAACGTAAATGAAATCTAGGAGTAATAAAAGTTCCCAATCGATTGTGAATATCCAACCGAATCCCTCCTATCAAACTAAAGTTTTCTAAATTATCATAGCTGTATTCAAAAAACCCACCCAAGGATTGATCATTTCGATCAAAGAAAAAAGTATCTACCTTTTCTAGATATTGGTCAAAGGAAAAGTTTAATCCTGCTTTAAATTTATTTTTGGTATTCCCAATAATTGAATTGAATAATAGGTTTGCATAAAAACTTTCTTGATCAATTTCATAACGTCTATAGCCAAAGTAAGCTTTCTGTTTATGATTACTATAAGCCGATTGAAAACCAAAACTTTGAAAAGGAATTTCGGGGAAAACATAACCCACTTTTAAGGAACTATCAAAACGATTGGTTTGAATCTCACTTCCCCATAATGAATTATTTTCCCTGTCCAATTCAGGGTTAAAACCAACTTCTCCAATTTGTTTGTTATCCTCCATCCAACGAACGCTGACAAAACTGACCCAGCCTTTTTCAGCATCAGTATATTGCCAACGGTTTAAGATATTTACTTGTTTTGCTAGGGGGACATCTAAAAAAGAATCTCTATTTTGATCTTTTTCTTTTGTTCGCTGATTAGCATGTAAAAAAAGTCCGGAGCTCCATTTATTATTCACTTTAAAATTTCCATGAGCATTCACCTCCTGACGACCATTTGCAGAGGTGAAAAAATTAAAGAAAAGCGGAACGTCAGAAAAAGGTTTTTTAATCTCTGTATTTATTTGTCCCGCAATACTTTCATATCCATTAACTACCGTTCCCATCCCTTTTGTAATCTGGATACTTTCAATCCAGGTTCCTGGCGTAAATGTTAATCCATAGGCTTGAGATGCCCCTCGAACCATAGGGATATTCTCCTCTGTAATTAATAAATAAGGGCTAGTAAGGCCCAACATCTTAATTTGTTTCGTTCCGGTCAAGGCATCTGAAAAACTCACATCAATTGAGGGGTTGGTTTCAAAACTTTCAGAAAGATTACAACAGGCAGCTTTTAATAGTTCAGCACTGTTTACGTTAATAATATTTTGCGCAGCCAAATACGATTTTTGAATGGCCTTTCTTCTTTGGGTGAGGGTAACCTCATCCAAATTCTCTGAAGCATCCTCATAAAGTATGTGCTCCAATAGAGCGCTATTCTTCTCTATTGTTAAGGTATCCGTTTTAAACCCAAGAAAACTAATAACTAGTTGTTTGATTTCGGTTGTAAAAGGTAGAGAGAAGTTACCATTTTGATCGGTAATTGAACCAACTTGGGTCCCCAACCAAAACACATTTGCACCCTCTAAAGGTTTGTTTTTATTGGATTCTTTGGAGAATATCGTGCCCGAAAAGGTTTCTTGTGCGTTTACAGAAAAGCTGTAAATGCTTAATAGTAGTATGATGTATTTTTTCATTGTTTTGTTTTATAGGTTAGAACTGTTTTGAAATGAGAAAACAGAAAAACTAACTATATAAAACCAAACGATGTTGCATTAAAATTATCTTGTTATCATTGGGGGGAGGTGGGTTCCAGTTTTTATTTTCGATTATAGGTAAAACAGGAATTGTGTGGTTTAAACAATCTGTAAAAAAAGCTGTTTGGATAAATGAAATGTCAATAGTTACGCTCTCGGCTGTAAGCTTTTGAGGTTCATCGTTTTGAATAAGTAAGGTAGTATCCTTACAGCATGATTTCTTAGTGATATTTCTCTTAGAGGGAGTCTCTTCCTTTTTACTCATTTCCATTCCGCAATCAGATGGATTATGCGCAAAGGAAACTGAGGCAATCTCAGCTCCACAATAATGAACATTTAAAGCAAATCCTACCCTAGTCCCTAAAATAAGGGCTGCCAGAAAAAAGCTTATGATCTGTTTCATTTTCATAAAACAAAGATACTAATTTACTGATTACCCTTGAGATAAGGTAAATGTTATTTAAATCATAATTTTGATTTTTAATGCCAAAACGTAGCTATAAATCAATGATATACGATACATAATAACTACTTTTGTGGATAATGAATCAAAAACCGTTTTCTGAAGCAATCTCAAAGATTTCAAATCATTTGAAATCAGCAGATATACCTCTAGTTGAGGGCTTAACGTATGCTTGTACTGTTTTGAGAAAAACTTTCGATCATTACGACTGGGTTGGTTTTTATTTTGCCGATTTTGATAAAAAAATACTTCGCTTAAAAGCCTATTCAGGGAATCCTGTAGAACATCAAGAAATTCCTTTTGGAAAGGGTATCTGTGGACAAGTGGCAGTGTCCAACAAAAACTTTGTTGTTCCAGATGTCAACGCACAAGACAATTATTTGGCTTGTAGTATTGATGTGAAATCAGAAATTGTAATTCCTCTCTTTTTAGAAGGTAAAAATATTGGACAAATTGATATTGATTCTGATAAAATAAACCCCTTTTCTTTAAAAGACGAACAATTTCTTGAAGCAGTTTGTGCTCTTATTTCAAAAACCTATTCTTCATCACTATTACAATTTTAAAATTACAATGAATTCCAAAAAAATTAGTTCGGCACTTATTTCTGTTTTTGATAAAACAGGTTTAGAACCCTTAATCAAAGCCTTAGTTGCCGATGATGTAAGCTTATATTCTACAGGAGGCACAGAAACCTTTATTCGTGATTTGGGACATGAAGTTCATGCCGTTGAAGATTTAACAGGATATCCCTCTATTTTGGGAGGGCGTGTAAAAACTTTACATCCAAAAGTTTTTGGAGGAATTTTAAATCGTTCGGCTTTGGAATCTGACCAAAAAGAACTTGATCAATATGAGATCCCATCATTTGATTTGGTGATTGTGGATCTGTATCCCTTTGAAAAAACAGTGGCTGGTAATGCAACAGAAAATGAAATCATTGAAAAGATAGACATAGGAGGAATTGCCTTAATTCGTGCTGCTGCTAAAAACTTTTCTGATGTTTTTTGTATTTCGAATAAGGAAGATTACGCTTCATTTATTGAGATTTACAACAATGCAAACGGTGCTCCGTCTGAAGAAGAAAGAAAAGCATTTGCAGTAAAAGCGTTCCATACATCTTCTCATTATGACACAGCTATCTTTAATCATTTTAACGAAACAGAAGATCGACTGAAAGTGAGCATAAGCAACTCAAAAGTATTGCGATATGGAGAAAACCCACATCAACAAGGACGCTTTTTTGGTCCTTTAGAGGATTTACTAGAGCACGTTCACGGAAAAGAAATTTCGTACAACAACCTTTTAGACATTGATGCTGCTGTAAATTTAATGCTTGAGTTTTATGATGGTAAACCCGCCTTTGGAATCTTAAAGCACAATAATGCTTGTGGTTTTGCAGTGCGCGATACTTTATCCGCAGCGTATAAAGATGCTCTTGCAGGGGATCCTGTCTCAGCATTTGGAGGAGTTTTGATTAGTAATAAAACAATTGACCTCGAAACAGCTACAACCATACACTCGTTATTCTGTGAAGTAGTCATCGCACCCAATTACAATGCAGCAGCCCTTTCTTTATTGAAAGAAAAGAAAAACCGTATCATCTTAATACAAAAGGAATCATCACTACCCAGTCAAACACTCAGAACATGTTTAAACGGAGTTTTGGTTCAGGATAAAGATGCTAAAACAGATGGACAAGAAGATTTAACTACTGCAACAAAATTACAGCCCTCTGCAAGTGAAATAAAAGATTTATTATTTGCTTCCAAAATTTGTAAGCACACCAAATCTAACACCATTGTTTTAGCAAAAAACGAACAATTACTTGCCTCGGGTACAGGTCAAACTTCTCGAGTTGATGCACTCAATCAAGCAATAAACAAGGCAACTAGTTTTGGTTTTGATTTAAAAGAATCGGCAATGGCTAGCGATGCGTTTTTCCCTTTTCCTGATTGTGTTGAAATTGCAGATAAAGCAGGGATTAAAACAGTCATTCAACCAGGTGGTTCTATCAAAGATAAATTATCAATTGAGTATTGCGATTCCCATGAGATTTCAATGGTTTTTACAGGAATCCGACACTTTAAACATTAATTCATATTTTTAATTAATTAATTCAAGAAAAATGGGGTTTTTTACAGAAGAAATTGCAATTGATTTAGGGACGGCAAATACCTTAATAATTCATAATGACAAGGTAGTTGTAAACAGTCCTTCCATTGTTGCAATTGATCGAACAACAAACAAAGTTATCGCAATTGGACATGAGGCCAATATGATGCAAGGAAAAACTCATGAAAACATTAAAACAGTGCGCCCGTTGAAAGATGGTGTGATTGCCGACTTTAATGCTTCTGAACAAATGATAAATCGACTTATAAAAAGCATCCCCACATTGAATCGTCGTTTTTTCTCTCCCTCCTTACGAATGGTAATCTGTATCCCGTCAGGGATAACTGAAGTTGAAATGCGAGCAGTAAAAGAATCTGCTGAACGAGTGAATGGAAAAGAAGTTTATTTGATACATGAACCAATGGCCGCAGCAATTGGAATTGGAATTGATATAATGCAACCCAAAGGAAACATGATTGTTGACATAGGGGGAGGTACCACTGAAATTGCAATTATCGCGCTTTCAGGAATAGTGTGTGACAAATCCATCAAAATCGCTGGTGATGTTTTCACAAGTGATATCATCAATTATATGCGGAATAAACACAACCTTTACATTGGTGAGCGTACTGCAGAAAAAATTAAAATTATAGTTGGAAGTGTTACAGAAGAACTTGATAATCCACCCGATACAATGTCTGTTCAAGGAAGAGATTTATTGTCTGGAAAACCCAAACAAGTAAACATTAATCATGGAGAAATAGCTAAAGCACTTGACAAATCGGTAATTCGAATTGAAGACGCTATTATGGAAGCACTTTCTCAAACCCCTCCAGAACTTGCTGCAGATATTTACAATACAGGAATTTATCTTGCTGGTGGAGGAGCCTTATTAAGGGGGCTGGACAAACGACTTTCTCAAAAAACTGACCTTCCCATCTATGTCGCTGAAGAACCCCTTCAAGCAGTGGTAAGGGGAACAGGAATTGCTTTGAAAAATATTGAGCGTTTCAAAACAGTTTTGATAAAATAAAAAAGGTATGCAGCGAATCATTAATGCGCTCGTACAATTCAGAAATCCCATTATCTATCTATTTTTAATGGGCATTTCCCTTTTCTTTTTGAGTAGTAGAAGCAGTTTTCATCAAAATAAATTGGAAAAATTCAGCCTTTATTTTTCTAGTAGTTTGTATGACTTTTCTAATTCAATTGATCAGTACTTCAATCTCAAAGAAAAAAATCAACTCCTGATAGAGGAAAATAGCCGCTTAAAGTCTATTGCACTAAAAGCAAATGCTCCATTTTTATATGATTCCTTCATGGGAAAATCTAAGCGTTTTCCTTTTAAAATAATCAACGTTAACATTATTAAAAACAGCTTCCTGAACCAAAGAAATTATATTTTAATTGACCAAGGAAGTGAAGATGGAATCCAACCTGAAACAGGAGTAATCACTTCAAATGGAATTCTTGGAATCGTAAAATCTGTTACTAAAAATCATGCAAGTATCATTTCAATTTTACATCAAGATTTAAAAATCAATGTCCGTTTCAAAAACCGCACTGCCTTTGGCTCTATGGTATGGAAAGGGTTAGATCCTGTGGAGTTTCGCATTGATGATATTGTTTCCAGCTCAAATATTGAATTAGGCGACACTATCGTTACTGGTGGAATGTCGTCTTTTTTTCCTTTTGGTATTCCATTTGGAACCATTACTGAATTAGATAAAGATTCTGATAGCGGTTACTTCATTGTTACGGCAAAATTATTCCAAAATCCTGCTCAGACATACAACGCCTATGTAATTGATAATAATTTTAAGGAGGAAATAGAATTGTTAAATAAAGAAGAAAGAAAATGAATCCTATCAATCTAAAATCTCTTGCTTTATTTGTATTAATAGTATTAGCACAAGTCCTTATTTTCAATCAAATGAATTTGTTTGGTTTCATTAACCCCATGATTTATTTATTATTCCTAATTCTCTATCGATTTGATCAAAATCAAACACTTTTTATTTTTATGGGCTTTCTGACGGGATATATGATTGATATTATGTCTCAAACAGGAGGTGCTCATGCTATAGCAAGTCTTTCAGTAAGTTATCTTCGCCCTTTTATCATCCGAAACACCTTTGGCATTACCGCTGAGCTACCAAAAAGCTTTAATAGTGATTTAAGAACCCTAAACAAAAGTATTTTTCTAGTATCATTTGTCTTTGTACACCACCTAATTTATTTTTTCGTGCTATACTTTAGCTGGGATGCTATTCTTCTCATTTTGAAAGGCACTTTCCTCACGACATTATTTTCCTTAATTTTAATCTTGATACTCATTTCATTCTCAAGACCTACAAAATGATTCGAAAAGGCATCTTATCGGCGTTCGTTATTGGAAGCTGTTTCCTGTTTATTTTTCAGTTGATGTCGCTACAATTATTCAATTCTGAATATTCAGCACTTTCTCAAAATAATGCCGTAGAGAAACGCCCTATTTACCCTAACCGTGGATTGATCTATGACAGAAATGGTGTTTTAATCGTTGCAAACCAACCCGTGTACGATCTCATGGTGGTTCCAGAAAATATACAACCCTTTGATACCATTGAAATGATTGAGGAACTCTCCATTTCAAAAGAAGAATTTCTTTTGAAATTAAAAAAAGCCAAGCGTTTTTCCTACAAACTTCCCTCTTTGATAATTAGACAAATTTCTGGTGAGAATCGAGCTTCATTTCAAGAGAAGATATGGAAGTACCCAGGATTTTATTTTCAAAAAAAATTAGCACGTGATTATGTTCTTCCAATAGCATCCAACTTATTGGGATATACAAGCGAAGTACTTCCCAGAGAAATCAATAAAGAAAATGATTATGCCTTAGGAGAAATGATAGGTCGACAGGGAATCGAAAAGACCTACGAAAACAGCTTGAGAGGAAAGAAAGGAACTACACTCTATCAAAAAGATCGATTTAACAGAATAATCGGTCCCTATAAAGAAGGCGCTTTTGATACAAAACCCAAATCTTCAGAAAATTTAACCCTCACCATTGATGCCTTACTTCAGCAGTACGGAGAATCTTTACTAAAAAACAAAAGAGGTGGTATTGTAGCAATTGAACCCAGCACGGGGGAAGTTCTTGCCCTTGTCACAGCTCCAAGTTATGATCCCAACTCATTAATTGGAAGAAAGCGTTCTAAAAACTTTAGCGTGTTGGTAAATGACACCATAGCAAAACCCTTGTTTGATCGTGGACTACAGGCTGAATATTCTCCAGGTTCTCCCTTCAAAACCCTCAATGCACTAATTGGATTGCAAGAAAAAGTAATCACTCCAGAGACCCGTTTTAGATGTAATGAAGGACATTATTATGCTAAAAATGCCTTCATGAAATGTCACTGCTCCTACGGATCAAAAAATGACTTGATTAAAGGAATTTACAATTCCTGTAACACCTACTTTGCAAAAACTTATCTAGGGTTGATTAATAACGCGGTAACTCCAGCAGAAGGGGTAAATCGCTGGAGAGAACATTTAGAAAAATTTGGTTTAGGAAATTACTTAGGCTATGATCTCCCTATTGGTAAAAAAGGATTCATTCCCAATAGTAATTATTATGACCGATGGTACCAAAAAGGTCGTTGGGGTGGTACTACCATAATCTCAAATGCAATTGGCCAAGGAGAAGTTTTAACGACCCCTATTCAAATGGCAAATTTTACTGCCGCTATAGCCAATAGAGGTTACTTTATAAAACCCCATTTTAAAAAGTCTTTTTCTCAAAAAGAGAAAGATTCACTTTTTACTAAAAACTATACCTTGATTGAACCACAACATTTTGAAACTGTTATTGAAGGAATGTATCAGGTTGTAGAAAGAGGAACCGCAAAAATCGCAAGAATAAAAGGAATAGAAGTCAGTGGAAAAACAGGAACCGTTGAAAATTTTGTTCGTTTAAACAATGAGAAGACACAACTTTCAGATCACTCTATTTTCATAGCTTTTGCTCCAAAAGATGACCCTAAAATAGCCATCACCGTTTTTGTTGAGAATGGCTATTGGGGAGGTCGCTGGGCAGCACCTATTGCTAGTCTGATGATTGAAAAATACCTCACTGGAACTGTGAAAAGAAAATGGCTTGAAAATAAAATGCTTGAGGGAAGTTTAATGGATGAATACGACAAACCTCTTTCTGGAAAACCGTTTACGATCAATGAATAAAAAGCTTATTTTCAGACTAGACTGGTTGAGTATCTTCTTATACATTGCTCTCGTGATTTTTGGGATGATCAATATTTATTCTACTCGTTTATCTGAGTCTGATATTGCTGTCTGGGATCTTGGAAGTCCAGTAGGAAAACAATTATGGATATTTGTTTTTTGCTTAATCATTTTGCCGGCCATTCTTTATATCAAATCTAATTTCTTCGAACATCTGAGCTATGTATTTTACGGACTTTCTTTATTGAGTTTGATAGGCCTTTTTATTTTTGGGCAAACAATTTCGGGAGCAACATCGTGGTATTTAATTGGTGGATTTAGTCTTCAACCCTCTGAGTTTGCTAAAATAACAACAGCATTGGTTGTTGCCTCGAATTTGAGTTCTCTTCAAACTGATATTAAAAAGAAGCTACATTTAGCTAAGGTTCTTTTTCTCATTTCCCTTCCAATGGCACTCACAATTCTTCAACCAGATGCTGGATCTGCATTAGTCTTTTTAGGGATATTTTTTGTGTTGATTAGAGAAGGACTTGACTTGCGGTATTTATACCTTTTTATGGGACTGCTATTGATCTTTATTTTAACATTAGTGTTTGATCCCTTTCTCATTTCAATTAGTGGATTATTCTTGATTTTTTTCTTCTATTTATTTGTAAAGCGAATCGCTCCGAAAACTAAAAAGCTATCTTTTCTTATCTCATTTGGAATTTGTATTCTTTTTTCTTTTTCAGTGAATTTTATCTTTACTTCTGTTTTTGAACAGCGCCACAGAGACCGATTTAATATCATCTTAGGCCTTGAAACAGATACGCGTGGAATTGGCTATAATATCAACCAATCAAAGATCGCAATTGGATCTGGAGGGTTTTATGGGAAAGGATTTTTGAACGGAACTCAAACCAAAGGAGACTTTGTTCCAGAGCAAGACACTGATTATATTTTTAGTACCATTGGGGAAGAATGGGGTTTTATCGGAAGTACCCTCTTAGTGATTTTATTTACACTTTTTATTCTACGAATTCTATACAGAGCTGAAAAACATACAGCTACTTACTCAAGAGTTTTCTCTTATGCTTTTGCGAGTTATATCTTCATTCACTTTTTTGTAAATGTAGGGATGACTTTGGGCTTGGTCCCCACCGTAGGAATTCCTCTTCCTTTTGTAAGTAATGGGGGCTCAAGTTTATTAGCATTTAGTTTTATGCTATTTATTTACTTAAATTTTGACGCAAACCGCCTAAATACCTAGAATTAAATTAATGTCTTACATCCAAAATATCCCTAAGACTATTTCCTAACATCATAAAGGCAAGTACCAAACTCATGATAGCCAGGCCTGGTAATAAAGCTAGATAGGGCTTTCCTAGAAGGAGGTATCTAAAATGATCTTTAACCATCCCACCCCAACTGGGCATTGGAGGTTGTGCGCCAATACCCAAAAAACTCAATCCACTCTCCATCAATATTGCACTAGCAAAATTTGCCGCAGATATCACAATCAAGGGGGCTACTAACATTGGTACTATATGTCGAGTCAAAATACGTGTATGAGAAAATCCAAGTGCCGTCCCCGCTTGAATATATAGTTGTTCTTTAATTGTCTTTACTTGGCCTCTTACTAGTCGGGCGACTTCAACCCACATGGTAAGGCCAACTGCTACAAAAACTTGCCAAAATCCACGCCCTAAAGCCAAGGTAATCGCAATAACCATAAGCAAGGTGGGGATAGACCATATAATATTGATAACCCACATAATTAGTCGATCAACCCATCCTCCAAAATAACCAGAAATAGCACCTAAAAAAACACCTAACAACAGGGATATAAAAACTGCAACAAATCCAATTGAAATAGAAACTCTTGATCCAATAATTAAACGACTTAATAAATCTCGTCCGTATTTATCTGTACCTAAAAGAAAGTATTTCTTCTGAATAAAAATTTTTTCGATTTGACTTCGCTTAGCACCCTCTGGAAAAATATCAAAAGAAATCTTTTCATAATAATCGGTAGCTTTTCCGTAACGTTTGTATTCTAAAGCGTTATCAAACCAACGGATATCTTCTATAGGAATTTCTTCTACGGGATTAATGTTACCAGAAAAAAAAGAGCTTTTCTGCTGGGATTCTTGTTGAGGAAGTATCAATACTTGGCAAGAAAAACCAGGTGGCTGAGAGTGAATGGAGAGGTGCATTTGATTTCCATAAGTAGTCTTGTCTGGAGACAAAGGATAAGCAAATATTGCCACCAAAGTAACTCCTAAAATAAAAGAAAAACTACCTACTGCCCATTTGTCTGACAAAAACCGATTGAAAGCATTTTTAAACTCCAAAATGCATTTTAATTTTTAACCTCAGCAACTGTTTTTTCCAATTTGATTTGAGTAGAGAGATCTTTTAAAATTTCTACTGCCTCTGAAATATAAATATCCTTTTTCAAAGACTTCTGCCATCTACTTCTCTTTTCGATTAAATCTTCATTTACTTCTTCTTGAGTTCCAGCTTCAGGAAGCCATTCAAAATCATAGCTAGATTCAAACTTTCCAAGTTTTTTAAAACGTTCTGAATAGGATTTGTTCTTCTCCCGTTCAGACTTATAAGATTCATAATCTAGAGCATAGGTGTTGTCTTCTTGACGCTCTTTAACCCACAGGGCTTGTTCATCAATAAGTTTTGTGAATGAATTTTCTTTTAAACGTTGGTTACTTCTTTCCAATGAATATTCGTAATTATCCATCTTTCCATAGGGAACATAATTGGCAGGGGTAATTCGATCCCAAGCCAAAGGATTGTCTTGATCCTTTTCGCCCATATCAACATATGCATATTGATCAGGGAATACTATATCACTTTTAACACCTTCTAATTGAGTAGAGCGTCCATTAATTCTATAAAATTTATCCGTAGTGACTTTTAATGCACCTAGATTTCCATAGGTTCCTCCTGTGATCATTCTGTTGAGATCAAATACATTTTGAACAGTTCCTTTTCCAAAAGTTTGCTTGCTTCCTAAAACGATAGCGCGTTTGTAATCTTGGAGTGCTGCAGCAATAATTTCTGAAGCCGAGGCTGAAAATTCGTTTACTAACACAACTAAAGGACCATCCCAAACAATACTTGGATCTGTATCTTTTAATACCTCTTTTCTCCCGCCAGTACTTTTTACTTGAACGACAGGTCCTTGATCAATAAAATATCCGGTCATGTCAACTACAGTCTTCAATGATCCTCCTCCATTATTTCTAAGGTCTAAAATTATTCCTTTGACGTTATTTTTTTTGAGCTGCTCCAATTCTTTTTTGACATCGGTTGCAGCATTTCGTGCGTTATAATCCTCAAAATTGATGTAAAACTTAGGGAGTTCTATTAAACCAAACGTTCCTGTATCATCTTTTATCAATGAAGAGCGAGCATAGGTTTCCTCCAATTCAACTACATCCCGAGTCACTACGACGTCTTCAACTGTTCCATCCACTCTTTTGATTGTCAAAATCACTTGAGTTCCTTTTGGGCCTTTAATCAACAAGATCGAATCATCCAATCGCATCCCAGAAATATCAACAGGCTCTTCATTTGGTTGTCCTACTTTTAAAATAATATCTCCTACCTCGATAAGTTCATCTCTCCAAACTGGACCTCCAGAAATAATTTCAACAATTTTCACTTCTTGATTTCGTTTTTGTAATCGCGCGCCTATTCCTTCAAATTTCCCAGACATGCTTGCGTCAAAACGATCTTTATCACTTGGAGCTAAATAAAATGTATGCGGATCAAACTGAACAACAATAGAGTTTATGTAAACAGAAAACCAATCCTTGCGTTCCAGATCATTATATCCTTCAAAAAAGAATTTCATGTTTTCTTTGATCTTTTGTCTTACATCTTTTTCAATCTCACTATCTGACAAGGGAACATAGGTTGAGTCTTTTTCTACTTTACTTAATTCCTCTTCTTTTTTAGAGGTAAAGCGTTCCAAAGCGTTTAACTTGAATTGCTTACGCCATTGTTTCTTTAACTCTGCAATTGAAATTGCATAGGGTAAATTTTCATAATCCAAATTAATTTCTTCTTTGATCGTAAAATCAAAAGGGATATTAAGTATGCTTTCATAAAATCCCTCTACTTGGTCCATTCTTTCCATCAACTTAGTAAACGAAAGATTAAAGAAATTAAGTTCTGTGCTTTTTATTTCATCGTCAATTCTATACCGATAGGAATCAAAAGTAGTAATGTCCGTTTTTAGAAAAAACCGATGTTGACCATCTATATTTTCCAAATAGTTCATGTAAACATTTTCGGAAAAAGTATCATTTATTTCTTTTGGATCATAATGGCCACGATCCAAAACGTATGAAATGATTTCTAATAAAAGCTTGTCTTTGTTAGGGGCTTCATTTTTGAGTGTAATCCCAAAAACCAATCCACTTACAAGTATAAACGATAATATCCAGATAAAAGGTCTCATAGGGGTATGTGTTAATCTCTTTTTATAGCTCCTAAATATACATATAATCTAATAATCGTTTTGTTAATATTGTTTTAAAAGAAAGCCTTTAAAGATTTCTTACCTTAGCCAAGAAACTTACTCTATGAATTCAAAACCACTTATTTTAGTTACTAACGATGATGGAATAACAGCGCCGGGAATTAGGATGCTTATTGAAATCATGAATGAAATAGGTGAGGTTGTAGTTGTTGCTCCTGACAGCCCACAGTCGGCTATGGGTCATGCAATTACCATAAATTCTACTTTACATTGTCATAAAATCAAAGTTGCTGATGGGCCACAAACGGAATACAGTTGTTCTGGAACTCCAGCCGATTGTGTAAAACTTGCCGTAAATGAGCTCTTGGACAGAAAACCTGATTTATGTGTATCTGGAATTAATCATGGATCCAACTCTTCCATCAATGTTATCTATTCAGGAACTATGAGCGCTGCAATGGAAGCAGGGATTGAAGGTATTCCTGCAATTGGGTTTTCGTTATTGGACTTCAATTGGAATGCAGATTTTACTCCGCTGAAAAAATACATTAAACAAATCACTCTAGAAGCAATTGCACAAGGTATCCCAAAGGGAGTGGTTTTAAATGTAAATTTCCCAAAATTAAAAGAAAATGAAATTAAAGGGGTTAAAATTTGTAGACAAGCCAAGGCAAATTGGGTTGAAGAGTTTGATAAACGAACCAATCCCATGGGTCAAGAATATTATTGGCTAACAGGAACTTTTATAAATGAAGACAAAGGAGAAGACACTGACGAATGGGCACTTTCTAAAGGGTATATTTCAGTAGTTCCAACTCAATTTGATTTAACCGCTCACCATAGCATTCAAAACCTTAACACATGGAATTTTTAAAAGACAAATTTTTCCTTTGGGGAATTTTAGCAGGCTTATTTTGGACAGGATTTGGGGTTTTTCTATTGGTGTATTTTCTTTCAAATGATTCTCTTGAAAACAGCCTCCAGTTTCTTTATGATCAAAACAGATTGGGAGGTGTTATCTCTTTAGCAGCACTGGTAAATCTCCCTATATTTTTTCTTGCAATAAGAAAGAATAAATTTCCTTTTGCTGCTGGAATCGTTGCAATTTCATTAGCCGTTGTACTGCTTATCATCTTTTTAAAATTAAACGCATAAACTCTCGTTCCAGTGAATTATTATCTTATTTCTGGTGAAGCCTCAGGAGATTTACATGGTGCTCATTTAATCAAAGCTCTAAAAAAAATTGATTCAAATGCTCATTTTCGTGCTTGGGGAGGAGACTTGATGGAAAAAGAAGGTGCAACTATTGTAAAACATTACAGTGAATTAGCTTTCATGGGGTTTTGGGAAGTCATTTCTCATTTGCCCACTATTCTAAAGAACATTAGTCGCTGCAAAAAAGATATTCTTACTTTCAACCCTGATGTGATCATCTATATAGACTATCCAGGATTTAACCTAAGAATAGCAAAATGGGCTAAAGAAGCGGGGTTTAAAAACCATTACTATATCAGTCCTCAAGTATGGGCTTGGAAAGAAAATCGGGTGAATAAAATGAAGCAATACTTAGATGTATTATATGTGATTCTTCCCTTTGAGAAAGGTTTTTTTGAAAAGAAACACAATTTCGATGTTCATTTTGTAGGGCATCCTTTGCTGGACCATATCCCTAATTATCCAAAAAAAGCTTCATTCCATATTGAGCATAAATTAGAATCTAAAAAACCTATCATAGCACTTCTCCCAGGAAGTCGCTTACAAGAAATAAAAAAAATGCTGCCTCTTTTTATTGAAGTTGCAAGGCACTTTTCTGATTACCAATTTGTGATTGCAGCGGCTCCCGGATTGTCCATAGAAAGTTATGCGCCTTATATCAAAAATTCCTCTCTCAAAATAATTCACAATGCGACTTATAGCCTCTTGCAACACTCTAGTGCAGCATTGGTCACAAGCGGAACAGCTACTTTAGAAACAGCTTTGTTTGATGTACCACAATTGGTGTGTTATCGCAGTAGCGCATTTAGCTATTGGATTGCCAAGAAAATTGTGAAACTAAATTATATCTCTTTAGTTAATTTAATCTTAGATCGTCTTGTTGTAAAAGAGCTTATCCAAGATGCTCTTAATTTGTCCAATTTGCGCACTCATCTTCATTTACTTTTGAACCCTACTCAACAAAAGAAACTAAAACAAGACTACAAAGAATTAAAATCTATCCTCGGTAATGGAGGGGCGAGTAACAAAACTGCTCAGTTAATTTTTAATGCTATCGCAAAAGACAAAATTTAAAGTATATATTTTTGGTTTTTATAAATTACCCTTAAGTTAGGGTATGTATTTGCCCAAATCTATTATTTATCCATTAGTTATTCTTTTTACCCTAGGAGGTGTGTTTTTTTTTATTTTGAAATCACTTCTATTCCTTTATTCTCTTCATTAGGCTTTACTTTAATTTTCTGTTTTCTTCTGAAAGAGAAACGTACCAAACTATTAAAAAGTAGTGTCCTCTATTTCAGTTTTTTGCTCTTAGGATACATTCATTTCCAAGAATATTATCGGTTACCCAAAACACATTATCAACATTATACACTTCATGATGCAGATGCTTTAAAAAGAATAGAAATCAAACAACTTACCCCAATCCATATCTTGCTACAAAATAATGTCAAAGTAAATTTAGAATTATTATTGGACGAATATAAGTCCAAACTGCTTATTGCGGATGGGTCAAATGATCCATGGTTTTCAGCACGATGGGAAAAAAACCTGTAAAAAATATAATGTGTGTTTTTATGATATTAGAAAAAACGGAGCATTAAAAATCAACCTCGAAAACGAGAGATAAAGCTCTTTTGATATTTTTCAAAGTCCTCAGGTTTTGAAAAAACCTGATAGTCTCCCTGCTTGATCATTTTAAGATATAACTCGAGCTGTTGTGGTTTGAGGTATCCCACTACTGGCATGATAGGGGCACCATTTTCACTGAAAAACACCATGGTAGGATACCCTTTTACTCCTAAATATTGAGTAAACTGATGAGTCCCATTTCTACCCTTTCTGTTAGGATCGTAGCTGGGATTAGTATAGGTCTGATTAAAAAAATTAATCTCTTCTTGACCCTCAGCATTAAACTTTACAGCATAATAATGTTCGCTGATATACTTTGAAACATCTGGGTTTTGAAAGGTTCTTTTATCCAATAATTTACAGGGGCCACACCAATCTGTATAGACATCCATAAAGATCTTTTTAGGAGTGATTTTTTGTGCTGCTATAGCTTCTTCCAATGACATCCATTGGATTTGTTGGGATGAAGAAAGAGTGGAAGCCAGAACCGCTACCACAAGTAAGATTTGTTTTTTCATAATTAAATTAATTTTAATGAATATTACCCATTAATTTTTTTAGCAATGGAGCTGAAATTAATACAATAATTCCTGCCCCAATGGAATATTTAGAAATGAGATCAAAACCACCAATGTAGGTGCTTAATGTTTCCATTCCACCTACATTGATATCATCACTTTCAATGGCTAATTGTTTTCCAATAAACCCTACAAGCTGAAAAGCATAGGCCGAGGACAAAAACCAAACTCCCATCATAAAAGCCACTATTCTTTTGGGTGATAAGTCTGTGATTTTTGAGAGTCCTACAGGGGACATAAATAATTCTCCTACTGAAAGTAAAAAATACATTAATAATAAATAGCTAAAAGGAACCATCCCATTTTGATCAGCTGCATTTCCACTTAACGCCAAAATATAAAAGCTCAATCCTGCAATAAGTAAGCCAAATCCGAATTTATATGGGGTTCGAGGGTTGATTTTATGTTTGTTTAGTTTGGTCCACATCCAAGAAATAGGAAGTGCCAAAATAATGATAAACATTGAATTTAACGAATTAGTCTGAGCGGCATCCAAAAAAGTAAGGCTCACGTTTCGAGAAGCAAATAAGGTAATTACGCTTCCTGATAATTCATGAAAACCCCAAAAAAGGGTCATAAATAAGGTTATGGCAATTGCCACAATTAATTTTTTTCTTTCTTCGAAACTGACTTTACTAAGAATATAAGCGAGATAACATAAAATGAAGAGTCCAACTACTTTAAAAATGATATTGACAATATTTTGTCCCTCCAAGAAACCTTCTCCACTCCCAATGGCTTTATAACTAGCCAAAAGAATTGCTATTACAGGCGCCGAGAGGAACGCTAATAAAGAAATCAAATGACCTCTTTTAATACCAATTAATTTCTCTTCCAATTTTTCTTCCGACGGTGCCATCCCCTGGCTTCCAAATACGCCCGATTTAATTCCACTCCAGAAAAACAAAAGTCCTGTAAGCATTCCAAATCCAGCAAGACCAAAACCGTAATGCCATCCATAAGCACTACCTAGCCATCCACACAAAAGTGGGGCAACCCAGCCTCCAATATTAATTCCCATATAAAAGATTGTAAAACCTGAATCTTTCCTGGGGTCCTCGTCTTTATATAAAGAGCCAACGAAGGTGGAAATGTTTGGCTTAAAAAATCCATTCCCAACAACAATAAAACCTAATGCTAGAAAGAAAGTGTAGTCATTTTCAATAGCCAAAACAAAATGACCGAGTGCCATTAAAATTCCACCTAAAAAAATTGATTTTCGAAAGCCTAGAATCGAGTCTGAAATACGTCCTCCAACTACCGTAGAGGCGTAAACTAATGAACCATAAGAAGCGTAAACAGCAGCCGCAGCAAAATCACGTTCAACAAGTTCTAAAAAAATAACATTGACCATGTAAAGGGTCAATAACGCTCTCATTCCATAAAAACTAAAGCGCTCCCAAAGTTCAGCGAAGAATAGATAAAATAGTCCTTTGGGATGTCCAAGTATGGTATTGGTATCTAGCTGAATTTCTGAATCATTTGTTGTCATAAAGGGTAACGCTATAAGTTTTCAAGGATAAAGTTAGTCATTTTTGAATAGAGATGTTTTCGTGTATTCCCTCCATAAATTCCATGATTTTTATCGGGATAAATCATCCATTCAAATTGTTTATCGGCTTGAATCAAGGCTTCAACCATACGCATTGTATTTTGCACATGAACATTATCATCCCCAGAACCATGGATGATTAAAAACTTTCCTTTAAGTTGGTCTGCGTAATTTAAAGGGGAATTCAAATCATATCCCTCAGGATTTTCTTGAGGAGTACGCATAAACCGTTCGGTATATATGGTGTCATAGAAACGCCAATTGGTTACTGGTGCTACTGCAATTCCAAAAGAAAAAATGTCATTCCCAGTTAGTAAACAGTGTGCTGCCATATGCCCCCCAAAACTCCATCCCCAAATTCCAATTCGATTTTCATCTACAAATGATAACGAGCCTAACTTTTTAGCTGCAGCAATTTGATCTAAAGCCTCATACTTGACAAGGTTGAGATAGGTTACTTTTTTAAATGCTGATCCTTTAAAACCTGTTCCTCTTCCATCTACGCAAGCAATGATATACCCCTTATTGGCTAAGGACTTATGCCAAAGTGTACGCTGGTCCCCCCATCGATTAGCAACTTGCTGGGAGCCTGGACCAGAATATTGAAACATTAAAACAGGATATTGTTTCGTGGGATCAAAATCTGCGGGTTTAATCATCCACATGTTTAACGATTCACCATTAATATTAATTTTCGAAAATTCTCTCTCTGAAAAATTGAACGTCTCTAATGTTTTAGGCAAGCTTTCATTTTCCAAAATACGGTATAAAGGCTTATTCTTTTTAGTTTCATAGAGGGTATAAACAGGAGGTGTTTTTTCGTCAGAATAGGAGTGTATATAATACATCCCTCCAGCACTGAATGTTGCTCCGTTAGTTCCCTTTGTAGGTTGCAAAATTCGTTTTGCTTTTCGTGACAATTTTATGGCATATAAGCCTCTTTCTGTACTGCTCCCCTCCACAGATTGATAATAAATTTCTTTGCTTTTAGGATTGTAATCATAAAGTGAGGTTACTTCCCATTGTCCTCTCGTAATTTGCTTAATTAGCTTACCCTTTTCATCATGATGATAGATATGATTGTAGCCGTCTTTTTCACTGGTCCATAAAAAACTTCCATCATCTAAAAATTTCAAATTGTCATGAATACTAACGTAAGCATCATCCGTTTCTTCTAAAAGAAGTTTCATTGTATTTTCTTGGGAATTCCATCGCAATACCTTTAAATTATTCTGGTGACGGTTAAGCGTTTGTATGATCAGACCATTGGCTCCTTTTGCATAATCAATTCTGGGAATATAATAAGGGCTTGCTCCTTCAAAGCGGATTTTGTCTTTCTTTCTTGTTTCAATTGTAAACCGAAATAAGGAAACCTCAGCGTTTTCCTTTCCTGCCTTAGGATAACGAAATTGATAGGGAAATTGATACGTATCATTGCCATAAATATCCATTGAAAAAATAGGGACATTTGATTCATCAAAACGCATATAAACAAGTTCTGAAGAATCTGGACTCCAATCAAATGCTCGAACAAAACCAAACTCCTCCTCATACACCCAATCCGTAATCCCATTGATTGTTTTGTAATCCCCATCAAAAGTTAACTGAATTATATTTTGACTCTCGAGTTCTTTGACAAATAAATTTCTTCGATAAACATAAGCAACCTTAGTGCCGTCTGGGGAAAAAAGTGGTTCTTGAATTTTTCCATTGGCAACTTTTTGAAGGTCTTTTGTTTCAAGGTTATAAATCCAATATAGTGCTTGCTTTGATCTCCTATAAATTTGATTTGGATCGGTTTCTAAAAGTAGTTTCTGTTCATTATTAGAAAAAGAATAACCTGAAAAACTATTGATTTTAGAATCTTCTTTTGTGCTAAATAAAACAACCCCTTGATCAGGTGACTTAAACTCATACTGGACTAGAGCTGTTTCGTTATTTTCTCTTTCTTCAAGTACAGTGTAATGCGTTCCATTCTTCATTGAGCGAATCGACTTTAGTCGTTCTGGAGTATACTCATCAGCCCAAAGCTTGTCAAGAGAAAGCAAGGGCTGTTGTGCAAAACAAAATGCTGTAAAAAAGAATAGAAATGCTATTTTTTTCATGGTAAAAATGGTTAGTGAAGCAATTTAGTAAAATCTCGTCAATCCTACTTTTTGAAGGGGTTCAAAAACTGTATATTTACTGAAAAAAATATGAGTGCGCGGATTGATGGGTTTTCTAAACTTACTAAAGAAGAAAAAATTAATTGGATCACAGCAACCCATTTTAAAGATGCTCCACAAGCCGCTCAACAGCTTCGCTCGTACTGGAATTCATCTCCTAAAGTCCAAACCCAACATGACGAATTCATAGAGAATACCTTAAGTAATTTTTATCTACCACTGGGAGTTGCTCCTAATTTTTTAATAAATAACTCGTTGTTTACCCTCCCCATGGTCATAGAGGAAAGCTCTGTAGTTGCTGCTGCTGGAAATGCTGCGAAATTTTGGCTTGACAAAGGTGGGTTTGAAGCAAAAGTAATCGACACGCTAAAGGTTGGACAAGTTCATTTTCATTATAAAGGAGATCCTTCCATATTAAAAACCTTTTTTGAGAAAAATAAAATCGCAATGCTAGAGGCAACAAAATCCTTGACCCTCAATATGGAAAAACGAGGTGGAGGTATTGTAAGTCTGGATTTAATAGATAAAACTGACGATTTAGAACACTATTATCAATTGTATGTTCGTTTTAGAACTGCAGACGCGATGGGGGCTAATTTTATAAATTCCTGCTTAGAATGTTTGGCTGATGCCTTACAGAATTTGAGTCAACAAGACGTTTCTTTTAAAGCACAAGACTCAAAAATAGAAATCATAATGAGCATTCTATCTAATTATGTTCCTGAGTGTTTGGTTCAAGCAAAAGTCTCTTGCCCTTTGGATACTATCCCAACTCATGAAGGGATGAGCGGAGCTGCTTTTGCTAAAAAAATTGTACAAGCCATCGATATAGCTAATTGTGAATCCTACCGTGCCGTAACCCATAACAAAGGAATCATGAATGGTGTTGATGCTCTGATTTTAGCGACGGGGAATGACTTTAGAGCTATTGAAGCTGGAGTACATGCTTACGCCTCTCGCTCAGGAAAATACACCTCTCTTAGCCATGCCTCAATCAAGGAGGGACAATTTACAATGGAGCTCAGTTTACCGCTTGCTATTGGAACTGTAGGGGGGTTGACTAAATTGCATCCCATGGTAAACTGGTGTATGGAACTTTTGGGATATCCTAGTTCAAAAAAATTAATGGAAATCATTGCTGTAGCAGGCTTGGCCCAAAATTTTGCTGCCTTACGTTCATTAGTTACTTCTGGAATTCAAAAGGGTCATATGAAAATGCACCTATTTAATATTTTAAACCAACTAGAGGCAACTGACATACAAAAAGAAGCTGCACTCACCCATTTTAAAACCCATACCATAAGTGTGAAAGCTGTTGGAGATTTTTTAACCACTAATCAAAGTTAAATGCACTCGTATTACAGTCATGGAAAATTATTATTAACGGCAGAGTATGCTGTTTTGAAAGGGGCTAAAGGTCTTGCTATTCCATGTGAAAGAGGGCAAATATTAGATGTAAAACCCCAACCCTCTGATTACTTAAGTTGGAAAAGCTTTGATGTAAACAGAGCGTTATGGTTTTCAGCCACTTTCTTGCTTCCTTTTTTTTCTATAGTAGAATGTTCAGAGGTTTCTATTGCAGAAAAATTGGGTGCTATTTTAAAAGCTGCCAAAAAACAAAATGAAAAATTTTTAACACAAGGAGCTGTAGTAGAAACTCATCTTGAGTTTGATCGGAACTGGGGCTTGGGCAGCTCCTCTACATTGATTTCAAATATTGCCCTATGGGCAGGTGTTAACCCATATAAACTTCTTGAACAAAGTTTTGGAGGTAGTGGTTATGATCTTGCATGTGCACAATTAGAAACTCCTCTTCTATATACTAGAAAGGGTGTACAACCTTTGGTAGAGTCTGTTACTTTCGACCCTCCTTTTAAAAAGGATTTGTTTTTTGTACATCTAAACAAAAAACAGAATAGTTTGGAAGCTATCAATGCTTTAAATTGGGATACCATCGATCAAAAGTTGATTTCTGAAATCAATTATATCACTGAAAAAATAGTGAAATGTACAGATCATTCCGTTTTCAACACCCTCCTTTCAGACCATGAAAAAATTATTGGGGCACTTTTACAACAAACCCCTGTTCAAGAGTTATTGTTTCCGGATTATATGGGGGGAATAAAAAGTCTTGGAGCATGGGGTGGAGATTTTATACTAGCCTCTGGGAATCAAAAAACTCCAAATTACTTTCTCGAAAAAGGATTTACAACTGTAATTCCGTATTCTGAAATGATTTTTGGGTCTTAAATTGTTTTAACAAATTTAAGCGAACGCCCATCGATCAAAGTCGTAATCTGGTTTTTGTGACAAATTCCTACAAAAAACTCCTTCCCTTTCTTAAATTCTAATAAGTTTTTAGACTTTTTATAAGCCGCTGTAAAAACATTTATTTCTTCAGTCTCTGACTTATATTTTACCCAACCCTCCACTTCGTTTTCAGTACTGAAAAAAAGTTTATAATAGGCTGCCTCAGGCTCTATATTAGAACTGCATTTCCAAACCGATCCAACCCATTTTTTGAGTCACTTTTTTTTAAAAAATGTTTGAAATAAATACATTTGATTCGTCTTTTCAAAAAACTATTAACCAAAGTTCATACCAAAAAAAACCCTTCGTTAAAACGAAGGGTTTTTTTAATCCTAAATAGACGCTTTATTAATAATAAAGTGCTCTATTGTCATCAATTGTAGCTACTGATTCGAGAGCTTGAAAAACATTTTCTAAGATTCGTGAACTTAGACTTGTCATCATTTGCTCAGTGTATTCTTTGTAGTTGTCAAGATCTTGTGCAATATTCTTCTTTACCAAAAGAACCTTATAGACACCCTCTTCACCTTCTATTAAATTTGAGGTGGTACCTTCTTCCATTGCAAATGCTACTCCAACCAAATAAGGTTCATTACCTGCACCTACGATAGAAGGATTTCTTTGATTGATTGCTGAAGCTGTTTCTATCGTAAGAGATTCATCTGTTGCTAAAGCTTCTAGGGTAGCTTTATCTTGATACTGTTTTTTGATCAGTGCAGCTTTCTTGTTGTTTGTAAGAGTTTTACGAACTTTATTTCCCACTTCATCTATACTGGCAAAACCTTCTTTTACTTTTGCAGTTAGTTGAACAACAACATATCCTCCAGAGGTAATTGAAAATCTTTTGATATCCCCAACCTTAGTATCGTCTTCAAATGTCCAACGAACAATGTTACGTTGCTGAAAAAGCCCAGGTAAATTTTCTTCAAGGCTTGTTATTTGTTTCACAGGACGTACATCATATTTATTGTTTTCAGCAACGGTAATAAAGTATCCACTTTCGTTACTGTCCATTTCAAATTGTGTCGCACTTCTAAATACTTCGTTTGATGTTTTGTCTGATGGCACTGCTGCTGCAACTACATCTGCAATAAGGGCAAGATCATCTTTGTCTGTTACTTTGATAATGTGAAAACCAAATTCAGTTTCTACCAAACCAACTTTACCTAATCTATTTTTGTTTGCAAAATTAAAAAACTCTTGAGCCATTTCACCCTCTCTAAAGAAACCTAAATCTCCACCTCTGTTCTTAGTAGGACCATCAGAGTATTCTCTAGCTAAAGCTTCAAAATCACTTGATGCTCTTCTAGCCAATCGATATACTTTATTCGCTTCTGCTTTGGCTTCAGCTTTATTACGACTTACATTTGCTCCCGCACGAGTGGCCCCTTTATAAGCTAACAAAATATGACTGGCTCTCAATGAAGCGTTTTTCTTTACATTAATCAATTTAGAGATTTTAAAGTTCTCACCATCACGGTAAGGACCAAATACATCTCCTTTGTCCAATTGGAATAGAATGTCTGCATAATCATTGTTAAACTGACCTCTTGCACGGTAAACAGAATCAAATGGAACTTCAGAATATTGATCGACAAAATCTGCAATATTTTTCGTTGATTTAAATCCTTCAATGGTATCGGTTAGTTTAGATACATCATTGTAAGCAATACGTTCTGTTTTTAGTGCATCTAAACGTAAACGTATGGTTGAAAGATCGTCTTCTGTAGGAGTTTCGCTAAAAGAAACATATTGAATATTTCTTGAAGCTTCTCTTTTAAAATCAGCTTGGTGTTCTTTTATGTAGCTTTTCACTTCAGCATCAGTTACACTTACCAAACTATCTGGTATCACGTCAAATGGAATCTGAACGTATTGAATGTTGATATTGTCATTTTGAGCATGGTAATCGGCTATTGCTTCAGCTTCTGTGATTCCAGAACTGGATTTAATAAGATCTAAGTAGATTCTTTGTTTAGCAACACCAATAATACTTTGTTCTTGAATTTTCCAGTTTTCGTAGCTAGCCGGACTTTCAATTTTCATTTGAGCGATATAATCAGTGAAAACTCCAAAGTCAAAAAAACCAGCTTCATTTTGAAAACTCGGATTACTTAAAACACTTTCATCCGAAGATATAATCTGCTCCAATTGATCTTTACCTGCATCAATGCCTAAAGCTTCAAACTGTTGATCGAAAATTGTATTTCTCAACGCTTGATTCCAAACTAAGTTTACAGATTGTAAAGTTGAATAATTGTATGTTCTTTCTGTTTGTTCAACCATTTGACGAAAGAAATTGATATCTACTTCATCATCGTTGATAATTGCAACAGGGTCAGTTGGTCCTGCGTTGGCAGAGTTACTTCCAAATACTCCTGAAATTACAAATGCGAAAAGTGCCATCCCAATTACTAAAATCAAGAAGATGGATCGTTGTCTAATTTTTCCTAAAACGGCCATAGTTGCTATTTTTGATAGTCTGCGAAATTAAGGTATTCCAATGAATAAAGAAAGAACATCGCATTGAAATAACTATGAAAAAAACGTCAATTAGCTCGTTTCTATTTTAGTCAAAATAATTTGTTCAATTTTAGTGGCGGATACTTTCTCAATTTTCAAATAAAAAGAAGGTATATCAATACGTTCGCCCTTTGCAGGAATTTCTCCAGTAGTGTAAGCAATCATTCCTCCTAAGGTTTCATAAAATTCACTTTGTGGCAAGTCCAAATGATACTTTTCGTTTAAATAATCTACTTCCAAACGTGCTGAAAATAAGTAGGAATTTTCGCTCAATTGCTTTTCTACATGTGCAATTGTATCGTATTCGTCCTCTATCTCACCAAAAAGTTCTTCTACGATATCTTCTACAGTAACAATACCCGATGTTCCTCCATATTCATCAATCACAACAGCAATACTCTTGTGTTGACGTGTCAATAATTTTAAAACATCGTTCACCAACATGGTTTCAGGAACATAAGCAACGGGTAGTAGTATGTTTTTTAATGTTTTTGGTTGCTTTATAATTTCGAAAGCATGAACATAGCCCAGTATCTGGTCAATAGTTTCTTTGTAAACAGGAATTTTTGAAAGTCCTGTGGTGATAAATAGTGCTTTTATATCTTCGATTGAGGTTTGTTCTTCTACTGCAATAACCTCAGCCCTAGGCACCATAGCTTCACGCGTTTTGACTTCTGAAAAATCCAAGGCTTTTTGAAAAATTTCAATTTCAGAATCTAGATTCTCCTTGTTTTGTGAAGACTCTAATTGTTCTTCTATATAATTTCCTAATTCTACTTTGGAAAATGAAAGCTGAACTTCGTCATTACCTGTTTTAAAGAAGCGTTTCAAGATAATATCTGTAAACTCTATAATAGAATAGGTAATTGGATAGAATAAGAAGTAAAAAATTGCAACTGGAATAGCAAATATTTTGATGAAGGTATTAGCATATAACTGAAAGAAAACTTTTGGTAAAAATTCGGCTGTTAGCAATATAATTGCAGTAGAGATAAGGGTTTGATAGAATATAACTATTAAACTTGCTTGGCCAGACAGTGATGTTTCAAGAAAAAAAAGCTGCAAAATTCTATCTCCCATAAAAATACCATACAAAACCAAGGCAATATTATTGCCCAAAAGCATAGTTGCAATAAATTGTGATGGATTTTGGGTAATGGTTTTTAACACATTTGATGTTACTCCTGATTGAGATTTTTCGATTTCAAGGTATATTCGATTAGAAGAAACAAATGCAATTTCCATACCCGAGAAAAAGGCAGATAAAAGCAAGCACAGAACAATAAAAACATCTGTGAAGATCATCTAACTGTTGTTCCTTTGATTAAATTTTTTCCTGTAATGTCTTCTAAATAAAGCCATAAAAACAGACAGCACTGCAAACCCAATGAAAAGAAAGGCCCTTGGAGGATTACTCTCCCGTAACCCTATGGATTCGTAGATTGAAATTACAGCAATGACCCAATATAATATTTCTGAAATTCGATAATTTTTCATCTTTTCCTATTCGTTTTTATACATTTTGATTCCTAAAGCAGGATTAGAAATTATTCCTTTAAACATGCATCATTGTGTTGAAAGAGAGTCCAAAGGTTCGGTAACAGTGATCGTTCCTATTAAGTTTCCTGTTTGAAATTTAGTGAAATCCCTATTGGTATCCAATCTAAGGGCGTTAAAATTATAATCTTGATCATTGAACGTAAAATGCTGTTCTGTAAAAAGCCATTCATTTTCTGAGTCCCAAAATAATTGCTTTGTAGTTAGAATTGAACCGTCATGTGATTTCAGCTGAACATTCCCTTTAAGATCGATTAATTTAGTTTCATCATACAAGATGCCATAATCGGCAAGTACTTCATTTTCATTCCCGTCATTATCAAAAAAAATAACCTTCAATCCTTCAGGAAATTCTGCATATCTAAAACTCAAATTGGTATAATCTACATGTTTTGGAGCTGTTAAAATCGCCTGAATTCTCAATGAATCAGTGTATACCATCCGAATGCTCTTGGCTGTTGCCAGGGGATCCTGTCGATCCATATTCATTTCTTTAAGAGCTTGATAATTGTCCTCACAAGAAAAAAGAAGGGCTATGGTAAAAACCATAACCCTTACTATATTGTCTGATAAATTGAGCTTCATTTACAGTGAGGGAACCTTAATACTGCTATTAATCCAACAGTTAAACTTGATGGTAGTTCCTTCGTTTCCTTCAGTAAAAATATCTGTTTTACTAGGTGCTCTACCGGTGTAACTTTCGGCTGTTTTGTTTGCTACTTTTTTGAGGGAGCTATTCACTTTACCAGCTTTACGAGCAAAATCTGCTGCTAACCAGTAGACTGCTCTTTTGTTGAATTGTGAATCTCCACAATCATTTGCGCTATCAGCATATAAATTAGCAATTAAGAGATATGCTCTCCCTAATGAAGGCTGAAAACCTAGGGCTTTGTTTGCATAACTACGCGCTGACGATTTTCTGCCAGCGGCCTTAAATTTATTGGCAATTTTTAATAAGATTTTTGCTTTTCTATAATTATCCGTTTCTAATGTGATTGATTCTTCATAGTACTTCAACGCATCGGTAGAATTTCCTCTTTTATCGTTAAGTAAGCCTAAATAATAAGCAGAATCTGCAGAAGGGTCTAAAGCATGTAATGCTTCTACTAGAGTAACGAACAATTGATCGTCAGAACATTCTTTACTATCCATTCTACTTGCAGCACGCTTTAACCAAAGTGCATCTCCCTTATTTGCTTCAAAGTTTCTTTTATACAACGGGATAAGGTTTTCACAGGTTGCTTCTTTTGCTATAATCGCGTCTAGATTAGATAAAAAAGTTCCAATAGCGTTTGTATTTATATTGTATACTCTTTTATTTCTAGTTTCTCTACTAGTAAGTGCATTGCCTGCTTCTTCTTTCTTTAGAATTACATCTAATTTTTTTGCAAGTTGGGTGCTTTCAAATTCAAATTTTTCTGAAACTTCTTCATATTTCTCAAACAACAATTCCATACTAACTTCTTGGTCTTCTGCTTTGTAGCGATCATAAAGTGTCTTAAAATAATTGTAAAGCAATTTTGGGTTTGTAAAGCTGTTTTGATCCTTTTGAAAGGCACTATTAAATATGCTATAAACCTCCTTTAAATCGGCCATTTTATAGTCTAATAATGCTTGTGCTTTTCTACTCGTTACATCTCCTACAACAGACTTATTTTTCTTTTTAGGGAAATTTTGTACCCATTCATCATAAAGAACAATTAAATCTTTCTTGGATGCTTCAATTTCCTCAGGAGTTCCATTTTTAATAAAATCTTTTAAAATTCGTTCTCCATATGAATACACCGCTACATTAATTGTGGGACATTCCTGTCTCACTCTACTCCATGGCTCAAATGCTGATTTAAAGTTTTTTACTTTGGCAAATTCAGCAAAAATGGATAAATCCTGCATACATGCATTGATGTCTTGAGATTTAGCGGGTGCTAAAAAAACAAGACTAAAAAACAAGACTCCTAAAACATGACTCTTTTTCATGGTATCAAATATTAATTATACTTTCTTTTTATAAACCAAACATCATTCAGCGATAAACCAATACGTAAGGCAACTAATGTTTCTTTTAAAAGGCCTGAATCATTCTGACCTCGTTGACTAATTTCAAACCCTACGTTTGTATTTGACAGTCCTCCTAGTGGTAGGCCCACTCCAAAAGATATGCCAGTTTCTGTTAAAGGTATGTTATTAACAATTAAACTCATTTGTTCTGTTCTGAATCCAACACGATAAACCACTCTACTCCAGAAGTTTGTAAAAGAAGCGTAATTAGGAATGAAAAAACCTCCTACTGACCATTGAGTAGCATCTCGATATTGAATATTTTCACGTTTGAAAAAATAATTGCTAAAGGTAGCAGATTTTGTTAAATTTCTTTGCACTCCAAAAAACCATTTTTTAGTTTCACCAAAGCCCAATCCCATACGATAGGTTTTTGAAATATCTAAAGTAGTTTTATCAAGTCCTGAAGGGCTAAGATCTACTTCAACAAAATCAATTATGCTTTGAGTTGAAACAGACTGAGTGTAAAATATTCTATTATTTGTAGAGTTAAGAGGTGCCTCTGGTTGAAAAGAAAACATTCCTTGAAGTTGATATTTCTTTTTTATTGGAATATTTGCTTGTGCTGAAAATAAGTAGCTCAAACCAGATAAGCTGGATTGATTGGTCAAAAAAGTACCATTGTCAACATTTTCCAAAAACTGCCCTGTTCTATAAAATAAAGTTCCAAAATTATAATTAATAGTGGCACCCACAGCAAGATACTTGGTTAGAGGAATGCCTAGAGACAAATAGGCTTGATTGATCCCTCCAGTACCCTCGTATCGATTAAAAATCTCAGACTCTTCACTTCCTGAAACTCCTTCTATACGATATCCAATTGAAGAATAGGGGATAATTCCAAAACTAAAACCAAAAATTCCTGCTGGAATACTTACCGCTAAATAATCTAAAGAAGCGGTGTCTGCATTGTAAGAATCCGTGTTTGAAAAAAGGTTATTATTTCTATAGTTTACTCCTACAGAATAGGTTGTCAGTTTTAAAAAACCATAACTAGCAGGATTGTTGAGATTGGCATGTATGGAATCTGTAAATACATCCAAACCACCCATATGACGATTGGCTTCAGTTCCGTTAAAATTTTTCTCACCTAAACCTCCTCCTGAATAGGGTGAGGAAGAACCACTCTGCGCTACTATTGCAGTTGTTATAAAGAATAGGAAGAGGGAAAAATTTACTTTTCTCATGAAATTTTATTCATTGCTAGTATGTGATTCAAACCTTCTGCTAGAAAATTTGAATGCGCAAATATGCTATTTTTTAATGATTTTGACAACATTTGAGCATCCCCTCCTGTTAAAATTAACGTTAAATGTTTGTGATTTATTTCAAAAGAAGCGATGATCCCTTGTAATTCATGGATGATTCCATGAAAAACTCCCAAATGCATCGCTTCAGCTGTCGAAGTTCCAATCAAATTATTTTGTTGTTGTTCCCGTTGTAGTAAAGGCAATTTTCCTGAATAATCATGCATACTTTTATAGCGCATTGAAAATCCCGGGCTTATTGCGCCCCCATGATGAACTGCATTTTGGTCTATAAAATCATAGGTGATGCAACTTCCAACATCAATCACTAATACATTTTTATTGGAATACAACTTACAACACGCAGCAAGTAAGGCTATTCTGTCCTGACCCAATTGTTGAGATGGAGTATACTTAGTGGTAAAAGGTAATTTCAAATCAAAAGAACAAAGAACTACAGGCAATGTTTTTAAAGCTTCTTGAAGTTCTTTTAAAATTGTACCCCTAACATCTGAGACAATTACTGCTTTGAGTTTAGGATACACTTTTAGAATTCTGTCCAATGATTGATGCCAATTACAGTGCTTTTCTGAACAGGACTCTATTATAGACTCCCCTTCAAACACATAGTATTTGATCAAAGTATTACCAATATCAATGATAAGTTGCATCAATTATTTATTTGAATTTGTAAAATTACAAAGAAAATATACGGAAATGTTTTTGTGGAACACAAAAGGCGTTTATATTTGCACTTGCTTAAAAGCGGGGTACCTTAGCTCAGTTGGTAGAGCAAAGGACTGAAAATCCTTGTGTCCCTGGTTCGATTCCTGGAGGTACCA
>Ga0206131_10000243_pt1 | contig 77960 bp, 82 predicted proteins | sample Helgoland_Spring_FD_148636 | JGI IMG/M metagenome (GOLD analysis project Ga0206131, IMG submission 148636) | Pelagic subsurface seawater microbial communities from Kabeltonne, Helgoland, North Sea - Helgoland_Spring_Bloom_20160517_1 | ecosystem: Environmental > Aquatic > Marine > Epipelagic ... | reverse complement strand
TAAATCCCTTGAAATCCATTGATATCATTGTCTTAACTTGAGATTTCCTTACGGTAAAATGGGGGGTGGTTTGTTAAGGGTTTGTGTGGATACGTGATGGGAGAAAATCTAAAACATCTCAAGCACTACTATCCCAAACTCAGGGGCATGGGTTTTAGAAAATGGTTTTTCTATTGGAACAGGGGAATGGAATTTGATATGTAATCTATTATCTATATCTTAAAGACATGAAAAAACTACTCTACTCTATATCATTCACCCTAACAGCATTCCTAATCTTTTACAGCTGTTCGGCAGAGGAAGAAGATACTACCCCTCCTCCAAGTGTTGTAGCGACTCCAGAACCTGAGCCAGCTCCCACACAATATACTTTAACTGTTACATCTGGAGAAGGTGGGACAGTTTCTACAGAGGGAGGAACTTATGATGAAGGGACAGAGGTTACCATCACAGCTACTCCAGATGAAGGATATGAGTTTATTGGATGGGAAGGTAGTAATAGTGATTCAAATAGTCTAAGTATTACACTAAATGGAGATGTTACTGTACAGGCTCTGTTTCAAAAAAAGAGATTTAGTTTGATTAAATCTATAATTGAAGGTGAAGCAGATAAAGTTGTTACTGGGTTTACTTTTATGGGTCTTATTCCATTTGATGATAATAATATATTTTTCAATCCTACAAGATTTTTTACTTATCCAACATATCCAATGCTTCACATTAAAAGAGACTCTACATGGAAATTACACAGAGTCTATGATGATATGCATTTTCAGGTAATTAGAGACTATAAAAAATTAGACGAAGACAATTTTGTAGTTGCTGATCAAGGATTAGAAATTGGTCAAGAAGATAGAGATGCTGTTGTTGATTTAGGTATTCTTGATATGGGAGAAACATATCACTTAAATTTCGAAAATGATGTTTTAACGAGAAATACTCTCAGTTCTAATAGAGGTTTTTTTCATAGCATTGATGCAGGTGATTTAGATAATGATTCAAAAATAGATGTCATTTCTATGTATATGGCGCTTCCAGAAGGAATTGAAGATAATAATCAAGGAACAAGAATGTATATGTATTCTGAAAATGGTATTGGAAATTTTGAATTTACTGATACAACGAATAAAATTGAAACTTTAGACTGGGAATCTACTTTTTCAGGTGCTGTATTAATAGACGAATTTACTGGAGATAATCAACTTGATTTGATTAAATTTTCTTATAAAACACCAATAGGATTTGAAACAAGAGAAGAATTTCTATATAGCTACGAATTATTATCATATAGTGAAGAATCCAAAAAAGTTGAATCACTTCATAGGAAAAGTAGATTTGAAGAATATCCCTTAAATTTTGGTATAGCTTGGGCTAGAGCTGATGATATTGATAATGACGGTGACAAGGACCTAATTGTTCATATGGAAAGAGGAAGTGGAATTGACAAGATTCAAGTTTGGAAAAATGATGGTGTTGGAAATTTTACATTTTATCAAGAAGTTTTCGATGAATTTTCGGACTTTAATTCAAGGGATTTTGAAGTTTTTGACTTTGATAATGATGGAGATTTGGATTTATTCCTTCAGCCTTTTGGGAGTATAGAATATCCTATAAACTTCTCAAATTACATCTATGAAAATAATAATGGAACTTTTGAAAAATATAGAAATGATTTTGTTTACGATGAGGAATATGTAGATATGTATATGTTGAAATTCATGGTCAGAGAAGGAAACCCCCATTTTATTGGGATAGAGGAAGCTCCAGCTGGACAGCTGAAATTTTATGAATTTAAATTGGATTTAAATTGATTTTCTTTTACACCAATGGATACAATCCAAATCCCTTCTAATCCGTTGATATCACTGTCTTAACATAAGATTCCTGTGCAGTGGTTTTAGGGGGGAATTGTTTGGGGTTTGTGTGGATACGTGATGGGATTAGTTTTTGTCCAAAATTGATCAAAAGTAGCTAAAAATGATCAAGAATGAAGTTTTAAAGAGGGATGCAGATAGGTTTGGTTTAACTGTATCATCATATGTAAGGTTGAGGTTGTTTAATAGTGATTTGATTAATTTAACGTAAAATGAATATTTTATAAGTTGAGGTATAGGGTTTGATTAAATCAACGGCATATCCTCTTCATTAATTCAAGGGAGTAATTTGTATATTGTTGGAAACAAATCATAAATCAATTAAAATGTTGTTAAGACCCTCAAGAAAAATATTTATTCTCCTCCTTTTTTTATTTGCTAATTTTATTGAGGCTCAAGATGAATCAAATGACAAGGAAATATTTATTTCAGGCCAAATAAACTTAACAAATAATGGATTTTCTTTCATTCCCCTTTTTTCTTTAGGAAAACCAGCAACAACTATTAACCTCTCAGTAGGAGGAAAACGGTTGAGTTTTGATCCCCAATTTCGTTTTGATCTTGATGGAATGCGGCCTTGGTCTTTTTTATTTATTTGGCATTATAAACTGATTAAAAAAGAAAGGTTTCAACTCCGTTTAGGAAGTTATTTTCCTGCTTTTGCTTTTACAGAATTAGATTACTCAAGGAATTCAAGATCAGTTAAAATCCTGACCCCTCAACGTTTTTTTATATGGACGACAAATTTAAATTATGTTATAAATAAGAAAATAAGCATTGGGCTATTCTATCTAAATGGAAAAGGCTTAGAAAAAGTCGATCAAACCAAAAGAGGGAATTTTATTTCTCTAAGAACATATGTTCAAAATATCAACTTGAGTAAATCTTTTAGCTTGAGTTTTAACCCTGAAATTTATTTTTTAAAAATTGATTCAAATCAAGGTTACTATGTGGCTCAAACTTTTGCGATCAGGCATTCTAAATTACCATTTTCTATTTCAACTACAATGAATAAAGCAATTAACTCTAATATTAACGCAAAACCTTTTGATTGGAATATAGGATTTAATTACAACTTTAAAAGCTCGTTTCAAAAAAAGTAATTGATCAAAACATCGGCACATCCTCTTCATTAAATTCCGGAAGAAAAACACGGAGTAGATAGAGTTTTTTATATTAGCAGCTTATTAATCATAAATCAATTAAATGAAATATTTCATTCTAATAATTTTATTTTCTTCGTTTTCAATAGCCCAAACAAATGATAAGGATTTGGAGGCTTTTAGAAAAGTAGAAAAAGATGTTGAAAATAATCTTACTGAAGAGATCGTAAAGATCAATGATACTTTTTTTATGATCAAACCTATAGGCGGTGTAGCTGGAAATATAGGAGTTTTTATTTCTGATAAAGGGTTAGTTTTAGTTGATGATCAATGGGAAATTATTGAGGATTTAATTTTAGAAACCATTAAATCCATAAGTAAAAAAGAGGTAAGTTTTATAATAAATACTCATTTTCATTACGATCACGTAGATGGAAATAAAGCTTTTGGGAAAAAAGGAATACCGATTGTTTCTCACGAAAATGTTAGGAAAAGACTCAAAAGGAAAACAAAGCTTTATGGTCATCCCCAGCACAATTATAATATGGTCCAAGACAAATACCCAGATTATGCATTGCCCTCAACTGTCTATAATTCAACCATGAAAATTTATATTGATGATGAAGAAATACAGCTTTCAAATTTTGGTCCCGGTCATACGGATGGCGACACAATAGTCTTCTTTAAAAAAAACAATGTGATACACGCTGGGGATTCATTTGTAACATATGGCTACCCTTTTGTTGATTTAAATGACGGAGGTAGCTTTAAGGGATTCATTAATATCTTAAGTCAAATTATTGCTATTTCTAATGGTCAAACAAAAATAATTCCTGGACACGGACCTGTTTGTGATATTAACGATGTCATAACCCTAAAAAACATTCTTCAAGAGCATTATGAAATTACCGAAAAAGGATTTATAGAAGGTTTATCTGTAGAACAAATAATGGTTGAAATTAAATCAGAATTAAATGGCCCAGGAAATATAACTAAAGAGGACTTTATTAAGAATATTATTTATGATTTAAAAACAAACTAAACCATCGGCATATCCTTCTTCATTAAGTTCAGAATGTAATTTGTATATTGTTAAATATTAACCATAAATCAATTAAAATGAAAGATATACTTGTTGTTGCAAAGCTTAAAGAAGGTAATTTTGAGACATTTATGAGCTTTATGAAATCTGAAGAAGGAATGAATGAAAGAAGAAAAATTGCAGATTTGACGAAAACTTTAGGTACGGTTTCCCCTGATAAGACTGCAGTAATGTTTAAGATTGCTGTACACAATGAAAGTGCTTTACATTCATTTTTGGATGGTTCAAATCCTGTATCAAAACCGATTTTTGGTGAGGTTATGGAAAGCTATGAGATTTTTGAGTTAAACAAAGTTTAATCTTACTTCAAATCATCTGCATATCCTCTTTAAATTAGTAAAGCTCTCTTATTTTAATGTTTTTAAAATATGCTTTTCCAGGATGGTCTTGCAGGCATAAAGCCCCTTTTTTAAATTTAGCAAAATCATACCAGCGTTTTTTTCCTAGGTATGGATAATCTTCAGATTTGTTGAATTTACTTTTTAAAAGTGAGTCATCCCATTCAGGACCACTTAGAGGGAATTCATTAATTACCACATCATTTAATTTAAGTAATCCTTGATTATTTTTCTGATCAATTTTAATATAGTATTGATTCCAATCCCCTACAGGGTTTGGTTTTAATTCACCTTTGGGGGGAAATAAATCATACACAGCTCCTAAGTATTTTTTCTTTTGATCTAAATCCCCTAATACGTTATTGAGTTCGATATCGCCACCTAAAACATCCTCAGGTTTTGCATACACCTCTGGATCAATGATTTGAATTTCAGGGCCTGTTTGATATGGAAATTTGTAAGCTATATCTTCATCTACCCCCCACATAAACCCACTATTGCCTCCTTTTTCAATTTTCCACTCAAAAGAAATTTCAAAGCTTTCGTATGTTTTATTAGAAAGCAAACTTGCATCATCTTCTCCAGACTCTAAGCCTGAAATTTTGTCGAAAATTAGAATTCCATCTTCAACACTCCAACCTTTTTTTAATCCGTTGTCTTGAAAATAATGCCATCCGTCAAGAGAATTATTTTTGATTAATGAAAACCATTCATTTTTTGGAGATTTACAAGCAATAAATAATAGAATAATAATAAAATTTTTCATTTATAATATTTTAGTAGGTAATGTTAGTTATGGAAATCTCTTTTGACAATAAAGAGTCAATATAATTATATTTTTTAATTTAAATATAATTTAACGCAAAATGAATATTACTTGAGTTGAGGTATATGGATTCAGAAAATCAAAGGTTTTGAATATTTTAAATTTTATATATTTAGTTGAAAAAAACCTTCTAAAAATTGGTTTAATTTATTAATAAAACAGAATTCAAAAATGAAGACTTTTAAATATGAAGTCCAAGAAATTTTATTAGTTTTTATTGGTATTTCAACTATGATTAAATATTTATTCCTTTTTCTGATCGTAATGAGCTGAACTAAAGATTTAGAAACTCAGATAAATGCTTTGGAAGTGGCAAATGACGAGTTAAAGAATTCATTAAGTCAATTGCTCTTACAAATGGATTCTTATGAAGCTCAAATCGCTATTTTAGAATACCAATTATCAAATCCTGAGGTCTCCTTTAACAGCCCCTATATTGGCTGTTGGACCTCGTCAGAATCTGTTTATGAAACTGAAATTCAAATTTTACCTAATGATGTGGGCACTCTAGATTTCGGAACTTCTGTTTACCAAGTTTTTAGCTGGGGTGTATATGAAGGAGAAACCATTCTCCACTTTGGAGATGTTTCTTGGTGTTCCTGTTTTGGTATCACCTCAGAAGGATTTCTATTTGGTGAAATGTTTGAAGAAAACCAATCCCTAGCTCAAGAAGATGAAGATGTATTTACCCTTGTAGATTTTAATGAAAATACAGTGAGCTACTCCCGCTGTTCACTTCTCTAAACAGATTTAGTCTGAAGTATATCCTGATTCTCCCTGATCATTATCCTGAAAAATAGACCTTAAAACTTCTTTGCTTGGAATTGAAACCACCGGAGCAAAATAAGTGTTATATAGGGCATAACCTAAAGGGTTGTTTTGTTGAATTCCTTCTGGAGTCCTTGCATTATCATTCCATTCTGGAGATAAACTTCCTCCTTCCCAAAATTCACTGAATTCCCACATTCCAAAAGTCAATAGATATTGATATTCTTTGAGCATTACAGGCCAAGCATCCTGATTGTTAATATCTCCACCGTATCCTTCAATTCCATATACCCCATTCTCATAGGCCTCTTTCATTGCAAAAAAAATTTCTGTATTGCTAATATCTTCTTCTTCAGCTTCTATATTTAACGCTGCGGTAGAGCCTTCAACACCCCCGCGGACACCGTATCGGTGAATAGTATGTAGTGTGTGCTCTAATATCTCAACAATATCATCATCTCCAATAAATCGACTGTCTACATTTTTGTACCAAACCATGTCATCCAAAGCTAAAGCGTCTTGAAAAGCTTCTAATCCTGAATATGAAAGTCTCCCTTGATCACTTAGAAAATTGGGCGAATACTCATTTCCACCTCCATAAGCAATTCTCTGACCCGTTGGATAACCTTGGTGCCAACCTATTTCACCTTTGAGTACTTTAATCATGTTAATCTGTGCTTGACTATCAATAGCAATACCCTCAGGGTCCATGAGAAGTCTAAAAACTTGAGCTGTTTTATAAATCCATGTATCGGGAACGGCTAATTGACCTCCAATAGCCCCTGCAGCAATTAATTTTATTCCATATACAGTTAGTGATCTATCAAAAAATACTGGAGGATCAATGGCAACAATATCTCCACTAGAATAATAACTCTCGTGCGTTTCAATAGTTTGAAAGGTTGCGCTGATAGTAATATTCGAATTTAAACTTATTGTTAAAGTAGGTTCCGAACTATCACTTCCCTCCCAACCAATAAATTCATAGCCCGAATTTGATGTTGCTGTAATTGTCACTTCAGTTCCTTCATCAAAAGTACCGCCTTCTGAAACAGATCCTCCTTCACTCGTAGTGACCGTCAAGGTATATTGAACAACAAATGGTTCAGGCTCAGGCTCTGAAGTTGGACTTTGAACCGAAGCTGGAGGTGTTATAATTGGATCGTCATCCGAAGAACAATGATTAAGTAAAACTAATAAAATGAATAAAAAAACAATTCTTTTCACAACGAAAGGGTTTTAAGGTTTATGGTTATTTAAATTTAAATTTAAATATAACAAGTTCTCCCTATAACTAAGGTGAAAATTTGATATATTTTGATTGAGAGTAAAATACTAGGAGGTGCTATTCCTTTTAATATCTTCAGTCTGAGTATTTCACTTTACTTCTTGTAAAAACATAGCTATTTTCAGCGCCTTCTTGTTTAAACTCAAGTGAATCTTGACTCTTTATTTGGAACACATTTATGGTTCCTTCTCCAGAAAACTCCCAACTTATTGTTTGTGCCTTTTGATCTATTTCATGAATGATATAATTCAGTGGATTATAAAACTTTTCATTTTTTACCCTTAAATATGCTTTCTGATCTAAAAATTCCAAACAAATTTGACCTCCTGCTAATTCAGAAATTCCACACCATTCTCCTCCGATCAGAAAATTAGGTTCTAACTTGATTTTGTCGTCGGAATTACAACTTAAAAAAAGTATTACAGCCAGAGATGAAAAGATATACTTCATAACATAAAATTTTAAAATCAAATGTAATAATTCCTTGAAATTAATTCGGCTTTTCCTTTTTGAAAATGAGTAATTTTTATGAGCTTATTTACTTCTCTGATCTAAGTTTATAATTCAATATCTTTAACTACTAAAATACATCAGAAATGAAAACGCTACTTCTTACTTTACTATTAATTCCAATAATGGGATTTTCACAAATCACCATCTCTGGAATTGTAAAAGATAAAGAAACGGAAACCCTAATTGAAAATGCAATTGTAGTCTTAAAGCCCTTTAGGATAAAAGGAGGAGGATATTATTCTGGGAAAAAGACTGAAAAAAATGGAGTTTTTAAATTAAGCACCAATTACAACTATCCAATGCAACTCGTTACAACAAAGAAGGGTTGTGAAACTAAAAAAATTAAAATCAAAAAAGGAAACACTTATGTGGAAGTAATCATTGAATGTGATGCTGAATCCATCAAAGAAATCATCAAAGAACAGACCTCTGATGTTGACAGTGACGGTGTGCTAGATCGTGATGATGACTGTATAGACCAAGCAGGAGACGCTAAAAACAAGGGGTGTCCTTGGCCAGATAATGATAATGATGGAGTGAAAAATGAGGAGGATGACTGTATTGACATTGCGGGTCCAGCGTCAAATAACGGATGCCCCTTAGATCAAGATGGAGACGGAGTTCCAGACGAAGAGGATAATTGTCCCGAGGAAGTAGGAACTCAAAAAAATAGTGGCTGTCCAATTGTACCTTTAAAATTTACAGAATTTATTGAAAGCGATAAGAACAATATTCTTTTTACAGCAAGTAGTAGTCAATTGGATTCAGATGCGAAATTTACTCTTAATTCGGTGAAAACCTTATTAGATTTCTATACCAAGACCTCCATTACTATTGAAGGATATGCCTCAACAGACGGTAGCACCGCTTACAACCAAAAATTGTCTGAAGAACGCGCAATGGAAATCAAAAACTATCTTGTTTCTAACAATATTGCACCCGAAAGACTAAGTATAATCGGTTATGGAGAAAGTCGTCCTATTGCAAATAATTCTACTACCGATGGAAGAGCAAGAAATAGACGCGCTCAAATTAAAATAAACCTCTAATTGAATTACTACAAAAAATAGTGTTTAAAAGGCATAGGAAATCCCAAGACTTAATAGATTTGGTCTGTTATCAATCGTTCCAACATTTAAATTATTACTTGACAATATTGTTGACTCTTCCTCTGTGATTCCACGATCGTAACGAACATCAACCCCTAGTTTTCCAAAATGAGCTCGAACACCAAAATGGATTCCCAGTGTTGCGTTATTGGTCACATTATCTATGGAATAATCCGAAGCATCTCCTGCCAATTGATATCGAAAAGTTGGTCCCGCAAAACCACTGAGCACAGGCAAGAACTTAAACCCTAGAGAAACGGGAGCTTCAATCCTTGATTGACCCACTGTGATGTTGTCAAAATTGGTGTTATATTTTGTAAAATGTAATTCAGGTCGCACATAAAGCATGAATAATTTGATTTGAGAATAAAAACCCACATAAAATCCACTCACTTGATCTTTAGCATCCTCTATGTTCGAAAATTGACTTGATGTCAATGTAATATCGCTCGGCGCATTGAAATTCAATCCCCCTTTGACACCAAATTTTATAATATTTTTGACTATTGGAATATCAACGTCTTGAGAAAACACTTTTGTGGTTCCAATGATAATGAATAATATAATTACTTTTTTCATTTTAAAACGATTTAAAGTTTTTATAAAGGTAAGCAAGTAAATTAATCTAAGCCAAACACTTTACTTCCAATTCAACTCTAGTTAAAACACAAAGAATTCTCTACATTTAGCGTTCAAAGCAAATTATGAGTAAAAACAAAGTGTCTTTTCGCTGGGCCTTTAAAGAGTTTATCTGGCCTAGAAGAAAAATTGTGTCCCTAGGTCTTTTCTTAATCTTGGTCCGTAGTTTATCCGGTTTAGTTCTTCCTTATGCGAGTAAAACCTTAATTGATGAGGTAATTCCTTCCAAAGACACCGATGAGCTGACCTATCTCTTGGTTGTTGTATGTGTTTCTTTACTTTTTCAATCTGTGAGTTCCTTCTCGTTAACACGTTTATTAAGTGTAGAAGCACAACATTTAATTTCAATTCTTCGAGCGAAGGTTCAACAAAAATTACTTAAACTTCCCATTAGTTTTTTTGACAATAATAAATCAGGAGCCCTAGTTTCTAGAGTGATGACTGATGTTGAGGGGGTTCGAAATCTTGTAGGAACAGGTTTAGTTCAGCTTATAGGCGGAAGTATTACTGCCATTATTTCTTTGGTAATCCTCATTAAAATTAACGGGCAAATGACCTTATTTGTCCTTTTTCCTGTTCTCATTTTTGCAGGCATTGCCCTGAAAGCGTTTAAATTCATCCGTCCCATTTTTAGAGCCCGTGGAAAAATCAATGCAGAAGTAACCGGACGACTAACAGAAACTTTAAATGGAATTAGAGTCATTAAGGGGTTTAATGCAGAAAATCAAGAAAAAGCAGTTTTTGAAAAAGGCGTTGATGAACTTTATCAAAATGTCAAAAAGAGTTTGACCGCTACAGCATTCATGACCAGTTCTTCTACTTTTTTATTAGGGCTTGCCTCCGCAGGAATTATGGGAATGGGAGGGTATTTTATCATGAATAACACCATGACCTATGGGGAGTTTGTATCCTTTACACTCTTTTTAGGGTTTATGATTGCCCCAATTGTTCAAATGAGTAATATAGGAAGTCAACTCACGGAAGCCTTTGCTGGCTTGGACCGAACTCAAGAATTGATGGGACTCCCAGAAGAAAATGATCCCGAAATCCGAACGATTAACCTAGATCAAGTCGAAGGGAATGTTTCCTTTAAAAACATCTCTTTTAGCTATGACGATAAAACAGAAGTACTCCACGATATTTCTTTTGAAGCTCCAAAAGGAAGTGTCACCGCCTTGGTTGGTTCTTCGGGATCTGGAAAATCAACAATTGCCGGTCTTGCAACCGCTTTTTTGAATCCAAATTCAGGACAGGTTTTAATTGATGGCGTTGATTTATCAAAAGTTAATCTCAAAAGTTTTAGAAGTCAATTAGGGGTTGTGCTTCAAGACGACTTTTTATATGAAGGAACCATCAGGGAAAATATTCTTTTCCCTCGTCCAGATGCCACCGAAGAAGAGCTTTTACAAGCAGTAGAAGGTGCCTATGTCAATGAATTTACTGACCGTTTTGATGATGGTTTAGACACCTTAATAGGAGAAAGAGGGGTAAAGCTTTCGGGTGGACAAAGACAGCGAATTTCAATTGCTCGTGCATTATTGGCTCGACCTAAGATCGTTATTTTAGATGAAGCTACATCTAACTTAGACACACAAAGTGAAGCCTTTATTCAAAAAAGTTTAAATGTTTTAATGCAAAATAGAACCACCTTTGTTATTGCTCACCGCTTGAGCACTATTCAAATGGCCGATCAAATTCTGGTCATTGAAGAGGGAGATGTCGTAGAAAGCGGAAAGCATGATGAACTGATCAAAGCAAAAGGAAGGTATTATGAACTCTATACCTATCAAACCAGGATGTAAATTAAAGAATCTCTAAAAGAGTACTTGAACGTGCATTGAATTCAATCTGATCTCTTACTTTTTTACCTAATAAACGGACCCCTATGGGGCTTTGTGGTGAGATACAATAATATTTTTTTTCTTCAAGCTCACAAAAATCCGCAGCTATAGCAATAAAATAATTTGCTTGGTCTGTAAGAACAATAGATCCTATAGTAACACTTTCGGTCCTTTTATGGTTTTTTAATGCATTGATTTTTTGTTGGTTAAGTTCTACTTCTGCAATTTGATTTCCTAATTTTTCTCTTTCCAATTGAATCATTGCTCTTCCTGTTTCATGCTTGTCCCCAGCTGAACTTTTACTCTCTGAGGTTAAGGCCAATTGTAAGGCCTCTTTCTGCTTTTCTAAAAGAAGATGTTTGGCTTCAACATAGTGTTGACAATGAGCAAAAAGTAGATCTTTGAGCATAAAACCTTATTTACTTTGTTTACACTGTTTGCATTTAATTTCTATTCCATCAATTTGTATTTTGTTTTTGGAATAGGCTTCAAGAGGTTTGAATTTCTTGCACCCTAGACATTGAACTTCAACTAAGGCCCCTTCTGAATCGAATTTTCTTCTACTCAAATATAAAGGAGTTTGCTTGCTGTAAGCTTTGATTTTATTCTTGTCTTCTTCGTTCATTTTTGTCTAGAATTATGATTTAATATGTTCGGATACCCGTGTTTGGCTGTAGACCATCCAAATAAAAAGAAATTGAAAGGGGAGTCTAATAACGGCTATGGTTTGGGATGTTGCTAATGCCTCCTGAGCTACTGGACTTACAGCTAAATAAATATTTGCCGGAAAAACAGCAATCAAAAGTAATATTAGCCCATAGGCAGCATATTTTCTAAAGGATGTCATCAATCCAATTCCAAAAAGTATTTCAAAAAATCCACTACTATAGACCCAAAACAAGGGCCAAGGAAGCACAGGAGGGACTATAGATTCAAAAAAAGAGGGATGCGTAAAGTGGGTAATTCCCACAAGTGGGAAAAGAAGCGAAATACTGTAACGAATCGCTTTAGATCCTTTCATTTGACTTGTATTATCCTCCATTGATTATTGGCATCACTTTTTCTGCAATCAGGCGCATGGTGTTTTTTAATTGATCGTGTGTTAAGTTGGCATTGTCCAATTGAAAAGTAAGTCGGCTAATGCCTCCCAAAACAGCACTATGGCCTAAAATCTTTTCTGCCACTTCTTCTGGATCTCCTACTAGCAAGGCACCTGTTCGTCTATTTTGCGCGGCAAAACGTTCCAAGGTTACAGGAGGCCATCCTCTTTCTTTCCCAATCCTTGTAAAATTATGAGCATAGCCAGGAAAGTATTCTTCAACCGCTTGGTCTTTGGTTGGTGCCACATATCCTAAGGAGTGGATCCCTACTTTAAGATCTTCAGGAGCATAACCAGATGCAGCGCCTGCTTTTCGATATAAGTCAATCAAGGGTCTAAAACGGTGTGTTTCTCCGCCTATAATTGCAACCATTAGGGGTAAACCCATACTTCCAGCACGTTCAAATGAGGCCGGAGTTCCACCTACACCCAGCCAAACGGGTATTTTTTTTTGTAAAGGACGGGGAGTAATTCGTTGCTCATTTAATGGAGCTCGATACTTTCCAGACCAGGTCACAACTTCTGAAGAACGTATCTTTAAAAGCAATTCTAATTTTTCTTTGAAAAGTGCGTCATAATCCTCAAACTGAAACCCGAACAAAGGAAATGATTCTGAAAAAGAACCTCTTCCAACAACCATTTCAGCACGTCCTGAACTGATCAAATCTAAGGTTGCATAATTTTGAAAAACACGAACTGGATCTGCAGCACTCAAAACAGCTACAGCACTTCCTAATCTAATTCGTTCTGTTTTTGCTGCCGCAGCAGCCAAAATCATATGCGGTGCCGAATCTAAAAACTCTTCTCGATGATGCTCTCCAATTCCAAAAAAGTCTATCCCTACTTGATCGGCATAAATAATGCGATCTATCAATTCTGAAATTGCATTTACCCTCTCAATTGAGGATGGGGTTCCTTTGGTGATATCTACTGCTGCAAAACTGTCAATTCCTATTTCCATTCTGATTCTTTATTCTTTATTCTTTAATTGACAGTAATACAATTCGGTCTTTTTCCAACTTTATTTTCTTTTTTTTATATAAAACACCGATGGCTTTTTTAAACGCTTTTTTACTTAAGTGAAGCTCCTGTAAAATTTCTTCAGGACTGCTTTTGTCCGTCAAGTATAAATCCCCTGACTTCTCTAAATGTCTCATTATTTTTTTACAATGTGTGTCAATAACATGTAAAAATCCTTGCAATTGAAGGGAGATGTCAAATTTTCCGTCTTCCCTAATTTTTTTAATGTAGGCGGTCCTTCTAGAATTTCTTTCTAAGGGTTCAAAGACTTCATTTTTATAAAGAAGCCCTTCAAAAGATTCATTGATTATAACATTAAACCCCAAGTCTGTTTCTCTTCCAATTATGATTTCTACTTGATCTCCTATTTCAAATTCCATACGATGAATAATTTGTTGCAAAAGTACTTAATTAAAGAGTGCTATGGTTTTATTTAATTACTTGGGATAAATCCATTTAAAATGCTAAATTTAAGTACTATAATTTATCAAAGAAGACCAAGGTCATGAATAGAAGAGATGCAATTAAAAATGTTGGGCTTATCGCAGGTGGATTAACACTCATTCCCTATGCATGTAGTTTAACCCCAGAAATTGTTTTTTCCAATTTACCCAACATAAAAAAAGAACAACAGGATTTAATAGGATGGTTATGTAATTGCATTCTTCCTGAAGATATTGAAAATTTTCCTACGCCTGAGATACGCCAAAATTTTGTGTTGACTCAAGTAAATGATTGTCTTACTTCAGAAGAGCAAGCTGAATTTTTATTGGGTTTTGAAAAAATTCAACTTTCCCTTTCTCCTACTAAAGAAATTAAAATGGAAATGCTCACTCCCGAAGATCAACTAGCCTTTTTAAAACTACATTTTGAGGGGGAAGGAGTCATTACTCGTTTTCTTGAAACATTAAAAAATTATTCATTACTCCATTTTGAGTCCTCCGAAAAGTATATGAAAAATTATTTGTCATATGAATTCATGCCAGGACGGTATTTGGGAAATGTGCCCGTTTAAAAAACTTTATTTATGAAATCAAATACCTTTGATACAATCGTTGTAGGTGCTGGAATGTCAGGTGGCTGGGCTGCAAAAGAATTCAGTGAACAAGGCTTTAAAACTCTTTTATTAGAACGTGGTCCCAATGTAGAACATCTTAAAGATTATCCTACAACCAATATGCAGCCTTGGGAATTTAAACATCGAGGACGATTGACAGCTCAAGATATGGAAGAAAATCCTATAGCTAGCAGCTGTTATGCGTATAGAGAAGATGCCAAGCATTTCTTTGTTAAAGATAAAGAGCACCCTTATGTACAGAAAAAACCTTTTGACTGGCTTAGAGGATATCAGGTGGGTGGAAAATCTATTATGTGGGCGCGACAAGTACAACGCTGGAGTCAATATGATTTTGAAGGTCCCGCTAGAGATGGTTTTGCTGTGGATTGGCCTATACGATATAATGATCTTGAACCCTGGTACACTTATGTAGAACAGTTTGTGGGGGTAAGTGGAAATAAAGATGGCCTAGACACTTTACCAGATGGTGATTTTTTAAAACCATGGGAATCTAATGTAGTAGAAGAATACTTTAGTGCTGAAATGAAAAAGCACTATGACGATCGACATGTAATTTATGGTCGTTGCGCGCATTTGACAGAAAGTAAACCTCAATTTGTTGAACAAGGAAGAGGGCTGTGTATGAGTCGGAGAATTTGCCAAAGAGGATGTCCATTGGGGGGGTATTTTAATGCCAATTCAACCTTAATCCCTTGGGCGTTAAAAACAGGAAACCTGACTTTAAAACCCAATTCGGTGGTGCATTCTGTTTTATATGATGAAACACTACAAAAAGCCATAGGAGTTAGAGTGATTGACGCCAAAACCAAAGAAAGTCAAGACTATTTTGCCAAAGTAGTATTTGTAACTGCTGCCACATTGAACACCAATTTGATCTTGCTTAATTCTAAATCCAAGCGTTTTCCTAATGGCCTAGGAAATGATAATGGTCTTATGGGAAAATACATTGCGTTTCACAATTACAGGGCCACTATCAATGCACAATATAAAGGGTTTCCAGACCGAATAATAGAAGGTGCGAAACCTACTTCCCACTATGTTCCTCGCTTTAGAAATGTGTACAAACAAGAAACTGATTTTTTAAGAGGATATGCGGCAGGCTTTGGTGCCAGTCCTGAAAGAGAAACCGATCGTGAGGGATTTGGTCAAAACTTAAAAGACCAATTACTTCAAACCAAAGAAACTGGGGTTTGGAATGTAAACTCTCATATGATGGGGGAGACCATTCCAAAAGCATCCAATCAAGTTAGCTTAGACCATGAGAAAGTGGATGAATGGGGAATTCCTTTGCTAAACATTGACGTTGACTATGATGAAAATGACGAAAAAATGATTCAAGACTTTTTTGAACAGTTTACAGAAATGTTCACTAAAGCAGGATTTGTCAACATACAAACCAATGATAACAAAAGAAGACCAGGAAACGATATCCATGAAATGGGTGGAGTTAGAATGGGGAAAGATCCCAAAACCTCCTTACTAAATGGCTGGAATCAATTACATGAATGTAAAAATGTTTTTGTTACCGATGGTGCCTGTATGACCTCAACCAGTACACAAAACCCTTCTTTAACCTTTATGGCTATCACTGCAAGGGCGGCAAATTATGCTATAGAACAAATGAAAAAAGAGCTTATTTAGTTTTGGATATATTGACGTAAAAAAAGTGTAAACTAAACCTTCTTTCCTCTTATCCTTCAATATAGGAATCTCACCGTGATTTAAAATCGCTATAAGCCTACTAATTTAATTTCACCTTTTACTCTATTGTCGTTCATAGATGCTAAAAAAATAAAAAGGTAGTTTTCAAAGAATTACTATCTTTAAAAAAATATAAATTTTATGACACTAGTTGCCGTTACTGTAGTTATTACAACAATAATCACCCTAATTATCATTGTTGTAGATATGAATAAATCATAACGCTAAATCGATTTTTGATTTATTAATTTAAACCTTATGAAAAGTCTCCCAACCTCTTACGCAATCCTCATCGGTAGTTTGATCCTTGGTATATTCTTGTACTTTGGTCTTTCTACGAATCGATATTCTCACATTGAAGGGAATAAAATTATTGATCAAAAAACAGGAACCCTGTATGATTTGGATAAAAAACAATACATCAAAAAAAACGGGGATCTCTATCAGTACGAATAGAAAGTCTTGCTTAAAATAGATGATGTACCCTCCAAAAAAACTCCCATTACTTTATTTCTAAAGACAATTTTTGTCAAAAAAAAAGGTTATCAAAGTAAAGCTGGAGCATGTCCAATTATTCATTGTATTTTTTTCTTCTAATTCTTTTAGTGGCTTCAGCTACTTTTGCTCAGGGGGGTGACTTGCTAATTCAACAATACAGTAAAGGTCCCAGCTTAGGCCAAAGTTACTCTAAATGGAGCCTTTATGCGGGAACTGAAATAAATCGAATCAATACGGATTTAAGTACCACATCCCCTACAATAGCCTTGGGAGCGCTATTTCACCTTGAATACCGTTTTTCAAAAAGTGTAGGCCTGGTTACGGGAGCAAATTTTACTCCGATAAGCTATTCATATCCTATTTCCGATTCCCTTGGAAAAGATCAACTTAAGTACATTAGTTTTCCTCTTTTTCTTCGTGTTCATCCTACCGAAAAAGTAAGTCTTGGTTTCGGAGCACTTTACAATCGTTTTCAAGAAGGTCTAAAAACCGTTTCACTAAACGATACTTCAAATAGTCACGCTTACCCAAAAGGAGTTTTTGCCAATAGTTATGGTTTTGTTGTGCAAGGAGGATATCATTTTTGGAAACGCTTTTATGCCTATTTTAATTACCGTTGGGCAAAAAAGACAAGCCCGCTAACTCAAATAGAAACTAATAACACTAAGGGTATACAACTTGGCGTAACCTATGCTTTTTGGGAGTCGTTTAAACGACAATAAATTAGTCTTTTTTTCTGGTGATTTCAATTACCCCAAAAGCGCCTTGGTCACCGTATTTTTTTAATGCTGCTTCCCCTTTTAAGACATTTATTGATTCAATGTGATCTGGATCTAGCACTTTCATAGCGTCTGAATTGGGTTCAATTTTCCCATCAATTACTATTAACGGTTTTTCTTCATTTGTACTTGAAATAAAAATATGTTGTTTAGGCTCCTCTTCAATCCATGTAGCCTGACCTGTAAAGAGACTATCTGACTTAAAAAAAACTTTTTTGGGCGATTGGTCTTTTCCAAAAAAGAGAACTTCACTTGATCCCTGTTTACCAAACTCAATCACTTTCCCCGAGGGTATAATGGAGTGGTGTACTTCACTAGGTTTTGACTGAACCGTATCCTGAGTTGCAGGACTTTCATAAATTTTTACAACCAAACAGGAAGAAAAGCTAAGGAGAATTAAACAACTTAAAACAAAGGATTTCATTAGAGATTAGTTATTATTTTGGTTAAAGAAATTGTAAGGTATGGATGACGGTTGAATCGTTCAGAAACTACTCTTTTTGAAACAGAATTAAACAGTACTTTTCCCGTCCACATCTTGGTATATACTACAATTCCTGCCTGAAAGGTATTGACAAAATGATTAGCATCAAAATCAAAGGGGGAATTAGGGTTAAACGCACTTCCTGTTAGGGAATAATCATGCAAAATGTAATGAAAAACATTCCCTAAAAAAAAAGCGGATCCTGACGTATAATACTCCACTCTATTTCCAAAAAAAGGAAGTCCCTCCAAGTTCCCAAATTGCATTCCAATTCTACTATATCCTCCTGTTCTATAAGTCCCAAGTTGAAGTTTCGACTCCTTTACAAGTTTTAACTTTTTGTTGATTGGCAACCCCCAGCGAAGTGTCGTTTGCAAATTAAGATGAAATCGTTGAGGAATCGAATAGGCCCATGAAAGAGGCTTTAAGTTGAGAATATATTTGTGGTAAGTGTTTTGTAAGGGTGCCGCAAAAGAGGCGTTTGCTCCTGTCGTTCCAACTTCAATCCCCCATCCCACACCAAAATTGGGTTGTTTAAAACGGTCCTCAATAAATCGTAAAAAAAGCCACCCATTATAAGGGTAGTCCATTTTTGAAAGGTCGCGAGTTAACCTAAACGAGGGAGTATTGATTTCTTGACCCAATGTCCATTGGTGAGTAACACGCTGTCTATCTGTTGTTAGAGAATCTTTTTTTGGTTTTAAAATTTTCCCATAGCTTAGAAATATACCGCTACTATAGTAACGATCAATCCCAAAATAGAGGTCATTGTCAACATGGACATTTACATATCGTTGTGCGTGGACAATACCCAAAAAACTCAACGAGAGTATCGCTAAAAAGTATTTTACATTCAAAAAATGATTGTTTAATCCTTATTTTTTAAAACCAATAAAGGAACGGTACAATAAAAATCTTTCTTAAAGATTATATCTGTTTCCCAAAGTTTTTCAAAAAAACCTCGCTCCCTTTTAAAGGCAACCAACATATCGGGTTTATGTTCTTGAAAATGCTCTAAAACACCCTGGTAAACTGTTGCATTAGAAGAAAACAAAAGTTGCTCAGCACGTTGCATGAGACCGTCGTCTAACTGGTGATTGCGATGTGCAAACCCAGGAACTTTTACCAGTAATAGTTTTAATTTTGCCTTAAAGTGATCTTGAAATAAAACCAAGTAATTCAGAGTACTTGAAGCTTTAACTTCACCCGTTTTAAATGCTAAAAGCATTTTTTTTGGGGCTTCAAATGTACTCTCAACTGGAGCTACCAATACAGGAATTTTGGTTCTTTTAATCAAACTTCCTGCTATTTTCCCCAAAAAAATATCATGATTAATGTCATTGTTCAGCGTTGCGGTAACAATCAGATCGATACCAATCGTTTGATCTAACTTTTTTATGGCTCCAATTAAATCTTGCTCACTGCTGACAAATTTTATTTTATCCGCTTCAGTGGTGGCTGAAGAGACCATTTTCTTGATGCGGGAAATGTTTTCAGATTGAAGTTTTGAGCTCACGTTAGTGATTGTAGCCAATGTTGAAAATACAGGATAAGCATCGATTACATATACATTACTTTCAAAATGACGTGCAACATCTATGGAATATAACAATGTTGTTTTGGCATATTTAGATACTCCAATAGGGACAAGAATATTATGCATATCAATTTTTTTACAAAAATACTAAGTCTCAAGTAACAATAATTAATTTTATATTAAAATATTGTATGATTAGAAAAGCGAATCTTGAAGATTTAGATGCTGTAAAAAAAGTGGCTGAAACCTGTGCGCTTCACCTAAGCAATCAAGGTATTTTTCAATGGAATGAAAGCTACCCATCAAAAGCTGTTTTTAAAAGTGATATTGAGCAAGGAAGCCTTTATGTTCTAGAAATAGAAGGTATAGTTTCTGGATGTATAATGTTTACTGAAGAAAAAGATGCGTTGTATAATAGCATTGACTGGTTGACACCAGACAGTTCCAATTTGTACATCCATAGGCTTGCAATTCATCCTGAACACCAGAAAAAAGGATGGGCTAAAAAATTGATGGATTTTGCAGAAGACTATGCCATAAAAAATGGTAGTTTTTCTATTCGTTTAGATACCTTTAGTCAAAACAAAAGAAATAATCGATTTTATGAAGCAAGAGGATTTGTCCGTTTAGGAGATGTTTATTTTGTAAAACAAAGTACTTTTCCCTTTCACTATTATGAAAAAGTTTTACAGCCCTCATAGAATGTTTACTTTTACAGCATCATGGAAGCATATGTCAAATACCACAAAGAAGGAAGTATAGGGATTTTAGAATTTGGAAACCCTGCTGGAAATTCTTTACCAAGCCCTCTTCTAAAAGATCTAAAGGCCTCATTGATCGCTCTTGAAAAAGATGCTGAAGTTCGAGTAATTCTGCTTCAAAGTTTTGGAAATCGAGCCTTTTGTGGAGGAGCTTCTCTAGCAGAAATGAAGACCCTAAGTTCCTTAAATGAAGCTACTGCTTTTTTTATGGGTTTTGCGGAGATAATCAATACTCTTAGAACACTGACCAAATTTGTAATTGGTCGGGTACAAGGAAAAGTCGTGGGAGGTGGTGTTGGGCTGGTAGCTGCTTGTGATTACGTTTTGGCAAGCACACATGCTCAAGTCAAACTTTCTGAATTGTCCATTGGAATTGGTCCTTATGTAATTGAGCCCGCTGTCTTTAGAAAAATCGGTACAACAGCCTTTGCACAACTTTCACTTGACGCACACTCATGGAAATCAGCGAACTGGGGGCTTGAAAAAGGCTTGTATCACGCTGTTTACGAATCCCATGATGAATTAGATGCAGCCGTTCTTGCAAATGCTAAACGATTGGGCGAATATCCTCAAAAAGCCGTTGAAAGCCTACGAAAATTACATTGGAAAGAGACAGAACATTGGGAAACTTTACTTCCAAAAAATGCTGTTATTACTGGAACTTTAGCTCTTGAAGAAGCTACTCAAAATATTCTTAAAAACTTGTAAATCAAATGAATAACACTATCCGTATTTCTAAAGAATTTAAATTTGAAACTGGACATGCGCTGTTTGGTTATGACGGTCTTTGTAAGAATGTACATGGCCACAGTTACAAACTTACAGTAACGCTCATGGGGACGCCCATATCAGACCCTAAAAATGTAAAATTTGGAATGGTCATGGACTTTAGTGACCTAAAAAAGATTGTGAACCAATTAATAGTCGTGCCTTTTGATCATGCCACTGTTTTGAATGTAGATTCACCTCATCATGAACTGGCCGATGCAATGGAATCCAGAGGACATAAAATAGTTCGTGTTTCTTATCAACCAACGAGTGAAATGATGATCCTTGATTTTGCCAATAAAATCAAAGCAAAATTGCCTTCACATTTAAGTTTACACCATTTAATTCTTAGAGAAACCGAGACGTCTTATGCTGAGTGGTATGCTTCAGACCAATAGTTAAAAGCCTAAGGCTTCTAGGTCCGCTTTAGGTTTGGATTTTTCTTTCTGGTTTTGATTTACTATATCTTCACAGTCAACCGGAATACTGAGGTTTTCTGGAACAATAAAATCCTCTAATGAAATTCCAAGTTCTGGAATTTCATACAATGCTTTCATATAACTTCCCCAAATGGGTAGAGCCATAGTAGCTCCTTGTCCAAAAGCAATATCTTTAAAGTGGATGGAACGGTCTTCTCCTCCTACCCAAACTCCAGTAGCTAAATTAGGTACCATCCCCATAAACCAACCGTCACTTTGATTTTGGGTAGTTCCCGTTTTTCCAGCAATAGAATTCTTAAATATATAGGGGTAGCCCGTAATCACTTTTTCATATACATAACTGGTTTTTTCCAAGCCTGCATGTCGCAAACGTGCCCCAGAACCGTGTTCAGTGACTCCTTGCATCAAATTCACAGTTACATAAGCCGCTTCCTGACTTAAAACATCTTGTGTTTCAGGAACTACTTCATAAAGTGCTCTTCCATTTTTGTCTTCTATACGAGTGACCATTACAGGTTTAACATAAATCCCCTGATTGGCAAAAGTACTATAAGCCCCTACCATCTCAAAAAGACTAATGTCTGGGGTCCCCAAAGCGATTGAAGGAACAGCGGGAAGTCTAGAAGTAATACCCATTTTACGTGCCAAATTAATTACGGGTCTAGGCCCCACCAAATCCATCAAACGTGCGCTTACTGTATTTACAGAATTGGCCAGTGCATTTTTTAACGTTCGAGTTCGTCCATATTTATCTCCAGAATTTTTGGGACACCAAGCATCCATATTACCATGTTTCATAGGATCGATACAGTAGAGCGCATCCGGTAACGAATCACAGGGTGAAAGCTTTAACTGATCTATAGCTGTGGCATATAAAAAAGGCTTAAAGGTAGAGCCAATTTGACGGCGACCTTGTTTAACTTGATCGTACTGAAAATGCTTGTAGTTAAATCCTCCCACCCAAGCTTTTACATGACCCGATTGTGGCTCCATTGACATCATAGAAGCACGTAAAAAGTGTTTGTAATAACGGATTGAGTCCATGGGTGACATGATGGTGTCTCGCTCTCCACTCCAACTAAAAACACGCATAGGCACTTTTTCTTGAAATGCTTTTTTAATTTCTTCCTCTTCTAATCCCGCCAGTTTCATTTTTCTCCATCGCTCCGAACGAAAAGCAGTACGCAACATAAGTGTGTCAATTTCTCCTTCGCTCAAGTCTAGAAAGGGGGTAGAAGGATTTTCTTTCTCTATATTCTGTTTTGAAAATTCTTTTTGTAAATTTTTCATGTGCGCAGACACCGCTTCTTCTCCTAGGCGCTGCATACGAGAATCTATGGTTGTGAATATACGGAGACCATCGCGATACAGGTTATGATTAGTACCATCTGGTTTAGGATTTGCTTTAATCCAACCGTCCATAAATTCTTTCAAATACGCTCTGAAATAAGTAGCCAGACCTTCTCTGTGTGACTCGGGGGTGTAGCTAATGACCAAGGGTAATTTGGAAAGCGAATCCAAAGCTTCTGCACTGATCAAATCATTCCGTAGCATTTGTTGAAACACAGTGTTTCGTCTTTTCATTACTCGTTCTGGACGTCGAATAGGATTGAATAATGAAGAGTTTTTTAACATTCCCACCAGCGTTGCAGACTCTTCAATGCTTAATGCTTGTGGTGTTTTATTAAAAAATATTTTAGCTGCAGATTGTACCCCATCTGCTTGATATCCAAAGTCGTATTTGTTGAGATACATTGCCAAAATTTCTTTTTTGGTGTACCGTTGCTCCAATTGAATCGCTATTACCCATTCTTGTGCTTTTTGTAATACTGTTTTTACAATATTTCGTGAGCGTACTCCCACAAAAATTTGCCGTGCCAACTGTTGTGAAATGGTACTTGCACCTCCTCGTTTTCCAAGGTAAACAAAAGCTCTAAGGGTTCCTCTCCAGTCTATTCCTGCATGCTCGTAAAAACGCTCATCTTCTGTGGCAATAAGTGCATTGACCATATTGGTTGGTAGCTGTTCAAAGGTAATGGGGGTTCTATTATCGTTAAAATAATACTTTCCCAAAGTCTCTCCATCGGAAGAAATAATTTGTGAAGCTAAATTTGTGTTTGGATTTTCAAGTTGTTGTAGATCTGGCATGGGACCATACAAGCCCAACGCCGCTCCCCCAAAGAGAAAAAAGATGCTTAATATTCCCGAAATAAAAAGGATCCAAAGCAGTCGGATCGGCTTCTTATAAGAACGCTTTTTTGTTGCTTTCTTCTTTTTTGCCATAGTCTTATTATTGGTCTTCTATTGAAATTCCAAGGGAAACAATTCCCTTAAGTTTAGGAACGCCATCAGGCTTTCCATTATTGCGCATGGCTTGTGCTATTTCTATTTGTACTGGACCTTCTTGTGGAATCACAAGACCTTCTTTCCACCACAATTTGTTTTCTTTAAGTTCTGTAAATCCTTTTCCCAACCAGCTTCCATCGGGAGCAGTCATGGCATATTCCAAAGTGTCTTGTATATAAATTTCATTATTTACTTTTAAAGTGGCAATCAAAAAGATATTGGAAAATTCATATTCAGGATTATTGCGTAGCCAAATAAATATATTTTGGGGACTGTTATTTAACTCTTGAGCAGGGACTTCAAAAACAATAGCTTTTGGTGTGAGTCCTTCTTTAGAAATGGCTTTTTGTTCATCAAATCCTTCTTTATTTCCACAAGAAAAAAGGCTAATCAACACCAAAAAAGAAAGTCCTTTATGTAGCCTTTTTTGTCCCATTTTGAAATTTACGTTTGTTGTTTCTCCGTTTCTTTTTATTGCGCTGTTTTGGTTGGTCAAAACGACTTATACTGTCTTCTCCCACGCCACTATCAAAAAGTTTTGGAGCTACTTTCAATTCCTCCTCTACATACTCTTCCAGACTTGCCACTACTTCTTTGGCTTTGTTCTTTTGAATAATAGTATTAACCGCTTTGGTAGTCAACTTATGCCAAGTAATCCAATCATTTTTATAGGAATACCAAACTACTCCCTTAAAAATATCCATTTTTTGAAAAACACCTATTCCCTTTTCAGTATGAAGTTTTACTTCGGGTTTTGGGAAAGCTTTGATTGCAGAACGATAAGCCTCCAATTCGTAATTCAAACAGCACTTCAAGCGACCACATTGTCCTGAAAGTTTTTGTGGATTTAAAGATAGTTGCTGATATCTTGCGGCACCAGAAGAAACAGAACGAAAATCAGTCAACCAAGTAGAGCAACATAGCTCTCTTCCACAGGAACCTATTCCTCCCAGACGAGAAGCTTCCTCTCGAAACCCAATTTGTTTCATTTCAATGCGGATGGAAAAGGCTTGAGCCATGTCTTTTATCAATTGCCTAAAATCCACTCGCTGGTCTGCAGTGTAATAAAATATAGCTTTTTTTCCGTCTCCTTGAAATTCAACATCAGAGATTTTCATTTGAAGCTTTAAGGCAATGGCCATTTCTCTAGCTCTCTTTTGAACACTAGCTTCTCTCTCACGTAAATCTTGCCATTTATCAATTTCAGCTTGTTTGGCAATTCGGAGAATGTTTCCAATCGCTTCACTGTTATCAGCTATTTTTTTCCGTTTCATTTGCATGGTCACCAAAGGCCCAGAAAGCGTTACCATTCCTAAATCATAGCCGTGTGATACTTCCGTAATAACCAAGTTTCCTGCTCTGGCTTGCAGCCCTTCGGGAAATCGAAAAAATTCTTTTCTACTGTTTTTAAACCGAACTTCAACATAGGGGCATGTTGCCTCCCCACTGGCCGATTCCATGTTTTCAAGCCAATCAAATACCGTGAGTTTATTACAACTGTCGCTCCCGCAGGTACCATTGCTTTTGCAACCCCTGGGGGTGCCTTTGCTACTGTTAGAACAACTTGAACAACTCATGTCTTGATTTTGACCTTAAAGATACAGGGATTTCAAATAATGACCCCTTTATTAAATCTTAAATTAGTGTTTAAATTTTAACACTTCGGAACGGCCTTTTTTGAAGATTTTGTTACTGTTATGCTGCCCTTTTCGGAGTTTACGCTGTTCTTCTAATGGTAGCGCGGCAATTTCTTGACAGGCCGTAGAACAACATTGGTTCATTTTTTCATGACAAGATTCACACTGAATAAACAACAAATGACAAGCTTCATTAACACAGTTCACATGAGTGTCACAAGCAGCACCACATTGATGGCATTGGGCAATCACATCCTCTGAAATACGCTCCCCACGACGTTCATCAAACACAAAGTTTTTTCCAATAAATTTATTCTCTAACTCCTGTGCTTTTACTTGACGGGCATATTCAATAATACCCCCTTCAAGTTGATAGACATTTTTAAAGCCCTTATGCTTTAAATAGGCCGATGCTTTTTCACAACGAATCCCGCCTGTACAGTACATCAACAGTTTTTTGTCTTCTTTGTGATCTGCAAGTTCTTCTTCTATGATGGGCAACGAATCCCGAAAAGTGTCAACATCGGGGGTGATGGCAGAATCAAAATGTCCAATCTCACTTTCATAATGATTGCGCATGTCTACACAAATGGTGTTTTCATCTGATAATAAAGTGTTAAATTCATGTGCGTTAACATGCTTTCCTTTTTCTGTTACATCAAAGCTTTGATCTTCCAGTCCATCTGCTACAATCTTATTGCGAACTTTAATGGTCAGTTTTAAAAAAGATTTGTTGTCTTGCTCTATGGCAATGTTTAGTCGTACCCCTTCCAAAAAGGAGATTTCGTCCAAAGTCACTTTAAAAGCTTCAAATTGCGCAGCAGGAACAGAAAGTTGGGCGTTAATGCCTTCCTTGGCTACATAAATACGTCCTAAAACCTCCAAAGGGTTCCAATGTAGAAACAAATAATCCCGAAACAGTTGTGGATTGCCCAATTGGGCATATTGATAAAAAGAGAGCGTTAGCCGTTCTTGTCCAGCTTCTTCTATAAGTTGCGCACGCTCCTTTGCGCTCAAAGTATTGTACAGTTGCATGCTATACGCTAGTTAAGGTTAAAAGATGAAACAAAGATAAGGAAAATAGTAGGGAGTCTCAAAATGTGAATGTGTCTTGGGGAACGAGGGGATTTAGGTTTAACGGTTTGGATATGAGTAGTAGGCGATTTCGAAGCACTAAACTTTCGGTTAAGCACAAAGTTTGATAGGAGCCTAAAGCCTTGATTTTACTGTTGTCTAGCCTATTTTTTATATACATTGTTGTACACTGGCTTTTCTTCCGCGAACATACTAGCGTTTGATATTACTCCGTTCATATTGTTTTCAGTCCTAATTTTCCAAATATTCGTTGTGTTCATTCAATGACTTAGTTGCTTTCTTTTCTATTTCAGTCAGTTTTTCATTCACATCGTTCAAGTCAATTACAGGTTCTGGTTTCGCTGTGCTTATATAGCGAGAGATATTCAGGTTGTAATCGTTTTTCTCTATTTCTTCCATTGAAACTCTACGTGCTTATCGCTCTATCTTTTCAGGACGCTGTTGATACGTGTCAACTATTTCTTGAATATCATTTGGTTCTCCGTTTAAGCCAGTTCTCAAATAATTCTGTTGTTTTTCCTTTTTGTAATGCTCACTTGCATTGATGAATAATATATCTTCTTTTTTACATTTTTTCAATACCAAAACACAAACAGGAATTCAAGTCGAAAAGAATAGGTTAGAAGGTAAGCCAATAACGGTATTGATATTATTGTCCTTTAATAGTTTAGTTCTGATACGTTGTTCTGCTCCACTTCTAAATAAAACTCCGTTGGGTAAGATAATTGCCATTGTGCCTTCTTCACTTAAATAGTGAAAACCGTGTAACAAAAAGACAAACTCTTTTTATTTTGTGAGGCACGAGCAAAATGAAATGTGCTTGACTGTGCGGTTGGTTTTTCAGAGCTTGTGCACAACTTATATATATCCGCACTATTGCGTTTATTTCGTTTATATATTATTTTCAAGCAGTTTCTTTAAATCGTTGACAATCTGTTTTCTGAAAGACTAAAAAACCCACAAACTCCAATCTCAATTTTGCAAGAGAGTCGTTGAATGAAAACGTCTTTTCTGTTCTCTTTTGAACGATAAAATAAAAAGGATTTACTACGAAAGTTGATAGGTTTTGCATGGGGTCTAGAAATTCAGGATTAGCACTAAAATATAAAAAAGACCCTAGAGTGCTAGAGTTTTTAAAAATTTAACAGAAAAGAATGGACTTACTCCAAATGCTGTTGTTTTGCTCCTACTAATAACAATTTTTTCTGGCGTCCATTTACATAGCGAAAACCGTCGGCACCAAAATAGCCTGCTTCTTCCAACATCACTCGTACATCTTTCTCCCATTCGGGGATAAATACCTTTGCGTTTAATTCAATCGCATAAACGGTTTCTTCCTGCAGCGGGTGATCCCCAGAACCGGGCACCCCATTTTGTGCATCCCACATCCCGATTGTGGTCCCCGCAGAATGACCGTAAAGACCTAAGGGGTGGGTGTAAATTTGAGGGCGCAGTCCTGATGCTTTACTATCGGCAATAGCTTGTTTTAAAATAGTATTTCCTGTTGTGCCTTTCTTATAATTTTGAGTTAAATGGTCTTGTACTGCATTGCCCTGAGCCAATGCTTCTTCCAAAAAGCGAGGAGCTTTAGTCTCTCCTGGTTTGAGTACATAGGCCAATTCTTGACAGTCCGTATTTAAGGTGAGGTAACTAATCCCAAAGTCGCAATGCAACAAATCTCCCGAAAATATCACATCGTATTTGGACTTTCCGTCAAAAGCATACAAATCGCTTTTTCCAGATCGTTGTAAGTCCACCGTAGGATGGAACCAAGTGTCTAAGCCCAGAGTCAAAACTTTTTCTCGTAGCCACCACACCACATCTTCAGTCGTGGTACTCCCTGGAGTAATCACTTGAGTAGAAAATGCCTCTGAAATAATGTTGTGGGTGATTTCAACCAATTGGCTGAATAAGGTCATTTCCAAAGGGGTTCTGGTTTCAATCCAACGTACGGCTAAAGTCTCTGCAGAGACTACTTTTTGATGATAGTCCTTAGGCAAGACTTGCATCATCCCGTCATAATCAGTTTTTACCAAACCGTCTGCAATGCCATAATCTTCAGAGGTGTTAATCCCAATACGTTCTGGCTTTTGACTTTGAATATAATCAGAAAGTGCTTGCCATTGATTAGGCTGTTTTTCTTTGTCCCAAATGGAACGTATATTATTTCCAAAATTGTAACGCGTAATGGCTACCGCATCAATTCCTTCTTTAGTTTTAGAAAAAACTAAAATAGTACGGCGACGCGCATTCAGCCATGTAGGGGGTAATAAGGTTTTTACAACAGGGTCTTCATTATACTCTCGAGTAATCAACACCCAAAGGTCCAAATTCTGTTCTTCCATCAACCTAGGCAGAAGGTTTTGAATACGGTCTTTTTGAATCGCATTTATCAAAGTGGCACGCTCTCGAAGCGGTAAAATATCTTGACTAAAAAGTGCCTGGCTCAATAGACAAATCAAGAAAATATATGGTTTCATAAGGATGTTGTTTAAAGATTAAACCTACAAAAAAATTGTTAATAATGCAGTCATTACAGACTTGTAAGCCTTTAGAAGAAACTGTAAATTAGCCAAAAAGCAAGATATGTCAGATCAAAAAAGTGCCAAGCAAAAAGCCTTACAACTTACCCTAGATAAGTTAGATAAAACCTATGGTAAAGGCGCCGTAATGAAATTAGGCGATGAAGCCATTGAAGAAGTAGAGTCCATTTCTTCAGGTTCCATTGGTCTAGATATTGCCTTGGGTGTAAGCGGGTATCCTCGTGGACGTGTTATTGAAATCTACGGACCAGAATCTTCTGGAAAAACTACCCTTACGCTCCATGCCATAGCCGAATGTCAAAAATCAGGTGGGATTGCTGCCTTTATTGATGCGGAACATGCTTTTGATCGTTTTTATGCTGAAAAATTAGGAGTAGATGTGGGAGAACTCATCATCTCACAACCCGATCACGGAGAACAAGCCTTAGAAATTGCTGATAACCTCATCCGTTCAGGCGCTATTGATATTGTAGTGATTGACTCCGTTGCCGCCCTTACTCCAAAAAGTGAAATTGAAGGCGAAATGGGAGATTCCAAAATGGGACTTCACGCACGCTTAATGTCTCAAGCTTTAAGAAAGCTCACAGGGTCGATCAGTAAAACAAATTGTACCGTTTTCTTCATCAACCAGTTAAGAGAAAAAATTGGGGTGATGTTTGGAAATCCAGAAACAACTACTGGTGGAAATGCTTTGAAGTTTTATGCTTCTGTCCGCTTGGATATCCGCAGATCCACACAAATTAAAAATACCGAATCTGAAGTTTTAGGAAATAAAACGAGAGTGAAAGTGGTCAAAAATAAAGTTGCTCCGCCTTTCCGTACAACAGAGTTTGACATTATGTATGGAGAAGGAATTTCAAAAATTGGAGAAATTATTGATCTAGGTGTCAATTATGAAATCATCAAAAAGAGTGGTTCTTGGTTTAGCTATGGCGAAACTAAAATTGGACAAGGTCGTGATGCAGTAAAAAACTTACTGATAGACAATCCTGAATTAATGGACGAACTTGAGAAAAAAATCATGGATACTCTAAAAGCCGTTGACACTTAATTAAGTGGCTGTTTTTCCCAAACTGAAATTGCTTCTTCTGTATGTCCTTTTGGGTCTTCCAGCAGGGCAGATTTGATCTGCTGATGGGTTTCCTCTTGAAGTATGGGAATGTTTTTTTCTTTCATCTTCGTCGTAGGAATAACTTCTAAAGCTTTGACGCGTAATTCTCCTGGATATCCATGCGTAGTATACCAAGGAAATTTTCGTTTACAGTCTAAAAAAGCCATCGGTAGTATGGGTAATTCATGTTCAATGGCCAACTTAAATGCACCTTGCTTAAAAGGATTCAGTATTATGGATTCCTTAACGTACTCTGTTTCTGGAAAAATACAAACACTATAGCCTTTAGAGATCACTTTTTGGGCTCTTATATAAACTTCGTAGCGGCTTTTAGAACTGCTTCGGTCCACCATAATGGCGGCACGTTTGTAGATAAAACCAAAAATAGGAATCTGGACTAATTCTTTTTTTCCAACAAAAACAAATGGAGTTTTACGTAGCCTCAAAATTACCATAATGTCCATAAAACTGGTATGATTGGCAATAAGCATATAACTTTTCCCTTCTTCAGGAAAAGTATTAGTCTTTTTGACCCAGAATCCCATTCCTCCTAACACAAATGGAGCCCAAACGTTTCTTGCTAACCAAAACACATAGCGATAACCATTAGGAAAAACTAAAAAAAGCGCAATGGGGATAAAAAAAACAATCACGGGAATTGCTGCAAGGACATAAAACCATATTCTCCATAAAATAAGTAGTCCTTTTCTCACAAATCAAAGATACTTTTTTTAAAATGGCTTTCCCTTTCTTTTAAGTGATGTTCCGACCCATTCGATTCCTTAGCTTTAACCTACTTACATTAACAAAAGAAAAGGGAAACTACCCCTCTACTTAAAACTGTAACCTTTTAAATTAATATTGCTCTTAATGATATTAACCTAAATTAAGCTTATTGAAATTCAATACATCGCAATCTTTATCCCTATTATTGTAATCCTTGTGGGTGGTGCAATCGCACTTGTTGCAATTGTTACAGAGCACAAACAAAAAATGGAAATGGTAAAACAGGGAATGGAAATTTCTTCAAAAAAGAACATTCCAAATTCCTATCGAAGTATCAAATTTAGCGCCTTACTCATTGGTGTTGCTCTTGGAATAGTTGTGGGAGGAATTTTAGAAAATACTGCACTTTTTATAAAGCTGAAGTAGGTTATTTTGCTTCCATCTTTATGTTTGGAGGCTTTGCTTTATTGATCGCAAGTCTTTACATCAATAACAGATTATCGCCTAAAAATTTATAAGCATAGTTGCGCTCCTCTTTGAGGAAACGTACCTTTACCAAAATAATTAAAAATGGCGCGTATTTTAACGGGGGTGCAATCAACGGGAACTCCCCATTTAGGAAACCTTTTAGGAGCTGTGCTTCCCGCCATTGAAATGGCCAAAGCAAGTTCTGATGATTCCTTTTTGTTTATTGCAGATTTACATTCATTGACGCAGATAAAAAACGGTGAAACCTTACGTGAAAATACTTTTGCAACTGCCGCTACCTGGTTAGCCTGTGGATTGGATATAGAAAATACGCATTTTTACTGTCAAAGCGATGTGAGTGAAGTAACAGAATTAGCGTGGTATTTAAGCTGTTTCTTCCCCTATCAACGTCTCACTTTGGCACATTCTTTTAAAGATAAATCAGAACAGCTTGCGGATGTCAATGCGGGCTTGTTTTCCTATCCAATGTTGATGGCTGCTGATATTTTATTATACGACGCAGAAATTGTTCCTGTAGGTAAAGATCAATTACAGCACCTAGAAATTACCCGAGATGTTGCGGCACGTTTTAATCACCAAATGGGTGAAACTTTAGTATTGCCTCAAGCAAAAATCCAGGAGTCTAGTCAATATGTACCCGGAACTGATGGAGAAAAAATGAGTAAATCCAAGAATAACACCATCAATATTTTTCTTCCTGAAAAAAAATTGCGTAAACAAATTATGGGAATCAAAACAGACAGTACTGGTTTAGAAGAACCTAAAGATCCTGAATCCTGTAATGTTTTTGCGATTTACACATTACTAGCACCCGATTCATCCATACAGGCACTAAGAGAAAAGTATCTTGCTGGTGGAATGGGATATGGCTATGCCAAACAGCTTTTGTTTGAATTAATTTTAGACCGTTTCGAAAACGAAAGAAAACAATTTGATTATTACCACCAACATCCAGAAGAGGTGCATCTAGCCTTAGCCAAAGGAGCTGAGAAAGCGAGAAAAGTGGCTTCAGAGGTATTGCTTCGTGTGCGTGATAAAATAGGCTATTAAATCCATTCAAAATATTTCACAGGTAAGGCACGTATCAGCCCTTTCATTTCCATCTGGATAAGAAGAGAAGCGGTAACGCTTACCTTCCATCTAGCAGACAATGCTAATTGATCTAAATGTAATTTTCCTTCTTTAGAAAAGAGGTTATAAAGTACTTGTTCCTCTTCTGTTAATTCCACAAACAAAGGGGTTTGAACCGCCTTAACTTCTTGTTGATGGTTCCATCCAAGTGCCTCCACCAACACCATAGGGTCTGTCAATAATTGGGCTTTTTGTTGTAAAAGTAATTGATGACATCCCGCGCTTTTATGGTCTGAAGGGGGGCCCGGTACTGCAAACAATTCCCTGCCGTATTGATGTGCCAAATCTGCTGTATTCATACTTCCTCCTTTTACTCCAGATTCAATAACTACAGTAGCATGAGCCATTCCAGCAATCAATCTATTTCTTCTAGAAAAATTACTGTGGCTAAAAACAGCCCCTGATAAAAAATCTGTTACTAATGCTCCTTGTTTATCGATATCACTCGCTGTTTTGTAATGTTCTTGAGGATAAATTCGATGAAAACTGTGTGCCAGACAAGCCACAGTATCTAAGCCTGCTTTTAATGCTGTTCAATGCGCAATAATGTCTATTCCTTTTGCCAAACCAGAACAAATAATGGGATTAATTTTTCAATTAATTCCTCACAAAATACACGGAAGTGCGGAGTGTTTTGACGGGTCCCTACTTTGCTAACAATCACTCTATCCTTAAAAGAAAAAGGCCTTTTGACATATAAAACTAGTGGCGCATCTGCACAATAAGAAAGTGCTAATGGATACTCTGGTATTCCGAAAAACAAACAATGTATTCCTAAGGCTTCCATCTGTTTGGCTTTTTTAACTACAATTGGATATTGTTTTTTCCAGTTTTTTAGATTCTTACACACCTTATCGCCTAAACCTTCAATTGCACTCTATTCCATTGGGATGGATTCAAAAACGTCTTTGGGAGAACCAAAGTGAGCAACAATTTTCTGAGCACGATACCAACCCATCCCAGGGAGGGCCTCAAGAAGTAAAAAAGCCTCGAGTGTTTCATAGATTTGGGTTTACTTACGATTATACTAAACCTTCTTTCGTTTCGTTGTTAGCAGTATAGTATTATTTTACTATTTTTGATTTCATGCAATTAACACGCTACATACAAGAACTTCTTTACCAATATGAATGTGTAACCATTCCCCATTTTGGTGCTTTTTTGACACGTCCTTTAAATGCTAAAGTAAGTGAGAAGGGTGATTTTTACCCTCCTCGTAAAGAAGTAACCTTCAACGAGCTTTTAAAAACTAATGACGGTATTTTAGCGCATTATGTGGCTCAAAAAGAAGGGCTGAGCTATGAGAATGCACTAAGGCATATTGAGAAAGAGATAAGTAGCTGGAAGAAAAGACTCAAAACGCAAACACTTCGCTTTCCTGGCGTTGGTGAAATTCGTTTAAATCTTGATCGAAACATCCGCTTTACCCCTTGGGAAAAAGTAAACTTTGACCCATCTTCTTTTGGTTTATCTCACTTTAAAAGAGAAACCTTACACAAACCTAGAATACAAACTAAAATTATTTCAACTATGGAAAATAAGAATAATGATGATTTAATGTTTACTCCAGAAAAAGAAAAAAAATCTCCACTAATGCGTTATGCAGCGATTGGAGTTATTGGAATTGCGCTCTTAGCGACTTCCTACTATTTTGGAGATCAATATGTAGCTGAACAACGACTTGTGGCACAACAAGATGCGCAAAAACAGATTGAAAAAAACGTACAAGAAGCTACTTTTGATTTAGGTTCACTTTCTGAAGTTGAAGTTTCTATTACAGCAGAACCCATTCCTGAAGATATTGTTTCAGATAAAGAATACTTCAGTGTCATTGCAGGCTCTTTCCGTTCTTTGGATAATGCAGAAAGTAAAGTTAACGCTTTAATAGAAGAAGGATACACCGCAGCTATAGCACAACAGAGTATTGATGGGTTGTACCGTGCTGCTTATGGTAGATTTACTAATAAAAAGGAAGCAATTAATTTGCTTTATTACATAAAATATACCTTGAAAGAAGAAGCTTGGTATTTGGAAGAATAATAGATTACATTTGGTAAATCCATCCTTTTGGATTCAATGCTTTTACGTTGTTAAAAATACTGAATTGTAATTCTGTCTTTCCGGTTTGTTGATTGGTAAATACTTCTCCAATCACTTGCTTAGCCTTTACTTTGTCTCCTTTTTTAACATATAATTTCCCTAGATTTTTATAGACTGAAATGAAATTTCCATGTCTAATTAAAACCGACGGATTACTTCCTTTATAGGTTACAACCGACATGATTTCGCCTTCAAAAACAGCACGGACTTGAGCATTAGGTGCAGTAGCCAGCGTCACTCCATTACTTTGAATGATGGCGGTTTTAACTACTGGATGTGGTTGTCGACCAAAGCGTTGAATTACAACGCCCTTTTCTAATGGCCAGGGCAGGCGCCCTTTGTTTTCTGAAAAATTAGCAGCAATTAATTTCGCCTCTGGAGTTAATTCAAAAGTTTTGTTTCCCTTTTTTCCTGCTGCCTTGTTGGATGCAGCAATGGCTTCTCGAATCAAGCGGTCTATTTCTTTATCGATCTCTTTAGTTTTCTTTACTTTTTTTGAGATCTGTGTGGCTAGTGAACGTTCTTTGCGTTTTAAACTTTTAATTAAATCCTCTTGCGCTTTTCGTTCCTTGGCCAATTGTTCTTGAACGTTTCTGTTGTCTTCAATTAAAACAATCTTTTTGGCCTTTTCATCGATAAGTGTTTTATTGAGTTGTTGTAGCACTTGTGTTTTTTCCTTAATCGCCAGCCCTTGTTTTCTTCTGTAACGTGCATACTGTTTGAGGTATTGAATACGCTTATAGGCCTGTAAAAAACTTTCAGAGGAAAATAAAAACATCAGGCGGTTTTTAAGAGACTTACTTGCATATGATTTCTGAATCATAGCGGCATAGTCCTCTTTTAAAAGGCTTAATTCTTTGCGCTGGGTACTAATATTTCGCTGGTTCAAATTGATTCGTCTGGTCAGGATATTTACTTGTTCGTTGGTGACTTTAATCAATTCACCACGTACATTCAGTTTGACTTGTAAATCCTCTGCCTCGCTTAGAGCGTTTTTACGTGTTTTGGTATTGGTAAAAAGCAATTGGTTGATCTGCTTTATTTCCTTTTTTAAACGAATTCGTTGCGCTTCTAATTCTTGTTGTCTTTTGCTTGAATCTTGAGCCAAGATAGGATGCATTCCTATCCAGAGAAACGCAATGAAACAAAACAATCTATACATACTAAAACTCTATTTTAGAATAACCTTCTGGAATTTCAAAAGGAAAATTCAATGAAGAAGGAAAGTCTGTTCTATTAAATTCCAATTCCAATTGTTGCAAATTAGTTCCATCAAAAAGACTTATTTCAATGCGTTGAGGTAGTTTTTCTCCACTCACTCTTGCGTGGTTTAAGTATTTTACAGACAAGGTGTTGGAAGTCCCTGGAACAACCAGTCGCTGTTCTTTTAAAATGAAATCTACTGGGTCAAAGAATAAAGTAGGAGCAATCCCCGAGCGTTTTCCTTGTGGAATTAAGATGTAGTATTGAGGATTTGATATTTGTTTCCATCTCCCTACTGCAGGATCTAAGAAGGGTTTTCCCAATAATAAATTTTCAATATCATCATAGGTAAAAGAAGTGTTGAGGGGAGCATTAATTAAATCAAAATTTCCATGAAAATAATTTTTTTGGAACTTTTCATAAAAAGAAATTTGTTCTGGTGTAATCATCAATTTTGCAATTGGGATGATCATGGTTGCGCTCATCCATACTTTCTTTTTGTTCTCCATTCTAAGTTGAACAATTATTTGTTGAGTGCGTTTTCCATCGTCATAGGTTGCACGAATTCTGGAACGGAGCTTATCTACTCTGGGGTAATTGGATTTAATTTTGGAAGCCAAAGCTGTAATATCTACATTTTTGAGCGGTCGTTTTGTTGGCAAAACAGCTACCGATTTACAGGCACTGAAAGTCAAAATTAGGCCTATAAAAAAAATAAGATATTGAAGCTTTTGTTTCATGTTTACTGCATTTCTGAATAATCTCCTAGACTGATAAAGGCAGGGTTTCCTTTATAACGCACATGATTCCCAATCATTGCTTTTTCGCACTTTAAATTGATCAAATGACTGTGGTTTTGAATCAAACTGTTTTGCAATTCACAGTTTTCAATAATTGTACCCTCTCCTATCGAGACGCCTGGTCCTATGTTGCTATTGCTAATTCGAACTCCCTTTCCAACAAAACAAGGGGGGATAAGCGTACTGTTTTCCAGGATAGCTGAAGGATCAACTAAAGTTTCTCCTTCCTCTTTTTTGAATTGAAGCATCTCTGCATTGGTTTGAAGAGTCACTTCTGGATTTCCACAATCCATCCAAGCATTTACTTTACCAGCCTTAAAGACTTTCCCCTGCTCCATCATCGCTAATATGCCTTGGTTAATCTGATATTCTTCACCTTCTTGTAAACTTTGTTTTACTACTTCTTTCAAAGCAACTTTTAGGACTTCAATTTCTTTAAAATAATAAATCCCTATTACAGCTAAATCAGAAACAAACTCTTTAGGCTTTTCGACTAAGTTAACAATCGTATTCTCCTCATTTAGCTGAACCACTCCAAATGCTTCTGGTTGTTCAACTTCTTTTACCCAAATGACTGCATCGGCTGTGGGATCAAGAGACAAATCTGCACGAATTAGTGTGTCAGCATAAGCAACTACCGTAGGCCCCTCCAAAATTGAAGCTGCACACATAATCGCATGCCCAGTTCCTAGGGGTTCTAGTTGTCTAAATATATGTGGATTTGCTCCCAACTCTGAAGCAAGTGTTTTTAATGAATCTTCTACCGCTTCTCCAAAAAAAGCAGGATCGCCTAAAATAAAGCCAATGTCTGTAATGGGTTCCTCCACTACTTTGGCAATTTCATGAACCAGTTGGTGAACTATAGGGGATCCCGCTACGGCAATCAGTGGCTTTGGTGTTGTTAAACTATGCGGTCTCAATCGAGAACCTCTACCCGCCATGGGAACTATAATCTTCATAAGTAATTTTTATTTGCCTGTACTTCCAAACCCTCCTTTACCACGTTCTGTTTCGGAAAGGCTATTTGTAATTTTCCAATCAATCTGCTCATATCGCGCTAAGACTAATTGCGCTATCCGTTCACCGGGTTGTATTGTAAAATCATCCTTGGAGAGATTAACTAAAATCACCCCTATTTCCCCACGATAATCTGCATCTATTGTTCCTGGAGCGTTGAGAACTGAAATCCCATACTTGGCTGCTAATCCGCTACGAGGACGAACTTGAGCCTCAAATCCCTCTGGAAGAGCCATTTTAAGACCTGTTCCAATCACTTTTCGCTCAAAAGGCTTCAGTACCACAGGGGCTTCTAAAGCAGCTTTTAAATCTACTCCTGCAGATGCTTTAGTTGCATAAAAAGGTAATTCGTAGGGGCTGTCATTTTGAACGGGAACTTGAATCATGATCTGTCTTTTAAAGAATTTAAAAATAAGAAAATGAATGCTTCCCTTATTGGTAATCCTAAATTTCTTTACTCAATTTGTCAACCAAAATTATTCTTTTGGAAAACGATTTTTAAGCTCTTTTTCGATTTGAATAATCATCAATACTGGAAGAAGTGTGACCAAAGCTATTCCTACCCAAATAGCCCACATTTGATGGAAATTGATAAAAAAAGCCAAAACACCAAGAAGAATTGTATACCCTCCTAGTTTTTGAATTTTGTCTGAAGAATATTGCTGAGCAAACTCCCAGATTTCCTGATTCCGCATTGAAGTCGATGTCCGAAATCCATAAAAATGATTGATTTTTTTGGGAGGCCATTTCGCTTGAATAATGCCTCCTACATAAAATATGATGCCGGTCAACACGAGAATTAGTGCAAGGGGGTTTACTTTTTCCATTTTTAATAATTATTTTTAAATATAATACCTTCAACGTCAAAGAGCAAACTTCAATTACTCCTTTTTATCATATATTAAACGGCAAGTATTACCAAAAAAGCAACGATTTCAAATCCCAATTCTATATATGTAAATATTGATCAAAGCCATCAAGCAAAAGTCCACCTGCTCTAGAAAGGATAAATCCCATGATCAATACTCCAGTAAACAACAATACTCGTTTCTGGTTTTTATACAATAGGCTAATTGTATCCACAATCCACCGACAATGGTCATAAAGCCCATCATAACTCTCAAAATAGTTGCAGATTGTGGCATACTGATAATTACATCATATTTCTCTGTAAAAAACCAATCGGGAGAGAGATATTTAATTAGACCTAGAATAAAAAGTAGTAGTCCCGCACAAAAAACTTATTGTTTGAGCAATTAAATAGGGTTTAATCTTCATTATAATCGTAGTTTAAATAATGCCTCTTCGCTTGCTTGATTTGTTCTTTTTCATCAGTGTTGGGGTAGAAAAAATAACTGGGTGCTATTATTTTTTTGGTCTGCTTTACCTTAATGCTTATGATGTTTTGGATTCAAAATTTTCCTTTGATTAGGAGCTGAAAAGCTTATTCATGCACTTTAAAATCAGAATCTTTAGGGTCAATAATTGTTGATATTCCTTTACATTGAATTCCTTTTTGAGTAAATACATTGACTCCACTTACGCACACTTTTGAGTTTTGAAGAATATTTTTAAGACTCTGAGGAGAAGCAATATTAGCAAAAGGGTTTCTGTGTCAATAATAAAGAACAGCTCTTTGGGAGATACATTAGGTTCCCCTTCCGATGAAACGGTAGCCAACCAACACAATACTATTGAGTCAAAAGCTTCCTTTAGGTCTTTAATTTCAACAGCCTTCTCCTTTATAACATTCTCCTATTCGCTCGAATGCTTCTTTGATTCTATTTTATTACAAAACAAGTCGTATTAAAAAATAATTCTCTAAGAGCTTAAAGGTCTTCGCAATTGAAATAACGAATCCCTTCCCAATTTCGTTTAAAAAATTTGTCTTTGTCCTCGATGAAATCTTCTAAAGGAGTATTTCCAGGAAGAACAGAGAGCCACATAATCGGATAATCTTCGGGTGAAGAAGTACATTCAAAAGACTCGCAAGGGTGTCTGTATTTATAACGAGCATGTCCAGCTTCATGATAGAATGTATATAAACGTTGAACAACTGAAAAATCCTCCCAGAACGATTTAATTATTTCAAAGCTTACGGTGTCATCATCACAAATATTATAGGCTCTCCCTGCATGATCTGAAGTTACTCCTGAGGCGAAGTCAGGTTCAGTTCCAAAAAATAAAGAAATTACTCTCCCTGTTCCAGGGTCTGCTTTCCCAGAGCGAATAGCATCTGCCACAAAAACATCCCAATAATCATCTAAGGTACTGTCTTCGTCTAAGACAGAATAAAAAGGATCTGTAATTTCTACTGTTTCTTCTTCCTCTTCAGCAACAGGTTCTGTTTCAATAGGGTCTTTTTTACAAGAAGAGACTGTAACAATTAAAATGCTAATAAATAATGACCAAAAAAAAGTGTTCTTTTTCATATTAATAGAAATAGGGTTGAATAGTAATGTTCAATTGATCGATGCAAGATAAAAGAAAAAAAGGAAAGAGTAAGGTTTAACCATTAAGGGCTTCTGCCCCTCCAACGATTTCTAAAATCTCGTTGGTAATGGAAGCTTGACGTGCTTTATTGTAGGTCAATTTCAATTGATCTCTCAATTCTGTAGCATTATCTGTTGCTTTGTGCATCGCCGTCATTCGCGCTCCATGCTCACTTGCAAAAGAGTCACGTAAGGATTTGTAAAGTTGCATTTTAATACTCTTCGGTAACAATTCACTGATGATTCCTTCTTGAGTTGGTTCAAAAATATAATCGCCAGCCCCAACAGTCGCCTCTGATTCTTCTGCAACAATTGGCAATACGGTTTCTGTAAGAACCAATTGAGTTGCTGCGTTTTTAAAGCTATTGTAGATCACCTCAACCTTATCGTATTCTTTATTGGCAAAGGCGTCCATAAATTTCTGAGCAATTTCACTTGAATTGGCAAATGTCAAATCATCGAAAATCCCATTATTATTTTCTGCTATTTTATGCTTCTTCGCTAAAATATCATCTCCTTTCTTTCCTAAGGTCAACAAATGAACCTCATGATTACTATGCGATTCAATGTATTGGTTTACGGCTTTTATAATATTGGAATTAAATCCGCCACATAATCCACGATTGGAAGTCACCGCAATCAGCAAGACTTTATTTACAGGTCTCATTTGTGTGAAGGGATTGGGGGTGTCCCCGTCTAATGATCCACTAAGGTTTTGAATCAATTCGGTAAGCTTATCAGAATACGGGCGCATAGCAGTAATGGCATCTTGAGCTTTTTTAAGCTTAGCTGCTGAAACCATTTTCATTGCAGAGGTGATTTGCATGGTCGAAGAGACCGATGCAATTCTATTCCGTATTTCTTTTAAGTTTGCCATAATAAATTATTCGAATTGAGCTGAAGTACTTTTTGCTACCGCGTTTAAGGTATCAATCACTTCATCCGTTAATTTTCCTGCTTTAATTGAATCTAAAACGGGTCGGTGTTTTGCATTCAATTCATCTAAGTAAGCTCTTTCAAAAGCTTTTACTTGGTTTACAGGAACATTTCGCAACAGGTTTTTAGAGCCTGCGTAGATGATCGCTGTTTGATTTTCTACCGTAAACGGATCGTTTTGTGCTTGTTTTAAGATTTCAACATTACGTCTTCCTTTTTCAATCACGTTTAAAGTTGCAGCATCTAAATCAGAGCCAAATTTTGCAAAAGCTTCCAATTCACGAAACTGAGCTTGGTCTAATTTTAATGTCCCCGAAACTTTCTTCATGGATTTAATCTGAGCAGAACCTCCTACACGAGATACTGAAATTCCTACGTTAATTGCAGGACGAACCCCAGAGTTAAATAGATCTGATTCCAAGAAAATCTGTCCATCAGTAATCGAAATTACATTGGTAGGGATATAGGCCGAAACGTCACCCGCTTGGGTTTCAATAATAGGAAGTGCAGTGAGCGAACCTCCACCTTTTACTTTATCTTTCAATGAAACTGGCAGGTCATTCATTTCTTTAGCAATACTATCATCTGCAATCACTTTTGCAGCACGCTCTAATAAACGAGAGTGTAAGTAGAAAACATCTCCAGGGTAAGCTTCACGCCCTGGAGGACGACGTAATAACAAGGAAACCTCACGGTAGGCAACAGCTTGTTTAGATAAATCATCATAAATAATCAAAGCAGGTCTTCCTGTATCTCTAAAGTATTCTCCGATGGCTGCTCCAGCAAAGGGTGCATAAACCTGCATAGGCGCAGGATCAGAAGCATTGGCTGCTACAATGGTAGTATAGGCCATAGCGCCTTTGTCTTCTAATGTTTTAGCAATCCCTGCAACAGTAGATGCCTTTTGTCCTATAGCAACATAGACACAATAAACAGGCTCTCCAGCATCATAAAATTCTTTTTGATTTAAGATCGTGTCAATACAAACCGTAGTTTTTCCTGTCTGACGATCTCCAATCACTAATTCTCTTTGTCCACGACCTACAGGAATCATCGCATCAATCGATTTAATTCCTGTTTGTAAGGGTTCGTTTACTGGCTGACGAAAAACAACCCCTGGAGCTTTACGCTCTAATGGCATTTGAAAAAGCTCTCCTTCTAAGGCGCCTTTTCCATCAATGGGACTTCCTAAAGTATTAACAACACGACCTACAACACCTTCTCCTACATCAATAGATGCGATTCGTTGTGTTCTTTTTACCGTATCTCCTTCTTTAACCCCTTTTGATGGTCCTAAAAGAACAACCCCTACGTGGTCTTCCTCTAGGTTAAGTACCATTCCTTCAAGGTTGTTATCAAAGGCAACTAATTCTCCATACTGTGCATTGGATAAACCAAAAACACGAGCAATACCGTCACCCACTTCGAGTACAGTACCTACTTCATCCAAAGCGGATGCAGAGCTATAGCCTGATAATTGTTTTTTTAGAATTGCTGAAACTTCAGCGGGATTTACATCTGCCATGATCGTTTATCTTTAGATCGTATTCGTTTTTGTTAATGTTGTTTTTATAGCTTTTAACTGATGCACAACACTAGCATCGTATTGCATATCACCAATTTGAAGAATAAAGCCTCCTATAATAGAAGAATCTACTTTATTTTCAAGTTGAACCTTATCCTGTGTCAAGCTTTTGGCTTTTTCCAAAACAAGTTTCTCTAAAGCGGGAGAAAGCGGGACAGCAGTAGTTACTATTGCTGTTGTTTCTCCTTGTGTCTGTGCATAAAGACGTACATATTGCTGTGCAGTAGTAGCGACTATAGCGAGACGATTGTTTTCGGCTAAAAGCGAAAACAATTGAATTGTTTGCGGGCAAGCATTATAAAATAAACTCTTCAAAGCGGCTTCTTTTTGAGCTACTGGAAGAATTGGGTTTTCCAATACTATTTGTAATTCGTCATTTTGTTGCATTAGTGTTCCTATTGCAAGCATATCTAAGGCAACTCTATCAGAAGCTTTCGCCTCTTGGGCAAATGCTAATGTAGCTTTGGCATAACGTATTGCAGCGCGCGTTCCTCTCATTTACTTTATATTGGTGTCCTTTAATAATTGTTCTACCAACTGCAATTGCTTGTCGTTGCTTTCTAATTCTTTTTGAAGCACTTTTTCAGCAATCTCCATGGCTATAGAACCCACTTGTTCTTTTAGTTCATTGACTGCTGTACGTTTTTCGTTTTGGATGGCTTCTTGTGCTTGTGCTAAGATTTTCTGTGCCTCAACCTGAGCTTCTTCTTTCGCTGTATTAATCAATTCGGCGCGAGTAGTTCGAGCCTCTTTGAGTAATGTTTCTTTTTCGGCACGCGCTTCTTTAAGGATGCGCTGATTGTCCGATTGTAAACTCTCCATTTCATTTCGCGCTGCTTCGGCAGAAGCAAGTGCGTCTTTGATTGAAGTTTCACGATCATTGACTGCATCCAAAATAGGCTTCCATGCAAACTTTTTAAGCAAGAAAAACAAGCCTAAAAAAATTAGGGTTTGCCAAAAGAACAAGCCTAACGAAAATTCACCAATTAATTTTTCCATCGTTTAAAACGTTAAGTTAAAAAGGCCTTAAAAGGCAATTCTTGTTATACTGCAAATAAAGCAGCAAAACCAATTCCCTCTACAAGGGCAGCAGCAATCAACATCGCTGTTTGAATTTTACCGTAAGCATCTGGCTGACGACCGATCGCCTCCATTGCAGAACCACCGATTCTACCGATACCCATACCTACACCGATTACTACTAATCCGGCACCTACCATTACTGGAATTTCCATAATTATAATTTTAAATTAAACACTCTTTTTTTGACACATTACTGTGTTTGGGTTAATGATGTTCATGTTCTTCAGCGGCAAAACCGAAATAAAGCGCAGAAAGCATCGTGAAAATATAGGCTTGTAATAAAGCCACTAACAATTCTATAATCGAGATTGCAAAAGCCAATCCAAAGGATAAAGGACTTCCCAACCAACTTTTAAAAATAAACATTAAACCAATTAAACTCATCAATACGATATGTCCCGCTTGCATGTTGGCATAAAGACGTATCAGAAGCGAAAAGGGTTTAATAAAGATCCCTAAGACTTCAATAGGAATCAAAATGATGTATAAAGGAACCTTAGCGTACCATTTCATGGATGCACCCAAAGGATCAAAAATGTGTAACCAATAATCCTTGGTTCCTGTAAGGTTCGTAATTAAAAAGGTTAACAATGCTAAACCAAATGTTACTGCAATATTTCCTGTCACGTTTACTCCAAGTGGAGTGAGACCCAAAAGGTTTAAAAACCAGATAAAAAAGAAAACAGTTAAAAGGAAGCCCATATACTTCCCGTGTTTTTTTTCTCCAATGTTCGGGCGAGCAATATCATCTCTTATATACAAAACAATGGGTTCAAAAAATCGTCCAATCCCTGCCGGAACACCTCCATTAGAAGTATACGACTTTGCTAGACTTCTAAAAATGTAGAACATCAAAAAAGCGATGAGCAACATACTTGCTACACCTTTTGTAATTGAAAAATCTAGTGGTGCAATATTGGTTGCATGATGACTTTCATCATAATTGATCGTTCCCGCTGCATCCGTCCGGTAAATCTTAGAATGGTCTAATTTATAAAAGTACTCTCCTGATTGAACCAAATCTTCTCCGTGATGTAATTTGGAAGAAGAAAAAACATGTAATCCATTATCCCACAAGATAACAGGAAGAGGAATTCCAATATAAACGTGTTTTCCAGCTTCGTTGGTATAAGAGAACAAACTAAAATCATACGCATCTTGAAGGTGATGCGAAATGTATTCTTTGATTTCCCCTTTTAAATCTCCTGAAGCTTCGCTCTCTTTGGCTGCTAGACTGTAGGGTGCTGAAAACAACGCTATGAATAGTAAAAAAATGGAGTAAATTTTGTTTAGCGTTGTCGGCATAAAACTTGTTTATAAATAGTGTTTTTAGCGCTGCAAATGTAAGGCTTTCGAATAAATAAAGAAATAAATAAAAGTTTTTTTAATCTTCTTTTTTTTAGTCTCAAAGAAAGAACTTGAAAAGCATCAAAAAAATGACTCTTTTTGAGGCTAACCCTTATTGGTAACGCCTTGCTAAAACTACTATTTCTATAAAAAGACCTATAGCGTAAGGAACAAAAAAAATGAAGAATTCTGAACGCATTATAACACCATCCATTTCAAATTTTTGATGAAAATATAAAAAGTAAACGGCTAGCTTTAGTGCAACCGTTATCAAATATAGTATTGCTAGATTTTCTTTTTTGTGGTGCATGCCCCAACCCAATAAAAAAAGAGCAATAGTGGCAAGAGCAAAATTAACCCCATAGCTTGTCCATAAAAAAAGAATACGCGTTGGGTTGAGTTCACTTTGAACAAATAGCCCTAAGGGCATTAGAATAAAAAGAAGGGCAATATAAAAAGCGTTTTTTTTCATGGATTATTCCAAAATCTTTTGCTTTGTCTATAAACAAGCCATAATACCATGAAAAGCCCTATAACACTTGAGATTAAAGCAAAACTTGTAGAACTAAATTTTTGATCTAAAAAATTGCCTAATTGTATAGAGGCATACATAATGATCCCTATTTGAAAAGCTAGGCTAGAAAAAACAAGCCAGCGATTAGGCTGTTTTTTCACGAGTATTTGTTAGTTTTTTAACGCCATCTTCCTCCGAATGCATTGAACAATTTGCATTAAAGGTAGCTCCAGATTCTACAATTAATTTTTGAATAAAGACCTCTCCTTCAACATTACTCCCTGCTTTGAGAGAAAGACTACCTGATACTGTTAGGTTTCCTTTAAAAACCCCTTCAATATCAGCATTCGCACACAATACTTTTCCATTGACCACGGCATCTTTTCCAATGATAACTCTTCCTACTGTTTCAACTTCTCCTTCAAGTGTTCCATCAATTCGGATGTCCGTTTTAGCATTAATTGCTCCTTTAAGGACCGTATTTTTGTCTATTTTACTGTATTGTCCGTTTGAATCTGTTGTTTTCATTTTTATTCTTTTTTCCAGGTTTTATTTTTCAAGTATTTACGATATTGGGATGTCAAAGCTACAAAATTATCTATGTTTTCAAACGATAGTATGTTTTTCACACGTTCATTTTCCTTCAAAAGTTCTACTTCTTGTGTATCGCGTATCCCGTGAACAACTATAAAAGTGTATTCCTCATTGTAAGTGTCTTGACTCACTTTCCAATTTCTTTTGGTGGTGGATAGCATGTTTTTCAGTTCTATATAAAATGCTTTAGATTCTTTTTCATAACTGCTTAAAAAAGGGAAGATCCATTTGTAATTTTTGTAGACTGCTCCAGATTCGTTCAAGTTGTTGGTTTCAATTTGTGCTATTAAAGCTTTAGCATTTATTCCTTCTGCTACTGCACTAAAGTTTGTCTCTACCTCTCGAAGAGCTGATTTCCAGGCATCTATACCATAAAGTCTTCCTTGTGTGTGCGCTTTTAAAAGTGCGATTTTAGGTTCCATCTGGCTCCCACTGGTTACAACTTCAAGCGCCTCAATTTCTGTCAACACTTTTTTGAACTCTTGTTTTTCAAATAAGCTTAACACATTTGCATAAAGCTTTTCTGGTGTAATTACCCCTGAGACATCATAATTTTCTGGATCTGAAATTAACATTGCAAAAGGAGTATCACTGAAGTTTTCAAGCAATTTAGCTCTATTTTGAGCAGCACGTTCAGGAAATTCAGTTTCATTCATCCGATATAAATGATATAACGCCTGTACCGCAATTTCTTCTGGAGGAGTCAAATCTAATAAGGCATTCAATCGATTCCTTGCCAAAGGAAAATCAGCAAACTTTTCTTTATAGATCATCCCCAATTGTAAATATGCGTTTTGATTAAGGCTTTTAATACTGTCTTTCGCACTTACGCTTTTTGGAAGGGCTGATACATAGCTCTTTGGTGTTTGTTGTAAAAAAGTAAGCTTTTTTGAGCTTAACTCTGAATCCTGTTTTGAATTTGTCAATGTCGTTTGTAAAGATGCCGTTTGCCTCCAATTGTCAACATTTGGACGGTTTCCCCAATTTGCTTTGTATGTTTGACGCCCCTGTAGAACCACTTTTAGATTATAAAAATAAAATGCGCTCTGTGGCTTGTCTTGTGATAAAAATTGTCTCTTTTTTGACTCATTTTCAAGTGTCTTCTCGGCTATAGCTTGTTGTTCGTCTATAAAGTTTTGGAAAAACTGTTCTTGTTCTTTTTGACTTAACGATAATAGAGAAAGTAGGCTGTCTGTACTTTGAATTGTTTTTTCATAGGCAACTACTTCAGAAAGATTGTCTTTTTTCCTTTTGAGTTTTTTATAGGCAACCGAAGTGTTATCAAAAAGAGGAAGTAATTTTTCTAAGTATTCGCCTGTTTTTAAATAGTCTCCTTTGCTAAAGTAATAATCTGCTAAATCCTGGTAGTTTTCAATTTGAGTGTAAGAATCTATTGAGAGGGTTTCTAATGAGCGGGTAAAATAAACCAAGGCCAAACTGTCTTGATTTTCTTTCAAATACAAGCTCCCGAGAGAACGATTTAATACATGTTCAAAGGCCTCGTTTTCATAATTATTCATCAGCCTTCCAATACGTTCAATTCTATTTTCTACTAGTGTTGTAGTATCTAAAAGGGTTTGTTTAATTTTGGCATTGATATAAAATTTTCTCGCTGCTTTTCTTTTAAGGTCTGTGATCTCCTCATAAGCCCATTGAGCCGAATCTTGCTGTTCAAGAGTTTCAAAAAGTTGTCCTGTAATGAATAAATAGCGTGCTTTTAATTTTCTTTTGGGAGCGGCAAGTGCAGCTCGCTTCATATAATAGGTTGCTGAATCTAGTTCCTTTAGGTTAATAAAGGCCTCTGCTACAGTTGCATTGGCTAAAGGGTATAGTTTGTTTCTAAAATTCAATGATTTGGCAATTGGTTTTAAGTTTTGAGTTGCCAATTGGTGGTTTTGTAAACGAATATTTGTTTTTTCCCGCCAAATTTTTCCTTCCACAAAAATGCTTTGATTTGCTCCACTTTTCAACAAAAAATTGAATGCTTCCAGAGCGGGGAAGAAACGCCGATCGTAATATCGGGCTTTTCCAAGCAACAAATAGGCTTCATCGATTTGACGATTGTATTGGTTGCCATTTATATTCATGGAATGCTTTTGGATTGCTTTAACCGACTTTTCTTCTGCACGATCAAAACCTGGGACAATGGAAGATTCGTCTATGTTTTCCCCTCTCAAGTTAATCGGTTCCACAGGGAGCAGCTCATAAAAATTATCTTCATAAGCTTGTTCCAGAATTTGTTCACCTATGTTAAAGGCTTCTTTTCCATTGAACAATACATTATACTTCGTTGTTAAAGTGTGGTATTCTTGATTCAAGACCCCTTTCTTGGATGTACTACAAGAGAAGAATATAAAAAGTCCTAAATGGAAAATCCAAAAAAAAGGGCGCGCTCTTGACATTTGAGTTACTTGTATGATAATAACATGAAAACTAGCGTTTTAGTATATCAATACTCAAGATTAATTAGAAAAATAGTTTTCTAATTCTTTTAGGGTGGAGGCTGTCGTTTTAATATCTTTTAAAATCACTCCCTTTTCAAGTAAAACAATTCGCTCACAAACTTCTGTTACATGGGTTAAGTCATGACTGGAAATAAGAAAAGTAGTACCGTGCTTTTTGGCTTCCTCTTTCAAAATGTTTTTTAACCGTATTTGTGTAGTTGGATCAAGGTTTGCAAAGGGTTCGTCTAGAATCACCAATTCGGGATGTCCTATCAATGCTCCAATAATCCCCGCTTTTTTCTGATTTCCTTTTGAAAAATCTCTCAAATATTTTTTTTGGTTTAACACTTCTGAATTAAAAAAGGGTTCAAAAGGGACTACAAAGGCGTCTACCTCCTCTTTAGTCATGCCCCTTAATGCACCTATAAAATGATAATATTCTTCTACCGTTAGATAGCCTATTAAATAACTTTCATCAATAAAAGCTGAAGTAAAAGGCTTCCATACTTCGCTTTTTTGAACATTAATCTCATTGATTAAAACCGTACCACTAGTAGATTCTATCAAGTCTAAGAGCAAACTGAAAAAAGTTGTTTTTCCAGCGCCATTATTCCCTATAAGTCCAAAAATTTCTCCCTTTGGAATAGTAAGTTCTTGAAGGTCTAAAACATTTAACCCTCCATATTTTTTTGAAAGTGATTCAACTGAGATCATATTTTGTTTTTATTAAAAGCGGCAAGTGTTTCGTATTTCTTGGCCTGATAAATTTTTTCTACTTGCCTAAGAAGGTAGTTCTTCATAAAAAATGCAAGCACCCCGACCATTGAAAGTGCAATAATTCCTGCATTAAAATCGATAAGCAAATTAAAAATGTAAAAAATAATGACGGGCAGCACCAACTTTGGTAATGCAAACAACATCTGCGTAATGTTAAAACCTTGGGTGTTTTCAAATGCTTTTGCCTTTACATTAAGCCTCATTGGAGTTGCATTATAAGCCCCCGAAAAAAGATTAAGCAAGCTGCCAAATCCGAAATTAAAGACTCCTGATGCTAAAATTATAAGCATCGTATTCTTGCCAAAATACAGATACGGTAGGGATAGAATGGAACAAACCACTACTGAAAACATTAGCAAATAAAGCTTAGATTTTAAGTAGTCAATATACGGTAAATTTTGCCCCATCAATAAAGAATAATATTCGCTATCCCATGCAGGAACATATTGTCCAAAAGTGGTCATAAATCCACCTGTCACAAAGACACCTGCAAAAATAAGCGTGGTAGGGTTTTCTTTATAAATGTCTTGAGTGAAAAAGATCAATCCATAAAACAAAAAAAGAAAGCCCATTAATACCACTTGACGCGCACGTATGTTTCTTATAATTAATCGAATGTCGTTTTTTAGAAGGACTCCTATGACACCCCAACGATCTAAAAAGTAAAGCTTGGATCCAATGATGCGTTCCTTTTTTTTACTCAAGCCTTTGTCTAAATACAATTGGGATTTTAAAAATTGCTGAGTCAGATACCATATCAAACTAAAAAGGATCAAAAGAAGACCCACCCAAAGAGGCTGAGAGTAAAGTTTGTCAAATGCTGAACTCACATAAGGAATTATAGGTGATTTTAAATAGGTCTCTGATAAATATCCTCCAACAATGAAAACAAAAATTCCTAGAGCTACGTTTCGGTTTTTATTAATTAAAAAAATCAAAAAATTACTTACTCCTGATAAGGTTAAAATTCCTAGAAACCAAATCCATAAATTAAGGGTTAAGCCATTTTCTTTGCTCACCACAACACAAAAAGGAAGTAAAACAATAAGGGGTATAAAATTAAAAAATGACGTTAAAGACCGAAACATCACCCTTCTTACAATTTGAATTTTTGTAATGGGCTGAAGTAAAAATGACTTTACATCTGTTACTGGAGGATTTTGAATAAAATAGCGAGATAAAAAGTCTATGGCAAAAAAATACAGTATCCATTGGTTTACAACACTTACTGGTTCTTGATCTGGAAAGATCTTTCTGATTATAAAAAAAAGGGCTACACCCAATGCTAAAAATGCAACCAAAAAATACAAAATCAAAAATCCAATAAAAATTCGAGCTGCCAACTTCAATTCCCACTGAGGTGCCCTAAAGAATTTCTTCTTTGAAAGAGAAAAGGACTGTTTCACTGTAATGGGCATAATTATCTGCTTTTAAAACTGATTGAAACTACACAATGATAATCATTTTTTTAAATTTGCCAAAAAAAGCTATGCCATCATTTCATTCTCTTCGTGTATCCCAAATTAATCGTATAACTGCCAAGGCCGTTGTTGTATCTCTAGAGATTCCTGCTTCTTTATCCAATGAATTTCAATTTCAAGGAGGTCAATATATCAATGTACAAACGAATATCAATGATGAACAAGTAAGACGTTCTTATTCCATCTGCTCTGCGCCTGAAAATGAAAAACTTCAAATTGGAATAAAAGAAGTTCCCAAGGGTGTATTTTCAACCTATATTAACCAATCTCTTAAAGTAGGAGATGTTTTAGAAGTAAGTCCTCCTGAAGGACGTTTTATTTTAAATACCTCTTTGGACGAAAACACGATTGTAGGTATTGCTGCTGGAAGTGGGATTACTCCCATCATGTCTCTATTAAAATCGACATTAAACAAAGCAGGAGATACTCAATTTGTGCTATTATATGGAAACAAATCACCAGAGGAAGCAATGTTTTATGAAAAACTTAAATCGCTTGAAAAAGAGCATCCTGAACGATTAAAAATTCATTGGGTATTTAGCCAAGCTAATGTGAATGAAACCCATTTTGGTCGTATTGATTCTTCTTTGGTGAATTATCTTTTAAAGCAAATTGGAGAAGAAAAATCAAAAGCATTCTATCTCTGTGGTCCCGAACAAATGATTCAAACGGTTTCCGATGCGTTAACAAAGAAAGGCGTACAAAAAGAGCAACTCTTTTTTGAATTATTTACCGCAAGTTCAGATTCAAAAACGATAAGCGCTGCTGCTCAAAGCGGAACGCTTTCTTTGATCTGTGATGAAGTAACCCATACGCTAGAATTAGTAGCAGGAAAAACATTGTTGGACATTGCGCTACAAGCAAAATTAGACGTGCCATATTCTTGTCAAGGGGGGGTTTGCAGTAGCTGTATTGCTAAGGTTACTCAGGGAAAAGCTGTTATGCAGGCAAATCAAATATTAACCGATGAAGAAATAGATGAAGGATTAATTTTAAGTTGTCAAGCATTAGCTCAATCAGAATCAATAAGCATTGATTATGATGACATTTAATTTATTAACTTTTATTTAATCATAAGGAAAACAGACTGTTTAGGTGTAGTTTAAAAAGAACAGCGGTTATTATTATAATTATGATTAAAACATCTTTCAGCTTGTCCTTTTTTATAAATTCTATTCCAAGGCCAAGGAAAAAAGCCGATGGTATAAAGCTTAATAACCATTCTCCTTTTCCTATGTGTAAATTAAAATACCTAAATAAAATGCTGATAACTAACCATACAGTCATAAACTGAAAGGTTCTATGAGCATCATTTTTTTCTACTGAAAATTTATATTCTTTAGGCCTGTAAAATATGGAAATTATAAGGCTTATAATAATCGTAATTATCCAAGGAGTTTCGGAAACGTTATGACTTAAGCCGTTAAATGAATTCTTAAATACAATTGGTGTGCTTTCATAGAAGAAATTATCTGTTGTCAAATATGATACTGCCATTAAAAATTGCAGTGTTAAAAAAATACTCGCTAATAAAAGAATTCCATTCATTCTTTTTCTGTATTGCGACTCCAAAAAAAACAATAATGGAACTGTATAAAAAAAGGCAAGGTAATAATTGTAAAAGCTAATACCCGTAATCAATATTCCAAGTGAAAAAATCTGCCCTGAGGGCTGTTTATTCTTGAGGTCTGAAGAAAATATATTTAAAGAAAATAAAAGACCAAACAAAATGAAACTTTTCTTAAAATCGAATACTCCTTCCCAATTGAATAATAATAATGCTAAAGGGAAAGATAAAAGGTGAATAGCACCAAACCTTCTATTTAAATTTTTGTTTTCAGATAGAGACACTAAAAACGTACTCATAACTAAAAGAAAGCTTAAACCAAATGTTCTTATAACTGATTCTTGTGTTAGTTTTCCTAAGAAAAAACAATATGCTGTAAAAACAATAAAGATGAAGCATAAAAAAAAAGAGACAATGAAGGTTTTAATACTTACTCTTTTAAATATCTTTGCAAACATCTTGTTTTAGAATTAATAACAAATTTATAAATTAAATACCTTATGAAAGCATTTTTTGAAGCAATCGCATGGCTTTTTGAAGAAATCCTTTTTCTTCCTTATGATCTTTTACGTCAACTTGAAAACAGTAGCTGGACTCTTGCCAACTCTGTCAACTGGCTCTTTATGCTTGTAGGTTTTTCGGCTTTAATTTATTGGATATTGCAACTTAATTTATTTGATAAAAACGGAGAAGAAGACAAAGACCCTTCTGCTCATTCCTTTTTATAGATCAAATCCAATATCCTTTCTGTAGTTTATTCTTTCAAAATTGATTTTTGAAATGATCTTGTAGGATGCTTCCACTGCTTCTTGATAGTCCTTACCAAAAGAGGTAACGGCAAGTACGCGTCCACCAGATGTTTTTATATCGTCTCCTTCTTGCTTGGTTCCTGCATGAAAAATCATTTTGTCTTTTTGTTCATCTAAACCTGTGATTCTTTTTTCTTTTTCATAGGCTTCAGGATATCCTCCAGAAACGGCAACAACTGTAGCTGCAACAGATGGATCAATTTCTAAATCTATCTCATCGAGTCTTCCTTCATCTACAGCTTGAAGAATAGCTAAAAAGTCGTTTTTTATCCTTGGAATCACTACCTCAGTTTCGGGATCTCCCATACGAACATTATACTCTATCACCTTAGGCTCATTACCTACTTTGATTAATCCAATGAAAACAAAGCCTTTATAAGGTAAATTATCTTTTTTCAACCCTTCTATTGTGGGTTTTACAATTTGGGTTTCAATTTTTTCTCTAAATTCATCGGTCAAGAAGGGGACTGGAGAAATAGCTCCCATACCTCCTGTATTGAGGCCCGTATCTCCTTCTCCAATTCGTTTGTAATCTTTAGCCATTGGAAGAGTCAAATAAGAAGACCCATCTGTCAATACAAAACAGGACAACTCAATTCCTGCTAAAAATTCTTCAATTACTACTTTATTGGATGCGGCACCGAATTTACTTTCTAGAAGCATCTCCCGCAATTCTCTTTTAGCAGTTGCTAAGTCATCAATAATCAAAACTCCTTTTCCGGCAGCAAGACCATCTGCTTTTAAAACATAAGGTGCTTTGCTTTGCTCCAAAAAAGCCTCTCCCTCACGAACTGTTTCTGAGGTAAATTCTGCATAGGCTGCTGTAGGGATGTTATGACGCATCATAAACGCTTTGGCATAGGCTTTACTTCCCTCTAGTGTAGCCGCTTCTTTTTGAGGTCCTATCACCGCTACTGAAGAGAGTTCAGGGTCGTTCAAGAAAAAATCATGAATTCCATTTACTAAAGGATCTTCTGGACCCACAATTACCATCTTAATGTGGCGAGTCAATGTGGCTTTTTTAATTCCTTCAAAATCATTAACTCCTATGGGAAGGTTGGTCGCACACAATGCTGTACCGGCATTTCCAGGCGCAGCATATAGTTCATCACAATCTTTACTCTGTTTTATCTTCCAACAAAGGGTGTGTTCACGTCCACCTCCGCCAATAACCAATACATTCATTTAAAATAATTTTAGCAAAGATAAACACTAATAAGAAATCTGTTGTACACCTTTTAATCTTTAAAAAAAGCTTTTATCTCTTCTTGAACTTTTTTAACATAAGGTAAGTGGGCTTTTTTCGCTACTACTTTTTGTGCGTTCCATGTTTCCAATTCTCTAGAAGTAAGAATTGGAAAAAAAGAGTTCATTCCTTCCAAACGACTTTTTTGATTGGGATGCTCTAATCCGTCTGAAAGAAAAAGGACTGGCGTCTCAAACGCAACTGCAGGAAGCGCTGAATGAATTCGTGAAGTAATAACCAAGCTGGCGTTTGCTAGTTTTTCTAGTTGTTTTGTGGCCGCTATGATCCGCTCTTTTTCAGAAAACCTTTTTCGATCAATGAGCTGAGAACACCAGATCACTTCTTCTTTTTGAAAAACCAAAAAAGCTTTCAAATGAGACATTGCTCTTTTATATTGAATGTACCTAATAGGAAACCTTAACGTTTGAATTAGAATATTAAAAAGACCATTGGTTGTATTCAAACGAAATGTTTGTGGTTCTGGCAATAAACGTTCCAAAGGACTAATTACAACAATTCCCTTTCTTATCTTTTTAGGGCTTACAAAGGCCGTTCTCTTTAAACTTAGCGTCAAACAGCCCGAAAAAAAGGTCTGAATCCCCTTAGATTTTAGTAGAGCTTGAGTGTGTAAATCCCTACATCCTATAGGTTGATGCCTTTTGAGATATGCTATTCCTTTTTCTGTTAGCATCCTGTTTTGTACTGTAGGATTAAGGTGAAATGAAATGAACAAGGGTTGAATTTGTTCCGAAGGAGGCCAATGAGAAGGCGCTTCCATAAACCATCCGTTCATTACTAGCTTTATTGGATCTCCTGAATAAGAATCTAAATTATCTCGATCTAATTCCACAACTTCTTCCTCTCTCAACAATTGCTTGGCAGCAATACTTTGTATATAATCTCCCAGATTATTTGAATTGGGATATGCCAAAACTGCTGCTTTTTTATTCATGGGAACTTCTATTATTTAACATCGTCATAAATGCTTCTTTCCGTCTTTCTATGGGGTACGCTTTTAGAATTCGTTGTCGTGCTTTTTCCCCAAAGCCCTCAGGCTTTTCTCTTAAAAAAGTAATGATCTCTTTAAATGGAGTGTCCTTTGTAAAAAGGAACCCTGTATCTCCAATTGCATCTGGAATACCAAATACTGCCTTGCCCATGGGGACACATTCACAAAGCATTGCCTCACACAAAACATTTGGTAACCCTTCTATTTTTGATCCTTGAAAATAAAATTCATTTTTACTGTAAAGGGATTTCAGTTGCTCCCGAGTTTGTGTTGCTAAAAGCTGAATGTTTTCTGGAAGAGCATCCTGATTTATGTTAATTGATTTTACCCCTGCAATTGTAAACCTATACGAAGGAAGCGCTTTTGCTAAGGAAATAAATAGAGGGATTCCTTTTCGCTCAAAAGTACGTTGATCAGAAATATTGGCTACGGTGAGTACTGTTTTTTCCTGTTTGGTTTCATTTAATTCCCAAAAGGAAGAGTCGTAAGCCGTAGGAACTTCAACAATCGGTGTTTTAAGATTTGGAATAAATTTAAGTATTCCTGAAAGAGTTTGTGATTCTACTTTTGCTTGTTTACAGCCTTCAGCTAAACTCTTGTGAACTACCCATATCTGATCACACAAAGTATAGTTTAACCGAGCTAGTTTTTGCCGAATCGTTTGCTTATAGAAAATTCCGTAGCCTAATTTAGGGCTTGAAACAGCATCATATCCCCCCACAATAATGGCACTTTTCTTCCCGAAAAATTGAGCCCAAAAAAGTGGTAAAAAAGAATGGTAATCATTAAACCAACTTAGGACAGCTTCAGATTGAATCCCATAAAAGATCCCTAAAAAAAACTCGCGAAGTCTATTCAGAAAAAAATGGATTGGATCTTTAAATGGTGGTGAATGAATTAAGAAAACACAATAACCTAGAGACTCTAAAAGCGCAACATCTTTAAGAACAAAAGTGTTTTTAACGTTACACACCAAGGTTATATTCTTGGGTCTCATCCTTGTTCTGTTTTTAAATCAAAAAGAGCATCTAATTGATCTGCAATCTTTCTATTGTCTGAAACCTTGGGGATCTTATTTTGTCCCCCCAGCTTACCAATGCTTTTCATATACTGCTTAAATCCTCCCGATACTACTGGTCGAACAACCAAAGGTTTTAAAACTTTTCCTACAATCAAGTCTTGATAATAAATATTTTTTGCTTGCATTACTCTATCTATTTCTAATGCAAATTCCTCAATGTCTTTAGGTGCTGCATCAAATTCAATATACCATTCGTGATAAGGCAATCCTTTGGGAGGATTAATTTGAGGCGCCACAGTAAATTCTCTTATTTGTACTTCCTCTGTTTCTTTTTCTACAGCTTGTTGCAGGGCTTGTTCAACTTCACTTACTATTACATGCTCTCCAAATGCTGAAATAAAATGTTTAATTCTTCCGCTCACAATCACTTTGTAAGGCAATACACTTGTAAACTGAACTGTATCGCCAATATTATAGCGCCACAAACCAGCTGTAGTTGATATAATCATTACATAGTTTACCCTTAATTGCACTTCTTCTAAAGAAAGTACAGGAGGGTTTTTATCAAAAAAATGTGCTGCATCTATAAATTCATAAAAAATTCCATGGTCAACTAATAACAACAAGCCTTTGTCCTCTTGATCATCTTGATATGCAAAAAAGCCTTCAGATGCTGGATATAATTCAATACTATCTGGCACACGCCCAATTAGTTTTTTGAAGATCGCACGATAGGGTTCAAAATTCACACCTCCATATACAAAGAGTGAAAAGTTAGGAAATAGCTCTCCCACATTTTTTCCCGTTTTATCAATCAAACGTTCAAAATACATCTGTACCCAAGAAGGTATTCCTCCTATTATAGTCATGTTTTCAGATTGGGTTTCTCCTACAACGGCATCTACTTTAGTTTCCCAGTCTTCAATACAATTAGTTTCCCAACTTGGCATCCGGTTTTTTTGGAGATAAGCAGGAATATAATGCGCGACAATTCCTGAAAGGCGTCCTAAAGCAACTCCGTTTTTGTCCTCTAAAACTGGACTTCCTTGAAGAAAAATATGCTTCCCATTTACTGAACCTGCCTTCCCTGTTTTGAAAATATAATTCAAAATCGCTTCTTTTGCAGCTCTAATATGCTGAGGCATGGACTCTTTTGTAATTGGAATATACTTTGCTCCAGAAGTCGTTCCGCTAGATTTAGCATAATAAAGAGGTCTTCCTCGCCAAAGCACGTCGCTTTCTCCTTCTAAAACAGCATCGATATAGTTCTTTAAACCTTCGTAATCTCTTACCGGAATTGCTTTTTGAAAATCTTTTTGTGTCTGGATATTTTGAAACTGATGTTCTCTCCCAAAACGGGTTTTACTCCCCTCTAAGATCAGTTTTTTGAATACTTTTTTTTGAGTTTCGATGGGATTTGTAATCCACTTTTGGTTTTTTTTATGCACTAAGGCAGCATAAATTTTAGCCCCTAAGGATTTGATCATTAGTCAGAAAAATTAAAAAAATCAGTCGGATTTAGGGCATAGCCATCCATCCATAATTCAAAATGTAAATGAAAACCCGTGCTATATTCCCCGGTGTTTCCCGCACTTGCAATTACTTCTCCTCCCACCACTGAATCGCCTTGAGCTTTACTAAGTGCCGCATTGTGTTTGTACACCGATAGAAACCCTGAAGTATGTTCTATAATAATTACAAAACCTGTTTGTGCTGTCCATTCTGCAAAAATTACGGTTCCATCAGCTATGGCTTTAATGGGGGTGTTTTCTTCTAAAACAATATCAACTGCAAAATGAGACTCATCTAAATCAAATCCCTGAGAAATTGGTCCTTTGGCAGGAGGCAATAATAAAGTGCTCAACTCAATCGATCCCGAATTTGTGTTTGGGTTATACTTGTCTTCATTTGCAACAAAAGCTCTCAATAAAGAATCTTCCAGTACAGTAGGAGTAAAACTCCTGTTTCGCTCCGATGTATCTAAACGCTTGTCTTCAGAAAACGCTTCTTCTTGGGTAGGGACATCCTCTGATATTACTCCTCTAAGAGCGTCTAAATATTGTCGATTTTGATTGTAGAGTATAATTAATGAATCCGTTGTAAATAAGTTTTGAATCGCTTTTTGTCTTAATTCTGAGGAATCATATCCAGGAATATATTCTTTAAGTGGCGTATATGAAATCGTAAAAAAAGCTGTCAAACAGAAAAGAGATAAAAGTAAAATCCCAATTACAATCACCCTAAATCGTGAGATTCGAAGCTGTGCTTTTTCTTCAAAGGTTTCCTCATTGATAATAACCATCCTGTATGAACTGAATAGTTTTTTATGAAATCGCTTGCTTTTTGATTCTTGTTTTGCCATAATATGATACAAAGATAAGGAATCCTTTATCTGGGAAAATACCCTCTTTCCATTTTGATGTAAATGAAACTAAATATTTCTGTACATTTGTTTTAAAATAACACAAATGCTAACGACTTTAACATTTTTAGGCATGATCGGAGGACCACAAATAATCTTAATAATAGCAGTAGTATTATTACTTTTCGGAGGACGTAAAATTCCTGAACTTATGAAAGGATTGGGAAGTGGAATTAAAGAATTCAAAAACGCAACAAAGGAAGAAGAAAATCCTAAGGTTGACGAGAAAAAAGATTAATCCACATGCTTTAGTGTATTGATTATCGTGTTTAATTCAAACATATAATCTCTTTTGCTTGCTGTAGGAGCAAATACAAATCCCTCTACAACTAATATTCTATTCTTTAAAGTATCCTGAATCATATAGTTTACAAAAGGACCTGCCATAAAATCATTGGCAACTTCCCACGTTCCTTTTGTCAAATACGCTTGCTTACCATCTACTATTGCTCGATAATAATAGGGCCTAAAAGCACGTTCAGTAATTTGATAACTTCCCTCCAATCTTCCTGGAACATACGCTTTGCCAATAGAGTCACGAATGTTCAATATTCGTTCATTAAAAGAACCCTCCAGTATGTTTTTTTTCAAAGTGTAAGCAATAAGGTTTAAATGGCCTTTCCTTACTTCTTTCTGAATCCAAACAAAATTAGTAGTGTCTTTAAACGTTTTATAAGCAGAAGGATAGGTCAACTCAATCCCAAAACGCTTGAACAAAGTATTCTCTGTAGTAGGTGATTTCATGATTCTTCTGAGCTTTTCCTTTCGTTCATTCTCGATGAGCGTTTGCTTAAGTAGCTCTGTGTTTTCTTGAAAGTAGAACGCTTGACTTTCGGTGTCAATACCTGTAATTGTTGCTAATATTTGAGGTCTAGCAAACTGGTTTTGACTTAAACGAAACCCTTCTAAAGAGTCTTTTCTAAACCAAATAATATTCCTGTTTTGTCTAGCAAACCCAGTAAATGCTTTTGGATTCATATAGACTAAAGAAAACTGAGGTTCATCCAAAGGAAGTCCTTCGTAAATTTCTTGTAGTTCAGATTTGACTTTTTCACCTAGTGATGCTTTCCAGTCTTTTTCAGGCATGACCACTGTGACATGGTTAATATTTCCACTTGATTCTGGAACGTAAGCGCTCTTTTTGTTTGCCCCATTATCACAGGAGAAGCTGAGCCAAAGGAGCATCAATATAAAAAAAGGTTTCATCTAATATTTTTTATTGTTTTCTAGGGCTGAAGCAGCTCGTTTGTCCGAAATATGACAATTAATTATTTATTCGGAACTTATTTTAAAGCGGCTATTCCAGGAAGTGTTTTGCCTTCTAAACTTTCCAGCATTGCTCCTCCTCCAGTACTAATGTAACTCATCTTATGTTCAAAGCCAAACTGTTTTACTGCAGCAACAGAATCTCCTCCTCCTACTAGTGAAAAAGCACCCGCTTTTGTGGCCTCTGCTATAGAATCTCCTGCAGCAATTGTTCCTTTTGCAAAGTTTGAAAATTCAAACACACCCATGGGTCCATTCCATAAAATAGTTTTACACTTCAAAATTAGTTCGTGAAATATGGCTTGGCTTTTAGGTCCTGCATCCATGGCTTCCCATCCTTCTGGAATCTCCATTACATCGTAAACCTGCTGATTAGCATCGTTACTAAAGTCATCTCCAGCCAAAACGTCTACTGGTAAATGAATTTGAACTCCTTTATCTTTCGCTTTTTCTAATAATTCAATTGCATAATCACAATAGTCTGGTTCACAAATTGAATTTCCAACGTTTCCTCCAAGAGCTTTAGTGAAGGTGTACACCATACCCCCTCCAATGATTAAATGATCTACTTTATCTAAAAGACTTTCGATAATAGTGATTTTTGAAGAAACTTTAGCTCCTCCTAATATGGCTAAAATAGGTTTTTCTCCTTTTTCCATTACCTTATCTATTGCTAGAACCTCTTTTTCCAAAAGACTTCCAAAGCATTTGTTTTCCTCAAAAAAACGTGCAATAATAGTCGTAGATGCGTGCGCTCTATGTGCTGTTCCAAATGCGTCATTTACATAAAGGGTTCCTAGTCGCGACAATTGTTCTGAAAAAACAACATCCCCTGAAGTCTCCTCATCATGAAATCTAAGGTTTTCCATTAACAAAATCGTTCCAGGAGCCAATTTGCTTGCTTCACTTTCTGCGGCCTCTCCAACAGTGGTTGAACAAAATTTTACAGGTGAACCTAAAACCTCTGCTACAGTATCAACTATATGAGAAAGAGATAATTTTGGATCCTTCCCTTTTGGACGTCCTAAATGGGATAACAAAACACAAGAACCTCCTTGATCCAAAATATGATCTATAGTGGCTTTAGCAGCCTGAATTCTTGTAGTATCAGTAACTTCAAATTTATCGTTCAATGGAACGTTGAAATCCACACGAACAACCGCTCGTTGGTTGTTAAAATTAAGTTGGTTTAATGTACGCATCTAAAAAAATTTTATCAAAAATACAATATTGAAAAGTGTAGCCAAGCTTATTTTATAAAGATCTCTTTTAAACACTTACAAAAAAACTAGAGTAACTGTATCTTTAGCGTATGATTTGGACGGAAGTTATTGGACAACAAAGAATAATAAAACAATTAGAGCACCTAATAAATTCTAATCAAGTTCCTCATGCTCAATTACTTACGGGAATTTCTGGCTATGGTGGCCTCCCTTTAAGTGTGGCATTTGCAATGCATTTATTGAACGAGGAATTCATAGATACTTCTAATAAATCTTTGGGTGAAAAAATTCAGCATCCGGACTTTCATTTTATCTATCCTATCGTAAAAAGAGGAAGTGAAAAAATCGCTTACTCTACCGATTACGCTTCAGAGTGGCGGGAGTTTTTAAATGAAACTCCTTATGGAAACTACAATGATTGGTTTGAGTCTATCAACGTGGGCAACAAACAAGGAATGATTGGTGTAGGTGAGATTGAAAAACTTCATCAAAAAATATACCTAAAATCGTACACTGGGGGCAATAAGGTTTGTATAATCTGGGGAGTGGAAAAAATGAATAAAGAAGCCTCTAATGCTTTTTTAAAATTACTTGAGGAACCTCCTCAAAAGACCTATTTCATTTTGCTGACCGAAGAAAGTGAAATGTTGTTGCCCACTCTTATATCCCGTTGTCAACATATTACTATCCCTCCCATATATGATGCAGATCTAAAAACTACAGTAAATGAAGAAATTGAGAATGTTGATCTCTATATTTCTCAAGCTGAAGGAGACTTCAATCGTTTACAAATGCTTTTGCAAAACACTAATAATAAAGAACACGAAGCGCTCCTTATTCAAGGATTGAGAACAGCTTTCAAAGCAAAAGGAAATAAAAGTGTAGTTATCGATTTAATGGAATGGTCACGTAAATTGAGTGTCTTAGGGAGAGAAGATCAAAAGGCTTTTTTAAATTATGGGACTCAATTTTTTAGAGATGCATTTCTAATAAATTACTCTTTGCATGAGTTGGTACATTTTCGCTCTGAAAACAATTTTGACTTAAATAAATTAGCTCCTTTCGTAAATAATGAGAATATTCAAGATCTTATTTCCTTATTTGAAAACAGTCGTTATCATATTCTAAGAAATGCAAATGCTAAAATGATTTTTGCAGAATTGGGACTACAATTGACACGATTACTGAATAAACCTTCTACCTAAACTTTCTTTTTAAAAACATAAATTTTCGAAGAATATTCTCCGTTAAACAACGCCTTTATATTTGACAAAAATCCAATTACAATTCCTCTGACAAAAGGGAAAGACGCTCCTTTTTGAGACTCTGACATATAAGAAATATAAAAAGAATCAAACCATAAGGGATGCTGCGATTGAAACATAAAATTGTTTTCCTCTACCATTTTAATTAAACCGATGCTTGTAAAATGCCACAAATGTCTTGGCACATCCAAGGCCGCCCATTGGTGTTTATAATATTTGGCGTCATAGCTTTTCAAGTTTGGAACTGCGATAATTAGCCTACCCTCTGAATCAAGTTTAGAGTTCAGCTTTGAAAGAATTGTATTCGGGTCGGGTAAATGTTCCAGAACATGCCACAATGAAATGGATGAAAAATGTACTCCTTTGGGGATCTGATCAATAGCCTTATAACAATCCAATCCTTTATTAAAACTGGCATTCCTAGCTGTTTCACTTGGCTCAACAGTACTTACAGCATAACCCCTTTCCTTCAGAAAACTAGCATACACTCCTACTCCGGCACCATAATCTAATACGTTGTTGTTTGCTTGCTTTTTGACAAAAGCCGCCTTATAAGAAAGCATCAGTTTTTGAACAAAAGTATATACATAATCAAGGAAGGTGTTCTTTTCTGTTTTATGAGAGCTATAGGCATCTGCTTTATAAAACGCCTCTAAATTTATTCCCTTTGCCACCTCTGTATGGGCGTAACTTTTCTGTTCGTCCCAATAGACATTGAATTCCTTTTGAGAAACCAGATGGTCTTTCGCTTTAAATAAAAAGGTGTTTTGTTCCACGTGAAACAATTTAACGGCCCATTGAAACCAAAAGCACACTTATGTCGCTTGGATTGATCCCGCTAATGCGGGAGGCTTGAGCAATCGTATCAGGGCGAATCTTGTTAAGCTTTTCTTTTGCTTCATGAGAAAGTGAAGCAAGCTTGTCAAAATTAAAATCCCTAGGAATAATAATGTTTTCAAGTCGTTTGAGCTTATCCGCATTACGCTTTTCCTTTTCAATATAGCCCGCGTATTTTATTTCAATCTCAGCTTGCTCAAAAATAACATCGTCTACCCCTTCCTCTTGAAGATATATTGAAAGTGAGTCGAATTCGTCTAGGTCTTTTCTTGTAATCATGGGTCTAGAAAGAAGCTTAGAAAGCTTGTCTGTCTGAGTGACGGTATCGGATTTTTTGCGCTCCAAAACTATGTTTGCCGTATTAAGATCATAACTCGTTTTACGTAAAAAACCTACTAAGGCCTCTCTTTTGGTTTGTTTTTGCTCCACTTTTTCTAGACGGTCATCGCCTAGTAAACCTAATGCATGAGCTTTTGGTGTTAATCGTTCATCGGCATTGTCTTGACGTAAAAGCGTTCTATACTCTGCGCGTGATGTAAACATTCTATAGGGTTCTTCTGTTCCTTTTAAAATAAGGTCATCAATTAAAACTCCGATGTAAGCATCCTCTCTACCCAAAACAAAAGGAGTTTTTTCTGCGGCCTTTAAATGTGCATTTACCCCGGCCATCAAACCTTGGGCAGCCGCTTCTTCATAGCCTGTGGTGCCATTAATTTGGCCTGCAAAGAAAAGATTTTGCACTTGCTTTGTTTCTAAACTATGGAACAATTGTGTGGGTGGAAAGTAATCGTATTCTATAGCATAACCTGGACGGAAAAACTTAACATTTTCAAAACCGACCACCGACTTTAATGCTTTATATTGAATGTCATCTGGAAGTGAAGTAGAAAAACCATTAACGTAAACCTCGACAGTATTCCATCCCTCAGGTTCTACGAAAATTTGGTGTTGAGACTTGTCACTAAAGCGGTCAATCTTATCTTCTATTGAAGGGCAATACCTGGGTCCTGTACTTTGAATCGCACCATTGAACATTGGCGACCGATCAAAACCAGATCTTAATATGTCGTGGACTTCTAAATTTGTATGTGTAATGTGGCAGCTTAGCTGTTTCTGTAGTGGGGTTGTGAGGTCAGAAAAAGAAAACTTGGAGGGTTCTGAGTCCCCTGGTTGTTCTTTCATCTTTGAATAATCCAATGATCTCCCATCTACTCTCGGTGGTGTTCCTGTTTTCATTCTTCCGGATTCAAAACCAAGACGTTCAAGGGAAGCGGTTAGACCAACTGCTGCTTTTTCACCCGCTCTACCTCCACCAAAGTTTTTTTCGCCTATATGTATCAGACCATTCAAAAAAGTACCGTTGGTAAGAACTACCGTTTTGGCATAAATCTTAAGTCCCAAAGAAGTTACAACTCCTATAACCTGATCTTGATTAATAATCAAGTCCATGATCATCTCTTGATAGAAGTCCAGATTATTGGTTTGCTCTAACATGGTTCGCCATTCCAAACTAAACAAGCTTCTGTCCGATTGTGCACGGGGACTCCACATGGCTGGCCCTTTAGATTGATTTAGCATCTTATACTGTATGGCGGTTTTGTCTGTTACAATTCCGCTGTATCCACCAAGTGCATCAATTTCACGAACAATTTGCCCCTTTGCAATACCTCCCATAGCGGGGTTGCAGGACATTTGCCCTGTAGTCTGTAGATTCATAGTAACCAAAAGGGTTTTGGAACCTAAGTTGGCGGCAGCAGCAGCAGCTTCGCAGCCAGCATGACCAGCACCAACAACAATTACATCATATGTAGTATCAAACATGTGCTTTATGTTTCACGTGGAACAACTCTATAAAACGATCTTCAAAATTTCGCATTATCCTTTTTTCTTCTGAACTTGAATCATTATAACCAATACAATGCAGAACGCCATGAACAAGGGCCCTAAGGCATTCATTCTCAACGCTTTGAGATTCTTCCTCTGCAGAACGCTGTATAGCCCATTGAGAAATAAAAAATTCAGCTCTGAGCGACTGATCATGGGTGTAATTAAAAGTAATAATATCCGTATGTGTGGAATGATTCAAAAACTTTTTATTCATTTCATACAACTCCTCTTGGGAAACAAAATTATAAACTAACTGATCAACCTTAAAGTCAAAGGAAGAAATGTATTCCTCAATGACACTAATAACTAAAGAGAGATCTAAAAAGGGCGGTATGTTATTAAACTGTATAATCTTTAAGTTTTTTGCAAATATACAGGTTTTGAACGGGTCAGTGGTGCAGATCAAAGAATAGCGATTATCTTTGCAAAAAAAAGAATGAGAACACGCGTTCGTTTCGCTCCGAGCCCCACAGGACCACTCCATATTGGGGGGGTAAGAACTGCATTATTTAACTATCTGTATGCACGAAAAGAGAGAGGTAGCTTCATACTTAGAGTGGAAGATACTGATCAAAACCGCTATGTAGATGGAAGTGAAGACTATATACAAGAAGCTTTGGAATGGTGTGGAATGCATCCTGACGAAGGGCCTAAAAATGGAGGAGAATATGGACCCTATCGTCAAAGTGAACGTAAAGAAATTTATGATGAATACATAAAACTCCTTATTGAGAAAGGAGGCGCATACTATGCCTTTGACTCAAATGATGCGCTATCCGATGCAAGAGAAACAGCTGAGAAGAATGGGGAGTCGTTTAAATATGGTGCTAAAAACAGAATGTTCTTTAAGAACAGCTTAACCATTGGAAAAGACGAAGTGGAATTGGCATTGAAAGAAGAGTATGTTGTTCGTCTGAAAGTGGAAGCTGGAGAAACGGTAAATATCTATGATGAGATTCGTGGGATAGTACAAGTCAATACAAATGAACTAGATGATAAAATATTGATGAAAAGCGATGGCATGCCCACTTATCATTTTGCGAATGTAGTGGACGACCACCTGATGGAGATTAGTTGCGTTATTAGAGGTGAGGAATGGCTCCCATCATTACCATTACACAAACTTATTTATGATGCCTTTGGGTGGGACACACCAAAATTTATGCACTTGCCCTTGATTTTAAAACCCACTGGGAAAGGAAAATTATCTAAACGAGATGGTGATAAAGGAGGGTTTCCTGTATTCCCGTTAAATTGGGGTGAAGATACTCCAGGATTTAGGGAAAAAGGCTTTTTAGCAGAAGGGATGATCAACTACCTGGCCTTGTTGGGTTGGAATGATGGAACAGAAAATGAATTCTTCTCTCTAAAAGATTTGGAAACAAAGTTTTCTGTTACTGGAATTCAAAAGGGTGGAGCTAGATTTGATTATGAAAAAGCAAGATGGGTGAATCACCATAAGATTATCGAAATGAACACTGAGGAATTAACCACACAAAGTCAAATAGCAAAACTTATGGAAGATTATCCTATAGAAAAGCACAAACCTCTAGTCAATTTGGTTAAAGCACGTATGTATACCCTAAAGGATTTAGAAGAAGAAATTGCCTTTATTGAGAAAACCTATCCTTATGATGAGAAAGTACTGAATAAGCTGAAAGATAAGAACCCAATAGTTATATTAAATAAAATCAAAAAAACTATTGAAAAAGAAACGCCTAATTTGAAAGAGAGCCTCATGAACTGGGCAAAAGAAGAATCAATACCAATGGGAGCCTTAATGCAGAGTTTTCGAATAGCTCTAGTGGGGCAACTCAGAGGTCCAGATTTGTTCGAAATTTGTAATGTTCTTGGGAAAGAAGTATCTTTAATACGAATCGAAAACTTGATTCAACACATTAACCTAAAACTTACATAATATGGGAACAACAACTATAATTATAATAGCAGTATTATTACTCTTTTTATTTTCTGGTCTTTTTGTTGTGAAACAACAAACAGCAGCTATAGTAGAACGTTTTGGACGTTTTTTATCAATTCGTCAATCTGGATTACATTTTAAAATACCCTTAATCGATAGAATTTCAGGACGTATTAGTCTTCGTATTCTCCAACTAGATGTTATCGTAGAAACCAAAACAAAAGACGATGTGTTTGTAAAACTAAAAGTTTCAGTACAATACAAGGTTGTACAAGAAAAAGTATATGATGCATTCTACAAACTTGACTATCCACAGGACCAAATCACCTCTTATGTTTTTGATGTGGTACGTGCTGTAGTTCCAAAAATGAAATTAGATGATGTCTTTGAAAAGAAAAATGAAATTGCCAATGCAGTTAAGGGGGAATTAAATGATGCCATGATCAATTATGGTTATGATATCATAAAAGCGTTAGTTACAGATATCGATCCTGATGCTGAAGTAAAAGCGGCTATGAATCGAATTAATGCTGCTGAACGAAAAAAAGTTGCTGCGCAATACGACGGTGATGCTGAACGAATTTTAATTGTAGAGAAAGCAAAAGCCGAAGCTGAAAGTAAGCGATTACAAGGTCAGGGAATTGCCGATCAAAGACGTGAAATTGCAAGGGGATTGGAAGAATCTGTGGATGTATTAAATAAAGTGGGTATCAACTCTCAAGAAGCGTCTGCTTTGATTGTAGTAACCCAACATTACGACACTCTACAATCCATCGGTGGCGAAACGAATACCAATCTTATTTTACTACCAAACTCTCCTCAAGCAGGAAGTGAAATGCTTAATAATATGGTTGCCTCCTTTACTGCCAGTAATCAAATTGGAGAAGCTATGAAAAAACAACAATTAGAACAAAAGAAACAGAAAGAGTAAACTAATTGTTTTGCTTTGCCCAAGTATCTCTTAAACCAACGGTTTTATTAAACACTAATTTGTTGAGATCTGAATCTGCATCAACAACAAAGTATCCTAATCGTTGGAATTGAAAATTTTCAAATGCTTTAGCTGTTTTTAAACTTGGCTCTACATAAGCTTTGATAATACTCAATGAACTTGGATTGACGTGAGATTTGAAATCCACTTCTTTGTCTTGATCTGGTGCTGATACTTGAAATAGTCGATCGTAAAGTCTAACTTCTGCAGCAAGTGCGTGGGGTTCAGAGACCCAATGAAGCGTCCCTTTTACTTTCCTCATACTGGCTTCTGTTCCACTACCACTTTTGCTTTCTGGATCATAAGTACATATTATTTCGGTTATATTTCCCGAAGCATCTTTAATAACGGACTCTCCCTTTATTATATATCCATTTTTAAGGCGTACTTCTTTGTCAATCGTTAATCTAAAGAATTTACGATTGGCTTCTTCCTTAAAGTCTTCACGTTCTATGAGGAGGTGTTTAGAAAAAGGGATTGTTCGAGACCCTAATTCTGGTTGTTCGGGGTTAATTTCTCCCTCTAAAAGCTCTTCTTTCCCTTCTGGATAATTTGAAATAGTGAGTTTAACTGGATTTAAAACCGCCATTACCCTTGGTGCTTTAATATTGAGGTCTTCCCTTATTGAATATTCTAAAAGCGACATATCAATTACATTGTCTCTTTTAGCAACACCAGCAGCATCTACAAAATTTCTTAAAGAAGCGGGGGTATAGCCTCTACGTCTTAGTCCTGCGATTGTTGGCAATCTGGGATCGTCCCAATCCTTTACTACTCCTTCTTGAATTAGTTCCATCAGCTTACGTTTACTCGTTACAGTATAGGAAAGGTTCATGCGCGCAAATTCTCTTTGCTTCGGAGCAATCTTGTCCAGCGGACTTAAAGCCTCTAAAAACCAGTTATAAAGATCTCTATGGGGCTTAAATTCAAGGGAGCAAAGGGAGTGTGAAACTTGCTCTATATAATCTGATTGTCCATGAGTCCAATCATATAAAGGATAGATACACCAGCTGTCTCCTGTTCTATGATGTATTTTGAAAAGGATTCTATACATTACAGGATCACGAAGCAACATATTAGGCGCACTCATATCTATTTTAGCTCGAAGAACATGAGTACCTTCCTTGTGTTTTCCTGCTTTCATTTCAGCAAACAATTGTTGGTTTTCTTCAATGGGTCGATCTCTAAAAGGACTATTAATCCCTGGGGAAGTTGGTGTACCTTTTTGTGAAGCGATGGTTTCAGAGTCTTGAGAATCTACATAAGCTAACCCCCGAGAAATTAGTTCTTGTGCCCAATCGTATAATTGGTCAAAATAGTCTGAAGCATAGCATTCAGAATCCCATTGATATCCTAACCAACTGATATTTTCTTTTATGGCGTCAACGAACTGTTGTTCTTCTTTTGCAGGATTGGTATCGTCAAAACGTAGATTTACTGGTGCATTATAACATTCTCCTAAATTAAAATTTAAGCAGATTGCTTTTACATGACCTATATGTAAATAACCGTTTGGTTCTGGTGGAAAACGAAAACGAAGGTTTTGCTTTGAAAATCCTGAAGCAAAATCTTCTTCAATAATGTGTTCTATAAAATGTAAGGGACGTTCCATTCCTTTTGTTGTTTGTGCAAAGATAATGAATGGATGCTTTGTAAGGTATCAAGAAAACTGTCTTTATATTTGCATTGAGTTATGGGAAAAATTTATTTGAAAAATATCCGGTTATATGCCTTCCATGGATGCATGGATGAAGAAAAGAAAATAGGAAGTGACTATATTGTGAATGTAGTTGTTAAAACAAACCTTGATAAATCGTCTAAAAGCGATCAATTAAAAGACACGGTTGATTATGTTGCTCTACATGCTATTGTAAAAGAGGAAATGCAACAACGAGCAAAACTACTTGAGCATGTAGCAGACCGCATACTTAATAGAATTATAGAAGAACACCCTAGTGTTCAAAAAGCGAAAGTTAAAGTATCAAAAAGGAACCCACCAATAGGGGGAAATGTAGAGGAAGTTGCTGTAAAGAGAGAACTCTTAAGAACAGCATTAAAATTTGATTAAATATTAGTACTTTTGGCGCATGGCATCGTGGCCGAGTGGCTAGGCAGAGCTCTGCAAAAGCTTGAACAGCGGTTCGAATCCGCTCGATGCCTCTTTTTTATTCTTCAATTATTATTTTACCCAGCAAATTCGTTTGTGTTATTTGCTTCTTAGGCTTTCCGTAAACACGTAAAACTCCACCCAAAAGTACTTTAGCATCAAGCAACTCTGTTGCATTTATATAAGCATAGCCACCGGCTATACTTTTTACTTGACTTTGCTCCGTAATAAATTTTTCTGCTTCACAGCTTCCGCTAGTATTTAATGATAGATTAAAATACGTTGCTTTTCCTTTTAAATGAATTCTTCCTCCTGTGTTTGTGACTGCATCTAGACGATCTACGTTTGCATCAAGAGTAATAACTGATCCTGTTTTGGCTTCGACTGTCAAACTGGTTTGCTTAATTGTTTCGCTTGTTAACTTTACCCCTTGATGTGCTACCATACGATCCAAAGGTTCGCTGTGGTATAATTCTATATAGGTATAACCCGGGTTTAAGACACTATTCGTTGCAAGTTTTATTTTAATCATTTTATTCTTTATTGACAAAACAACATCATCTTTATGATCTCCATAAATCACTGCTTTATTAACATTTGCTTGAATTAATTTAACGTCTAAACGTGAATATACTTGAACACCATAGAAAGGATCTGTAGTAAGTGTTCTTCTTTCAATATCCTGAGAATAAGCACATAGAACACCAAATAACAATAAAAAAGAGAAATACTTATTTTTTATCATAACAAAATATTAAACTGGAACAAAATCTAGAAAACGCCTAAGAACATTTACCTTTTTCACTTTTATAGTAATTGTATCCCCTAATTGATATACTTTTTTGGTCCGTTCTCCAATGAAAGCATGTTGACGATCATCATAATGATAAAGATCTCCTTTAATGTCTATTACCCGAATCATTCCTTCACATTTATTTTCAACTAACTCAACATATAATCCTCTATCGGTTACACCAGAGATTACGCCCTCAAAATGCTGTCCTACTTTATCCTCCATAAAAATCATTTGCATGTATTTAATAGAATCTCTTTCGGCTCGTGTTGCCAGTTGCTCTCTTTGAGAGGCGTGCTGGCAAGCTTCTTCTATAGTGTCTTTAGAAGGCATTGCTTTCTTATCAAGATAGGTTTGTAAAAGACGGTGTACCATGACATCTGGGTATCGTCTAATGGGAGATGTAAAATGGGTATAATGCGAGAAAGCTAAACCATAATGACCTATATTCTCTGTTGAATATTTGGCCTTGGACATACAACGCAAAGTCAAGGTGTCAATTAAATTTTGCTCTCTTTTACCGTTACAAGCGACTAATAATCCATTGATCTCACTGCTTACGTTTTTCTTTCCAGGATTAAATGTATATCCAAAAGGAGCAATTGTCTGTTTTAAATTAAATAATTTTTGTTCATCTGGATTATCATGAATTCTATACACAAAAGGGGGTGTAGGTTGAATTTTATTTACAAAACCTGCTACTTTTTTATTTGCAAGAAGCATAAATTCTTCAATTAACTTATGAGCATCTTTTGAGGTTTTGAAATAAACAGACTCGGGATTATTTTCATCGTCCAAATGAAAATTAACTTCGACACGATCAAATGAAATAGCTCCTTCCTTCATTCTTTGGCTTCGCAACTTTTTTGCCTGTGAATCAAGTGTGTTAATAGCTTTAAAAACGGATTCTGGTATATCATAGGGTTTACCTGTTAGAGAGACGCTTGCATCTACATGAGCAGCTTCATTTTCTAAAATGTTTTGCACTTCTTCATAAGCAAAGCGATAGTCTGAATTAATTACCGTTCTACCGTACCATTCGTCATAAACAGTACCATTTTTATCTAGTACAAATACCGCTGAAAATGTAAACTTTTCTTCTTTTGGTCGGAGTGAACAAAGACCATTAGAAAGAACTTCTGGTAACATTGGAACCACTCTGTCTACTAAATAAACAGATGTTGCACGATCGTATGCTTCTTGATCTAAAAGAGTATTAGGTATGACATAATAAGAAACATCTGCAATATGGATTCCTACTTCAAATAAGCCTTTGGGTAAAACTTTAAAAGATAGTGCGTCATCAAAATCTTTGGCTGTTACAGGATCAATTGTAAAAGTCAATACATCTCTGAAGTCTCTTCTCTTCTTTATCTCTTTTTTATCAAGCGTAGTGTTGATTTTAGCTGCTGCGGCTTCTGTTTCTTCAGGAAATTCATAAGGCAAACCATAATCATGAAGAATTGCATGTATTTCTGTTTCTTTTTCTCCTGGTAATCCTAAGCTTTTAATTATAGTTCCGGATGGTGAATCTCTTTTATCCTCCCATTCTTTAAAAAGGGCAACAACTTTCTCACCATCTTTAAAATCTTTAAAATCTTCTCTTTGAATAAATAGATCAGTGTACATTCTTCCGTTTCTACAGAGAACAAAACCAAAATCTTTATGTCTTTCAAAAACACCTACATATTCCTTTTTTGTTCGTTCTACTATAGTTTCAACATGGGCTTCTACTTTTTTGTTTTTCCTGTGAAGACTTATTTCTACCGTATCCCCATGTAATGCTTTATTTAAAAATTTTCTAGGAACTATGAGTTCATCTTCATAGCCATCAATTTTAACTACCCCTTTACCTGAAGGAATTATAATTAGACTAGTGGTAACTAATTCTAATGAGGCTGAATTATACTGGTACTGTCCTCTTTTAGATGATTTTAAGCGTTCTTTACTATGTAGAGTATTTAGTATGCGAATAATATTATTTCTCCCTTTTGTATCTTCGATATCTAAAGATGAAGCTATTTGTTTGTAATTGAGAACTGCATTAGTTCGGTTTTTAAAAAGCGTTATTATTTTTGCTTCTAAACGATACAGTTCTTTTTTCTTTTTCGACATTTATTCAAATCAATTCAAACAAAGGTACAATAATCGTTTTCGTCAGTTTATTAACACTACTAACATTATAATAATATTTTTTTTTAATTAATTTAAAATAATGATGATGTATATAGGGTGTTAATAGTGCTCATAATATTTAATCAAAAAGTTATGATATACAGTAAAAACAGAAAAACTAACATTTTATACTAGACTATTAATAGATTAACTATCTTTAAATAAAGCATTTAGAATAAAAGCAAACAGTTGTTAATAATGTTATTTATTAATAAATAAAAAGAATAATATCCTTTTTTTTGGTTGATAAGGCGTGTTTTATTGTGAATGATGTTGCAATAAAAAACGAAAGCTTTTTTTGGATAAAATAAGATTATTTACAACGCAGAATTTCTTTAAATAAACAAGCCAATACTTATATTAATTGTCAACAAATAATGAATAAACTAATAAACAGAGTATAAACAAAAGAGGAAGCTTTTTTTACTTTTATAAAAAAAGGATATGCAGTTAAGTATAGGTAACGATCACGCAGGAGTAGAGTACAAAGAAGCTATAGTGGCCTACTTAAAAGACAAGGGGCACAATATTACAAATCATGGAACAAACGCCAATGAAAGTGTTGATTATCCCGATTTTATCCATCCTGTTGCTGAAGATGTTTCTTCCGGAAAGGTTGATTTGGGTATTATCATCTGTGGAAGCGGGAATGGTGCAGCAATGACTGCGAATAAACACCAAAAAGTACGTGCGGCTTTGTGTTGGACAAAAGAGATTGTTGCTCTTGCAAGAGAACACAACAACGCTAATATTTTAAGTTTACCTGCACGTTATTTATCTATTCCACAAGCATTGGCAATGGTAGAAACTTACATTACTACTGATTTTGAAGGCGGTCGTCATCAAGGACGTATCAATAAAATGCCCTGTATGTAATGCCTGTTTTTCAACACAAAAAATTTGATGGTTTAAGCATAGAAGAGTTACATGCCCTTTTTGCTTTACGTTCAGAGGTTTTTGTAGTAGAACAAGACTGTGTTTACCAAGACATAGACGGTAAAGATCCAAAAGCACTTCACATTATTGGCAAAGAAGGAAAGGAGCTAGTTGCTTATGCACGTATTTTTGAAAAAGGAATTGCTTTTTCAAATTATGCTTCCATTGGGCGGATTGTCACTTCACCTATATACAGAGGAAAAAAAATTGGCCATGCATTAGTGGACTATTGCATAGCTCAGTGCAAAAAGATTTATCCTGATCAAAAAATAAAAATCTCTGCTCAAGCACACCTTGAATATTTTTATAACAAACACGGTTTTATTTCCTCAGGAAAAACGTACTTAGAAGACGGAATTCCTCATGTAGGAATGATTTTAACAACGGATTCCGACGAATAAAAAAGAATAAAGCAAGAAGTTAAGCCTTTGCGAATAGTAGTTTTGCCTCATCAATTAAATTTTGAGTAATAGGAAGCTTCTTTCCTTTAAATATTAACATAAAACTTCCTGCAAAGGGGATAGGTGATAGTGCTTTAAGCACACCCCTTAATTGACGTTTAATGCGGTTTCTGTCTACAGCCTTTTTAAAGTTTCGTTTTGAAACAGATACACCCGCATATAAATCTGAAGATGTTTCATCTTCTATTAAGCGGAGAAATAAATGTTTACTATGAAGGCCTTCTCCTTCTTGAAAAAGGCGATCAATGATGATTTTACTCTTTAATCGTTTTAGCGAAGGTTTAGTTTTCGGGTGCGACATAATAATTGTCATTCTTGTCAACGTCTGCCATTAAATTACTTGGATCAATTACAATAACCTGAACCTCCTCTTTTGGTTTATCAATCACGAACGAATATTCAGGGTTTGCCCAATTCCAGTCTTTTTCAACGGTCCATTCTAATTGGTAAGGGTTTTCTTTTTCTCCCCGCATTAAAGAAATAGGAATGTAATGCAACTCATTTTCTCCGTTTTTAAGTTGAATTAAAATTTCCAAAGGCATGGGCATTAATCCCTTTCTTTTCAGTAAAACAGTCGTCTTATTGACTTGTTCTTCCACTTCAGAAATAGCATAATCAATCGTATTGGTGGTTTGTGTCCAATCGGTTAAAAACCATTGCAATTGAAGCCCTGAAACACGTTCAGCAATACGCCGAAGGTCATTTGGAAGCGGATGCTTGAATTTCCATTCATTGTAGTAGGTTTGTAAAATTTCGTAAAGTTTTTCTTTCCCAACGATATAACCTAATTGCCCCAAGAAGACCGCTCCTTTACTATAGGCCGTACTTTCATAAGCATAATTATGACTATAACGATTAGCGTTGGTACTTTGTGGCATTTCTAAACCAGAATTTGCTAAATTAAAGTAGCCGCGGTAAGAACCCTCCAACGGAAACTCTTTGTTTTCTTCTAAAATTTCATTTTTAGCGAGAGTTGAGATAAAGGTTGTAAAGCCTTCGTCCATCCATTCATGTTTTGTTTCGTTGGTTGCCAAGATATGTTGAAACCAAGAATGTGCAAGTTCATGCGCAGTTACCCCAAAAAGCGATCCGTATTTGCGTCCACCAGTAATAAGTGTGAGCATAGCGTATTCCATTCCGCCATCTCCTCCTTGAACGACAGAGTACTGCTTGTACGGATATGTTCCCACCTTTTCGTTAAAGAAACGCATCAGTTTTGCAGTATCTGGTTGGAGTTTTTTCCAGTTTTCAATAATTTCAGGCTTGTTCTTATAGAAAAAATGAAGAGTTACATCATTTGGCCCTGGGTAGGTATCGTGAATATACTCTGGATCAGCAGCCCATGTGAAATCGTGGACTTGAGGCGCTATAAAATGCCAAGTAACGTTTCCTTTTTTGGCTTTTGGTTTTTTTCGATCTGAATACCCCATTCCAATATCATCAGCATTTTGTAAATATCCACTGGCCGCTACCACAAATTTTTTGTTAAGTGTAATTTTTACATCAAAATCACCCCATACTCCGTGAAATTCTCTTCCTGTGTAAGGATCAGCATTCCAACCCTCATGGTCATATTCTGCCATTTTAGGATACCATTGTGCCATAGAAAAAGCGACACCTTCACTAGAGTTTTTTCCTGCACGGCGAATAACATCAGGCACATGACCCTCAAAAGACAACTCAAATGTGGTACTTTCTCCGGGAAGGATAGGTTTGTTTAATGGGACTTCAAGAATCGTTTCTGAGTCTATGGGAGAAAGCTTCACACCGTCTTGGGTGAGTCCGCTAACTTTTAAGTATCCTTGTTGATCTTGAGTTAAGGAATCAACGGAGATTTTAAAACGTCTATTTTTATCAGCAGCGTTTTTTAGTCGAACAGCCATCTCACTCCCGGGTTTAAAGGCATTAAAGTATAAGTGGTAAAACACCTTATTTAAGGTTTCAGGAGAATTGTTGGTGTAGACTAGTTTTTGTGTTCCATTATAAAGAGCTGTCTCTGTATCTAGGGTAACCTCCATAGTGTAATCTACCGCCTGTTGCCAGTATTGCGCAGATCCAACTTTAAGGACAAAAAGGCTAATTAAAAAAAATAAAATGCGTTTCATAATGCTGTTTTTTCGAAAGTTAAAGATAAGGTTAGTTAGGAATTAAAATAAGAATCAAAGCTAAAATTAGCATCCATTCGTATTCCTTTTTCTGTTTGTCTGAGGGAAACTAATTCATGATGAGGATCATGTTCCAAGAGGAGTAAGGCTTCTTCTAAAAAAGCATGGTGAAGAAAGGAAGACTTTTCTTTCAGTGTCAACAAGGGGCGAGTATCATACCCCATGATGTAAGGGATAGGAATATGCCCCACAGTGGGAATTAGATCAGCAACATAGAACAACTTTTTCCCTTTGTAGTTTAGCAAAGGGAGCATTTGCTTTTCTGTATGCCCATCAATCAATAGTATAGAAAAAGGAAAAGGCGTTTGTTCCAGAAGAGGCCCTTTTCCTATTATAAAATTTAATTGACCATTTTCTTTTAAGGGAAAAATGTTCTCAGCCAAAAAGGAGGCTTTTTCTCTAGGATTGGGATTTATAGCCCAGTCCCAGTGTGATTCGTGCACCCAGAATTTAGCATTTTTAAATGCAGGGATTAGAATGCCATTCTTTGATCGTTCAATAGCGCCCCCACAATGATCAAAGTGAAGGTGGGTGAAAAAAACATCGGTAATATCATCTCGGTGAAACCCTGCTTTTTTTAGGGATCCATCCAATGTATGCGAACCCCACAAACCATAATGACTAAAGAATTTGTCATCTTGTTTGTTTCCCATTCCCGTATCAATCAAAATTAATCGATTCCCATCTTCCACGAGTAATGATCTGGTGGCCATTTCAATCCTGTTTTTTTCATCTGCAGGATTTGTTTTTCCCCAAAGGGGCTTTGGAACTACACCAAACATGGCGCCACCATCTAATTTAAAATTTCCAGCTTCAATTACGTAAAGTTGCATTTATTTTAA
>Ga0206131_10000242_pt1 | contig 78098 bp, 74 predicted proteins | sample Helgoland_Spring_FD_148636 | JGI IMG/M metagenome (GOLD analysis project Ga0206131, IMG submission 148636) | Pelagic subsurface seawater microbial communities from Kabeltonne, Helgoland, North Sea - Helgoland_Spring_Bloom_20160517_1 | ecosystem: Environmental > Aquatic > Marine > Epipelagic ... | reverse complement strand
AGGTTATTTGATGCTGATTATCGCACCGGATGGTGTGAGCAGGTTGCCCTCTCCGGCGCAGGTCTCTGGCAATATGTCATGGCAAAGGCGGTAAGCTGGTACTGCCTGACGGTTCTGCCATTATTGCTTATGACACCTGTAATGATGCTTATTCTTAACCTGCCGCTTTCCTGCTTAGGTGATGTGCTGGCAAGTCTTGCTCTGGGTATGATGGCGTTATTACTGCTGGGCACTATTAGCGCGGCGATCACGCTGGGGGCGCGCAAAACAGCGCTTCTTGTTGCGCTGATTATTCTGCCCCTATCCGTGCCTATTCTTATTTTTGGGGTTCTTGCCGGAGATGCGGCCTGCACGAATGATACAGCGCTTCAGACACCAGCCCATGTCTACCTTCTTCTGCTTGGCGCATTCACAGCTGTCCTTCTAGTTCTTACGCCACTTGCCGGGCAAGCAGGACTTTCTGCCGCACTTGAAGAGAGGTAGAAAAATGAGCAGAAGCACGCTATCTACCTATTCAGTCTTAACGCGCCAGCATATGTTGCACTGCTCTTATAGGAGCTGGATAATATGAATATTTTTGACAAGCTTGCCAATCCGGGGCGTTTTCAGCGCATCACAGCACCTGTGATGCCTTACTGCCTTCTACTGGCGGGACTGAGCTTTGCTGCTGGTCTTTATTACGCGCTATTTGCCTCACCAGCAGATTATCAGCAAGGCGAGACTGTACGTATCATGTATGTGCATGTTCCCTCCGCATGGCTTGCGCTTTCCAGCTATCTTGGCCTTGGCATCTGTGCGCTTTTTTTTCTTATCTGGCGGCATCCACTCGCTGATATTGCGGCCCGCGCTATTGCCCCTATTGGCTGCGGGTTTGCAGGGCTAACCCTTGTTACGGGTAGTTTATGGGGTTATCCGACATGGGGCACATGGTGGGTTTGGGATGCAAGACTAACCTCCATGCTTTTGCTGTTCTTTTTCTTTGTTGGCCATATTGCCCTTTCAAACGGATTTGACAGGCCGGAACGTGGCGCCCGTCCTGCCGCCATTCTTGCGCTTGTAGGCGTTATCAATCTGCCAATTGTAAAATTTTCTGTTGAGTGGTGGAACACCTTGCATCAACCAGCCAGCATTATGCGCTCTGGCGGAGTTTCTATAGATGCAGCTATGCTCACACCGCTTCTGCTTATGTTTGCAGGCTTCCAGCTATTTTTCATCTGGGTTGTTCTGCACCGGATGAGCTGGATGCTGGCAGAGCGCCGGCAGGCCGCACGAGGGCACATATCATGACAAGTCTTAATATGGCAGGATATGGCCTGTTTATCTGGCCAAGCTACGCTCTGGCAGGGCTGTTTGTCTGCGGCTGTATCCTGCATTCAGTGATGCGTGCGCGCCGTAGCACGAAATCCGGCACCTCAAAAGACATCCCCAAGAACTAGGCAGGACGGATGCGTCTGCCTGTTCGCTTGCGGCTCGATGGGTCAGCCGATGGAACATTATCACTCAAATCACGCACCGGCAGAGACACCGCTGCCGACAATTCAGGATAGGGGTCGGTTTTATGGGGAATTGCCATGGCTCTTACAAAATGATCCTGAAAATCAGCTTCAACAGCTGTTTCAATTTTTTCGATATGCCGCACTGTTTCTTCGATTTCAGCACGAGCATTGCTATTCAAAAGCGCCATACGAGCCCCTGCTCCAGCTGAATTGCCTGCGGCAATCACATTGCCGAGCGCGCAATCAGGAACCATGCCAAGCACCATGGCATATTTAGGGTCTATATGGGTGCCAAACGCGCCTGCCAGCACAACCTTATCAACCTTATCCACGCCCATCTTATCCATCAGCAGTCGGAAGCCTGCATGTAGCGCTGCTTTTGCTAACTGGATAGCCCGCACATCATTCTGAATGATTTTTACCGTATCAGTGATGCGGTAGCTAAAAGTCCGCCCATCGCTTTCAACCCGCTCAGAGCGTTCAGCAAGACTGCCATCAATGGTGCCATCTGCCATAATCACACCAGATAGATACATTTCGGCTAAGGCTTCGATAATGCCGGAGCCGCAAATGCCTGTGATGCCTGTTGCACTAACAGCCTCATCAAAGCCCTCTTCATCTGACCAGAGATCAGAGCCAATCACCGAAAAGCGCGGCTCAAGCGTATCAGGGTCTATCCGCAATCGCTCAATTGCGCCGGGGGCTGCCCGCTGACCTGAGCTGATTTGTGCGCCCTCAAAAGCCGGACCTGTTGGCGATGATGCGGCAAGCAGTCTCTGTTTGTTTCCCAGTATAATTTCAGCATTTGTGCCAACATCTATCAGCAGCGCTGTCTCGTCTCTTGTATGCGGCCCTTCAGCTAGCACAACCCCAGCAGCATCAGCCCCCACATGGCCTGCAATACAAGGCAGAATATAAACAGAGCTTCCCGGATGCAAAGAAAGTCCAAGCTCATCAGCCTTGATATCAACCGCAGTATCAACTGCCAGCGCGAACGGCGCGCCGCCTAATTCAATAGGATCAATATCAAGCAATAAATGGTGCATCACAGGATTGCCAACCAGCACAACTTCCAGCACGTCTGATGCGGTAAATCCTGCCTGTTCAGCCCCGCCTGTAATCAGTTGCTGTAATCCTTCGCGCACAGCGGCTGTCATTTCCTGAGCGCCCCCCGGATTCATCAACCCATAAGAAACCCGGCTCATCAGATCTTCGCCAAAGCGTATCTGCGGATTCATAATTCCTGTTGAGGCCAGCACCTGACCATTATTCATATCGCATAAATGGGCTGACATTGTGGTTGAGCCTACATCAATTGCAGCCCCCAGAATTTGTTCTTTCAGCCCCGGCCAGATAGCAACGATTTGGCACCCTGAACGCAAGGCAATCGTCACCTGCCATTTGCCAGCCCGTAATGTTTTCTGCAGCTGTTTCAGCACATGCAGCTCACAGCTAATCGGTGCTGTAACGCGGCTCGGCCATTGCGCTTCAATGGCTTCGATAAGCCGGCGCAAATCACCAGATGGCTCATGCATATCAGGCTCGCGCACCTCAACAAAACAAAGCCGTACAGGCGGCGCAAGGTCAATCACCCTGTTATCGGCCTCTTTACGAACAAGCTGATTATGCACCTGACTTGTTGCTGGCACGTCTATAACAATATCAGAGACAAGCGTGCATTGGCAGGCAAGCCGGCGTCCCTGTGGCAGGTCACGTTTTTCGGCATAGCGCGCTTCTGAGGCAGATGGCTGACTAAGAGCCTCAGCAGAAGAGGCAATGCCATGTTTTGCAAACTCGCCCACCCCAACATCAATCTGGCAGCGACCACACATAGCCCGGCCACCACAGACAGAATCGATATCAACGCCGAGCTGACGCGCGGCCTGCAACAGATTAGTGCCCGCCTTCACCTGACCCTGACGGCCAGAGGGTGTAAAAACAATTTTAAGGTCATGATTATCTGACATCTTTAAACCCTCATCAGACAAAATGCCAACTAGTCACGAGCGCGCCGCCGGTTGGTGCGGCGCTCGCGGCCACCAGCAACACTCTCAGAAGCAGGCTCCCGGAATTTCTTAATCCATTTTCGGCATTGAGGATCAACACCATTCATCACATTTGCCCCCATGATCCCCGTCATCTCTTCGGTATGAAGCGGGTTCATAATCGCCGATGTCATGCCAGCACCTGCTGCCATAGAAAGGAAAGCTGCATTCATACCATGCCGGTTCGGCAAGCCAAATGAAATATTTGATGCACCGCAGGTTGTATTTACCTTTAATTCGGTGCGAAGGCGGGTAATCAGGTCTAGCGCTGTTCTACCAGCAAGATTAATCGCACCAACTGGCATAATAAGCGGGTCAACAATCACATCTTCACGCGGAATGCCATAATCTTCAGCCCGTTCAACAATCATCTTAGCAACTTCATAACGCACATTCGCATCTTCAGAAATGCCCGTCTCATCATTCGAGATTGCGACAACAGCTGCGCCATATTTTTTCACCAACGGCAGCACTATTTCTAACCGTTCTTCTTCACCCGTAACTGAATTCACAATTGGCTTTCCTTGATACACCGACAAGCCAGCTTCGAGCGCTTCAACAATCGAGCTATCAATGGCAAGCGGCACATCAACAACTGACTGAACCAGTTGAATGGCTTCAGCCAGAATCCGCGGCTCATCTGCCATCGGGATACCTGCATTAATGTCCAGCATCGTAGCGCCTGCTTCAACTTGGGCAAGAGCATCTGATACGACGCGGCTATAATCACCTTCTGCCATCTCGGCAGCAGTAATTTGCGGCCTGTCGGATTAATACGCTCTCCAATAACGCAGAACGGAGCATCAAACCCAATAATAATTTCCTGCTTATGCGATGAAATGAGGGTTCTTGTCATCTGATGAATACTCCTAAAAAACGCTTATTAAAATTAAATGGGGGATAAAGCATGATGAATACAAGACCTAGCTGTCCTGCACATCAAAGCCTCCGTCTTTGGTGAGGATAATCTGGCCTTTGGCAATTGCATCAGCGTAAGCTGCTGTCTTGGCAAAGCCGCCAAAAGGGTAATAGTGAAAATGCTGAATAAGGCATTTATCAGCATCTGATGCTCCACTGGCCATACCATCAGCAAGCCCGGCAAGAAGCAGATGTGGTGACTGCACTGTCATCAGCTTGGCAACATTGCGGGCCTGTTTTGCAATAAATCGCATTGACGGGCCAATGCCCGAAATCTGTGCAAAACGGAATAGCGTTTTAATGGTTGCCGGCCCTGGAATGCCAACTCTGATTGGCAATGCGTTTCCTGCCTCGCGAATAGCGCGCTCCCATGCCAGAACAGCGGCAGCATCAAAACAGAATTGCGTTTCCATATAGAGGCTAAGCCCTTCAGAGGCCGCAAAGGCATTTTTATCGGCTATGGCTTGTGCAAGCGCATCATCATGAATATCAGGGCTACCCTCAGGGTGACCAGATACCCCAATGCGCGAAATCCCATGTTTTTGAATAAGGCCTGTATTCAATACCTGCATCGTATTATCAAAGGCGCCAACAGGCTTATCAACACCGCCGCCAATCACAAGCACTTCTGATACATTTGCTTCGGATGTCATGCGTTTTAGCAATCCATCAAGCTGGTCTTTATCACTAAGAGAGCGCGCCGCAATATGCGGAATAGCGTTCATCCCCTCATCTGACAAACGCTTGGCAACTGCAATTGTCTCATTCGGATCTGTACCAGGTAGGAAGGTTACATTGACACTGGTATTTTCGGCCAGAACAGCTGCAAAACTATCAATTTTAGTCGCACCTGTCGGCGTTACCTCTATTGACCAATTTGCGCCTGCCTTTGCAATCGCTTCAACCGTAACGCTCATCTGCCGTCACCCTTTTTCAAATCATCTCTTCAGGTTTGGTATAACCCGGCTACACTTTGTCCATAAGCAGGCAGGACATGATCGCTTATGCTCGTCTATCATCGGTCCGATTGCGACATCACCCTTCAGCGCCGCCTTTTGCAACAAGCGCGGCAAGTCGTTCACGCGGATAATCAGCTTCAATGGCTGCAGCAAGCGTATCAGCCTCTGCTTGTAAATCCTCACCACATTCCTGAGCCTCACCGCGACGCCATTCTGCTAGATAATCATCTGTGCTATCAGCGCCATCGCGCATTGCCGCTTCGTCAATCGCCAGCGCAAACCGCTTATGAAGTTCAATTTTTGCCTGTTCTCTTTTACGCCCACGGCCACGTTCTGCAACCACCTGCGCCGGAATATCACGCCAGTAAAGTACTATGATGCTTGCCATTCATCTGCTCCATTAAAAAAAGGATAAGGGGCTGTTCTGCCGTTGCTTGCCAGCCTGTTTCTTCTTACGATAAAGGCCGGAAGTATGCACTCCGGCCCCTTATCGTTTCACTGTTATAATAGCAAAATTCTTTAGCCCGCCTGAGCGCCCTGCGCACGGCGCTGTGCAATCAGCTCCTTGGCTGTTTCAACAGCAACCGCAGCATCACGGCAATAAGCATCTGCCCCGACAGACGCGCCAAACGCTTCATTTAACGGCGCGCCACCCACAAGAACGATGTAATCATCACGAATGCCTTTTTCGACCATCGCATCAACAACAACCTTCATATAGGGCATTGTTGTTGTGAGAAGCGCTGACATGCCCAGAATATCTGGCTTATGCTCTTCAATCGCTTCGAGGTAATTTTCAACCGGATTATTAATGCCAAGATCGATAACTTCGAACCCAGCACCTTCCAGCATCATAGAAACAAGGTTTTTGCCGATATCATGAATATCGCCTTTCACCGTCCCAATAACAATTTTGCCAACCCGCGGCGCACCTGTTTCAGCTAATAATGGGCGGAGAACAACCATGCCTGACTTCATTGCATTAGCTGCCATCAACACTTCAGGCACAAACAGGATACCATCACGGAAATCAACACCAACAATCGTCATGCCTTCGACAAGTGCTTTGGTCAGAACGTCGTAAGGGGTCCATTTGCGCGATAGAAGGATATTAACAGATTCAACAATCTCTTCTTGCATGCCGTCATAAAGGTCGTCATGCATCTGTTGCACAAGTTCGTCATCATCCAAATCGGCGAGAATAATATCTTCTTCATCTGACATTGATTATTCCTCCTGCAGGCGGCATCACACCTTCAAAAAAACGTTACGCGTATTAAACTTACTACCTTCACTTGAATGATTCACCAGATACTGTGACTACGCGGCACGACTAAATCTATCACGAGCGCGACAAAACGCGATAACGAGGCGTTCTAACGGTATTTTTCATCGCTTGTATGCTTTGCGATAATCGGCATCGTCATCAGCGCAAAAACAACCGATATACCTGTCAGACCAAAGGTTTTAAAGGTCACCCAGTCATCTGTTGAGAGTATCCGCCATGCAATTTCATTCGCACCAGCAGAAACGGCAAACATCGCTGTCCACACCCATGTTACCTTTTGCCAGCCCTTATCATCTAGTGCCATTTGTTGCCCTAGCAGAGCTTTCAGAGGTGCCTTATTCAAAAGCTGACCACCAGCAAGAAATACTGCCAGCCCGCCACTAATCACTGTTGGCTTAATCTGGATATACCACTCATCGTCAAAATGCAGCGCCAGACCACCAAACAGCGTAACAGCAATACAGCCAAACAGCGCCAGTTTTGGAATCCGTCTATCCAATGTCCATGACAGACCAAGCGCTACGAGCGTTGAGCCAACCAGAACAGCGGTCGCCAGCATAATGTCTTTGGTAAAATAGTTTGTCGCAAAGAAGAGTAAAAGCGGGCCAAACTCCAGATAACCTCGGTGTTTTGGTTTCGTCTCTGTTTCCTGCACGCTCATTTAAGCAACCCTTTCAGTGGATAATAGTGAGAGGCATGATGATGCCGCTGTTAAGATTAAATCGGCAGATATGCCCTCTTTGCGGGCCTCTTCGCCAAGACGCTGCCGCCAGAGACGAGCGCCTTTTTTACCATGGAATAACCCCAACATATGACGTGTTATCGCATGCAGGGGAATACCGTCTTGCATCTGCGCTGCAGCATATAGCGTCATTGCCTGCAAAACATCATATCTATCAGCAGATGGGTGGCCAAAATAATCTGCTGCCATGTCTGCTAGCCTATCAGGTGTCTGATAGGCTGACCTGCCAACCATCACACCCGCAAAAACTGCGCTGCCATAGGTCTCATTCAGAGGCAGTATCGCATCTGCAATCTGGTCACTATCTGTTAGCCCGCCATTGAGAATAATATCAAGCTCTGGGCACCGCAGAGCCAGCCGCGCCGCACGGTCATAATCAAGTGGCGGTATGTCCCTATTTTCTTTCGGACTTAGGCCGTTTAGCCATGCTTTGCGGGCATGCAGATAAATCACAGTCGCGCCCGCACCGCCCACAATATCTATAAATCTATCAAGCCCTTCTTCGGCATCCATATCATCAATACCAATACGACATTTTACAGTAACCGGCAGGTCCGTTTCAGCCTGCATCGCCCGGACAAGCCCTGCAACAAGGTCTGGCTCTGCCATAAGACACGCGCCAAACCGGCCTGATTGAACCCGATCAGAGGGGCATCCTACATTTAGATTAATTTCATCAAATCCAAATGGCCCAACTGCAGCAACCGCAGCCGCTAGCCGTTCTGCATCTGCGCCGCCAAGCTGCAAGGCAAGCGGATGTTCTGATGCATCAAACTGGCAGAAACGCTTTGGTCCTGCATGCAGAATAGCCTCAGCGGTAACCATTTCTGTAAACAGCAAGGCGTCTGGTGCCAAAAGCCGATGAAAATAGCGGCAATGGCGCGTCGTCCAATCCATCATCGGCGCCACCGAAAGACGGCGAGCATGCGAGAGCTTTTGGCTCGTCCCGCTGCTACCAGATGGCTTAAAGAGCGGGCTCACCTAAGCGTCCTCGCTCTCAGCTAGGATCGCGCGCCTAATATCAGAAACAGCATTTGCATGGGCATCAAACCCTTCATAACGAGCAAATACTTCGGTGAGCGGCGCCATTTCATCAAATCCGGCTGCTTCAACCCTGCCAAGCGATGCTGTCCGCATAAAATCATGAACGCCAAGCGGTGAATGGGCATGCGCCGCACCAGATGTTGGCAACACGCAATTCGGCCCCATCATATAATTGGCAAGTGAGCCTGCACTATAAGGGCCTACCAGAATTTCAGATGCTGTTGTCAGAGCTGCGACATGGGCATCAGGTGCAGCCGATAAAATCTGGCAGTGCTCTGGGGCATATTCATTAATAAACCGGTAGGCATCTTCAGTTGTATCTGCCAGTACAATCCCGCCATTCGTGCCTGTCAGGACAGTGCGGGCGTAAGCCGCCCTCTCATCAGACATCAGCGCCATATATTCCGGCAGAATAGCGGTCACTTGCTGGGCTAATTCAGCAGAGGTCGTCACAATAAAAGCAGAGCTGTCAGTGCCATGTTCTGATTCAATCAGAATATCGAGCGCCGCAAGGCGGGCATCTAGCGAGCCATCTGCAAAAAGAATGACTTCGCTTGGTCCAGCAGGAAGGCGCGACCCTATCTTATCAGCAAGCACACGTTTTGCGGCAACAAACCACGGGCTGCCCGGGCCTTCTATTTTCCGGCATTTTGGAATAGAGGCGGTCCCAAAGGCTGCTGCTGCAACTGCTTGCGCGCCGCCTGCTTTGGCAATGCGCGATACACCTGCTAAGTCAGCAGCTACTAATGTTGCAGGGTCAATCATACCATCATGTCCGGGCGGCGTCAGGATAATCGGTTCTGGCACACCAGCAACAATCGCTGGTATTGCGGTCATTAATGTTACTGACGGGAACGAGCCCTTACCGCGCGGTGAATAGAGCGCAACTTTATCTATCGGGTAGGAACGCTCTCCGACAAAAATGCCCGGGCGAATTTCCATCTGCCATTCGGCTTCTGGCTTCTGGCGTTCATGAAACCTGCGAATATTATCAGCAGCATATTCAAGCGCCTCTATCAGCTTGCCGTCTAGCTTGTCATAGGCTTGTTTGATTTCCTGCGAGGTTGCAAGGATAGCCTTGCCATCCATATCTGCCCCATCGAACTTTGTTGCATAGTCACGCAACGCATCATCACCGCGCAGTTTTACATCCTCAATGATAGGCACAACCTTATCAGTAAACTGGGTTAGGTCATCCTCGGTGCGGGCCTGTAATGTGCGAATCTGCGCTGTATTTAGGTGCGAGAGCGTATGAATGATAATGGCGTCTGACATTTCCTATCCATTCAGTTTACATATGAGAGGCAAGAAGAGGCCTTAAAAATTCTGCCATTTATATAGGCGAAATCGCCGGAGGTGGCAAATGAAAGCCCCTCCATCATTTCAAACCCGGCCATTATTTCAAAACCCAGTTAATTCTTTTATAGCTCATCAAGGGTAAAAATATTACGCCCCTGATTATCCTGAACAGAAATGACCCAGCAATCAGGGTCACGATCAATTTCACGCGCCAAACGCTCTGTGACATCCTGTGGAGACACAAATCCCTCGCCGGTAAGCCTGTCCCACTCAAAACCGCCCTCAAAACTGCTCCGCCGCACCAGAAGCGCTGCCTGCCCTGGCGCAACATCCAGCTCCACAAAAAGCGCGCCTGCCTTATCATCGCCATGGCGCAGGATGCTGGCAAATATACCGCGCTGTTCAGCAGCACGGATACTTGCTTTTACAAGCAATTCTGTTGTGAGGCGGGGGGTCATAAACGGCACTCTTTTAAAATGTTTAAATCAGACCTTGCGGGGGCCCCGGCTAGTTGCCGTATTAAAAATCGGTGCATCTGCCGCCATTTTCCCAATCACCGTAACGGGTTGGCTCTGGCCCCTTGGGACCATTTCTTTCGGGCGGCATAGTATTTTGTGATGTGTCATTTTCAGCTGACGCAGGCGGAGATGGCAGCGTCTTAGATGACTTTTTGTCGTTCTGTGATGTCATGTCATGTCTCCTGCAATCTGATCGGACGGGCACGAAACGCGCCGCCTTCACTATATATATAACACATCTTTTCATATAGGCAGTCCAGCGGCTAAGACAAGCTAATCTGGCGCAATGCTGATCTTAATCGTTAACAAATCATGCTAAGGTGATAGACAAGAGCCAGCGCGTCTGGTTTATTCGCGCCTATGAACGATACACCCTCCTCACCAGAACGCCCTAAATTAAGCTTGAAGAAGCGCCCACCGCTAAAACATAAGAAGCGGAGCGGCCTTCATTCAGGTGGCAGGCCAGCGCCGCATCGCACCCCGTCTGGGCCGCGCACCCCGTCCGGGCCAAAGATGAAGAATGTGCTCTCCAGCCGGTCAGCTGCGTTTCATATTCTAACCGATATCATTACCCATCACAAAATTCTGGCTGACGCTGTTGCCGCACATCATCCCCTTACCGAGCTTGAGCAACGCGATCGTAGTTTTGCCCGCCTGCTCATTGCAACATGCCTGCGCAGAAATGGCCAGATAGCCTCTCTTCTTGCCCCTCTGGTAACCCCAGAAACAGATACGCCAACGCGGATTATTCTAATGATTGGCATCGCTCAACTGGTTTTTATCGGCACCGAAGCGCATGCCTCTATTGATACCACTGTTGAGCTTGCAAAACATGTGCTCGCACCGCGAAGATCAGGCATGGTGAACGCTGTTCTCAGGCGTTTGCAACGCGAATTAAATGAGCGTCTTGCCGCCACAAATATTATCGAAAATCTTCCCCGCGGCCTTGCCTCTCGCTGGCGCGATGCGTGGGGGGCAAATGAACTTAACAAGCTTGCCGAACAGGCAATGGCCGTGCCGCCGCTTGATATTGCGGTAAAGAAGGATGCCGCATTCTGGGCCGAAACGCTCGGCGGACAGGTTCTTACCTCACAAATTGTGCGCTGCCCCCCGCTTGGTGATATTCGCGCAATCCCGGGATATGATGAAGGCGCGTGGTGGATACAAGATGCGGCAGCTGCCCTGCCCGCCGAGATGCTCATCGCCTCGCAAGGTGGTAGCTTGAACAATAAGACCGTGCTTGATTTATGTGCAGCTCCGGGCGGTAAAACAGCCCAGCTTGCAGCTGCAGGCGCGCGTGTCTGTGCCGTTGAAAAAGACCCAGACCGGCTGGCTCTTCTGAATGATAACCTCAGTCGTCTTTCACTCTCTGCTGAGGTTGTCGAGGCTGATATTCTAGATTACACACCACCGCATCAATCTGATTTCATCATTCTTGATGCGCCCTGTTCTGCAACCGGAACCTTCCGGCGTCATCCCGATATCTTTCTTCATAAAAAAGCACCCGATTTAGTGCGGCTTCAGCAAACACAAATCGCCCTGCTTGAACGCTCCCTTAACTGGGTGGTGGATGATGGCGCGCTGCTTTATGTTACCTGCTCGCTTCAGCCCGAAGAAGGCGAGGAGGTTATAGAGACTATTCTTGCAAAAGGCCAAGCGCGGCTTCTGCCCTTCACAGAAAATGAACTTGGGATTTTTGCTGCGGCATGCCATCCAAAGGGCTGGGCGCGTATCCTGCCATCTTGCCTTGATCATATCAGCTCTCAGTCTGTTACGATCGGCACCGGTTGTGATGGATTTTTCGTTGCGCGTTTACAGCCTGTTAGGTCATAATAGCCGCAGTTCTGGTATTGCCGAATTCTTCATCAGAGTGGAATTTCATCAGAGTGGAATTTAATGTTGCCACACGCCTTGTTAGAGCATGATCCCATCTCCTTCCGCTGGGAGCTAACCAAGTTAGAAAAGCTGTTCCGCAAATCGCGGCTTTTCACATGGCAGTTACGTGGCGAAAATCCTGTTCTCCCCTTAGTTACATTATCAGACCCATGGCGTGGCGCTGAGAAAAATAGCAAACAGGTCTCCCAGCACCCCAGCACTGATAATACTAACAACCCTGACTATCATACCTTTGAGTGGGTTCGTGATGTGCGCGAGGCGGGCGGCGGCACTGGTCGCGGACTTGTGCGCACGCACCTTACCCACTGGATGGCCCAGAACCGGTCTTGGTCGGCGGTAAGCTGGCGGCCCGACATTATTGGCAAGCGGCTATCGGCCTTACTCTTTTGCTATGGTTGGTTTGGTGATTCTGCTGATGAGAGTTTTCAGACAGCATTTGCCGCCTCACTGGCTCTTCAGGCACGCTGTCTTGCGCTTGACTGGCAGCGGATGCCAACAGGCATTGCCCAGCTTTCTGCGTTGCGCGGGCTTATCATTGCACAAGCTGTTTTATATAAAAGCGCGCGCGATGTCGAAGCTTTATGCAATCTGATTGTACCGAAAATAAAGTTCCAACTTTATCAGGATGGCGGACATAAAAGCCGGCAGCCTGAACAGCATCTTGAGGTAATGCGAATTATCCTTGAATGCCGGATGGCATTGGCACATGTCGGGCAGATAGACTTTCCTGTGTTTGATGAAATCATTCCCCAGATGGCCGCCATTGCTAAAATCTGGCGTCACGGCAATGGTCAGTTTGCCCAGTTTAATCTGGCAGGCAGCAGTTCAGTTGATGATATTAATCAAGTTCTGAGCCGGGTAAGTGGGCGGACCCGCTCCATCCAGCACGCACCGGAAACAGGCTTTAGCCGGCTTTCGTCAGGCCGCAATACTCTTATCTGTGATACTGGCAGCAGCCATAATGCCGAGACCAACATCTGTGCAAGCACCTCTGCTTTTGAATTTTCAGTTGGCAGTCATATGCTGATTGTTAATTCCGGACAGACGAGCTCTGATATGCGCCTGAATGCTGTCCTGCGCCAGACCGCAGCCCATTCTGCATTAACACTTGACGGGCTTGATAATGAGGCGGCGTCAAAAAATCGTTTTGCACGCGTGATAGACTGCGATGTTGGCCCAGCAACAGGTGGCAGCCTGATAAGTCTTACTCATGGGGGATATGAGCGCTCGCACGGGCTGTTGCATAGCCGGCAGCTATTCCTTGCGATGGGCGGCGGTAATCTGCGGGGACAGGACAAGCTTACCTATACAAACGCTCCGGGTGAAATTCCATCAGAAGCAATCATCAGATTTCATCTCCACCCCGGGGTTAGTGCTGCCATGATAAGGGGCGGTCATATATTGCTGAAAATTCGTGGTCAGAACGCTGGATGGGTGTTTAAATCCAAAGGTGGGCGGGTAAGCCTTGATACCTCACTTTATATTAATGAGGGCCGGCGCATGAGCTGCCAGCAAATCGTTTTGCGAAGCACTGCTGACCAAATCCAGACGGTGGGAAGTCTTGTTGTTAACTGGGCATTCCAGCGAAGCCTGAAAATCTAACTGAGGCAATCTAACTGCGGCAAATTCACAGCTTGTTATCTAAGCCTGTTTTGGTCCATAACCTGCCATACCTTATCCCTGTCAGCGCTATAGCATGATGGTCTACACCACACTACCTGACCCCACGCTGCCTGATCGGGGGATAAATAAACCTATTCACTAAGGAGTTCTTTATCAATGTTTGATGTCGGCCCGCGCCAGATTAAAACAGCTCTGATTTCTGTTTCCGACAAAACCGGAATTGAACCTTTTGCCAAGCGTCTCAGCATGGCAGGCATCAGGCTCCTCTCGACAGGCGGAACGGCCCGTCTTTTGCGTGATGCTGGGTGCGATGTAACCGACGTCTCTGAGGTAACAGGCTTTCCTGAGATTATGGATGGGCGGGTAAAAACATTACATCCTGCCATTCATGGCGGTGTGCTAGCGCGGCGTGACAAGCCAGAGCATCTTGCCGCGCTTGAAGAGCATGGCATTGGTGAAATTGATATGCTTGTGGTTAATCTCTATCCGTTTGCTGACACAATTGCGCGCGGGGCTGATTTCGAAACAGCCGTTGAAAATATTGATATTGGTGGTCCGGCAATGATACGCGCGGCTGCCAAGAACCATCCTTTTGTGACAGTTGTTACAGACCCGTCTGATTATGATGAAATTGCAGATGCATTGGATGCTGGCGGAACTGTCAGCGCTGAAATGCGGCGCCGATATGCGGCTAAGGCTTTTGCGCGAACATCTGCCTATGATAAAATGATAACCGACTGGCTGACAGCTCAGACAACCGATGCTGGCACAACTATGTTTGCGCCAAACCTTATGCTGACAGGGAGCAGAAATGCTGTCTTACGGTATGGCGAAAACCCGCATCAATCAGCTGCTATCTACCAAAGCGGACAGAATGGCCCGTCGGTTGTGAGCGCAACTCAACGCCAAGGAAAGCCTCTTTCCTATAATAATATCAATGATACAGATGCTGCACTGAAACTCGTTGCAGAATTTGATGCGCCGACAATTGCAATTATTAAACATGCAAACCCCTGCGGTGTTGCCAGCAATAGCTCGCTTGTTGGGGCATGGCATGATGCGCTGGCAGCAGACCCCGTCAGTGCCTTTGGCGGTATTATTGCCTGCAACCGGATACTTGATGCTGATGTCGCACGTGAAATTGCCGCGCTCTTTACTGAAGTCGTGATTGCACCTGAAGCTACGGATGAAGCTATAGAAATTTTAGCAAAAAAACAGAATCTACGACTGCTCTTAACAGGCAGTATGCCGAACCCGGAAACACCGGCTGTAGCTGTAAAATCCATTCTGGGCGGTTATCTTGTGCAGGATGCCGACACCAAAGGCTTTACCGCTGATGAGATGAAAATTGTGACCAAAGCACAGCCAAGTGCTGCCCAAGTTGATGATATGATGATGGCATGGAAAATTGCCAAACATGTAAAATCAAATGCCATCGTCTATGTAAAAGACGGCATTTCAGCTGGCATTGGCGCTGGCCAGATGAGCCGGGTGGATTCCTGCCGGATTGCAGCGCAAAAAGCAGCTGATATGGCAGCTCATCATGGCTGGGATGCCCCGCGCACAATTGGCTCAGTTGTTGCCTCTGATGCGTTCTTTCCGTTTGCTGATGGCTTGCTGACTGCCATTGATGCCGGCGCGCGGGCGGTTATTCAGCCAGGTGGCTCGATGCGGGATGAGGAAGTTATTGCTGCGGCAGATGAGGCAGGTATCGTGATGGGCTTTACAGGACAACGTCACTTTAATCACTAAGCCTTAAGAGCTGATATCAAGAAAGCATTTCGCCATTAATCGTGGCCAGTCATCAGCAATAGGCCGGTGCCAGTCATAAGGTTCAGGCGGCATAAATGAAGGCTGCGCTGCAGCAGAATAGACGCTCATTTCTGCTGTAAAATGAGTAAAAACATGGCGGATAACCCTCTGGCTTTTCTGCCAGACAATATCCTCAAGACCCTCTATCTGGGGCGCTGCTAAAGCTGATTTATCCCAGCCTGCAGACGGAAAAGACAACATCCCCCCCAAAAGCCCGCGCTGGGGGCGGCGATACATCATCACAAGGCCATCCGGTGCTGTTAGAATATAAACAGCCCCAGTTCTAACCGGCTTTGCTATCTTTACAGGCTTTACCGGAATATCAGCTGCCATCCCGTCCTTATCAGCCCGGCACTGTGCTTTCAGCGGACAATCAGCACATCGCGGGTTTTTAGGCAGGCAGATAGAGGCCCCAATATCCATCAAGGCTTGCGGAAAATCAGACCGATTTGTTGTAGGAATAATCTGCGCATAGGCAGTTCGCAAAACCGACTTTACCTCTGCTACTTGCACCTTCAAGCCCATCAGACGCATCAGCACCCGCTCAATATTACCATCAATAACGATAGCAGGTTTATCAAACGCAATCGCAGCAATAGCGCCGGCAGTATAAGGTCCTATCCCCGGCAATGTCTGTAATATCTCATAATCATCTGGAAAGATGCCATCATATTCGCTGGAAATAAGCTGTGCTGCTTTATGCAGATTGCGGGCGCGCGCATAATAGCCAAGCCCTGCCCATTCGATGAGCACATCATCCAGCGGTGCGCGTGCCAGAGCATGAATGTCAGGCCAGCGTTTACAAAATCGGAGAAAATACGGCACCACAGTTGCAACAACTGTCTGCTGTAGCATTAATTCAGACAGAAACACATGATAGGCTGGCGTGAGTTCCGGCCAGCGGGCGCGCCACGCAAGATGCCGCCCTTTATCGGCATACCATCGAAACAAATTATCTGATAGCAAGGGCGCCGACGCAGCCAGAGGCAGAATTCTGCTCTCTGCTGTCTTTGCCAGGCTCTTTTTGTGCTGCGATGATAGTGCCATAAGGCTTCCTTAGCTAGCGGCATAGACTGTTTGTGATGTTTCCTTTATTTATAGGAAATGTAAGGCGGGTAAAGTGAATTAAGCCGAGCTATCATGGGAAAATGTGGAGATACCGCACATGACCAGAGTTAAAACGCCGTTAAAACGCGGTCGTTCTTTGCGCAAATTATCGTCATTATCTGACAAATTGATAAGCCCGGCTCTTCGGAAGCGCGGCTTTTCACTCTCGAAAATTATCCTGCACTGGCCTCAGATAGCCGGACCAGCAGCTGACTGGTCGCTGCCTGTTGACCTCACCTTCCCGCGCGGAACAACAGCAAAGGCAACCTTAACGCTCTCAATTCGAAGTGGCCGCGGCCCAGAAGCTATTTCCCAGTCAGCCCTCTTATGCGAAGCTATCAATGCCCGTTATGGCTATCAGGCTGTTGCCCGAATCAAAGTTCGTCAGGACTTGGCAGAAACGCGGCTTACAAAGGGGCGCGGTGTAGGCGGGCCTGCGCTGTCTGATGAATTATCACACGCAGATCAGGAGGCTGTATTTGCGCCTGACAGACTAGATAATATGACGACCAAGATACAAAGTCCTGCTGTTCGCGCCTCGCTTATTAAGCTGGGAAAGGCGCTGCGAAAATAAGCCCTAAAAAAGTCTCTTGAAAAGTACCTGTCTGCTTTGCGATAATGAAATTTCTAATGCTATTGAATAGCACAATGTGATAGATGGGTCTTCTGGCTTGTCTGCCTTAAATCTGAGGAATATGTGATGTCTGTTAAGCCCACTCACTTTACTGGTATTAAATCTCTTCCACGCCGCACTGTTCTGGCAGGCGCTGCCTCACTGGCGGCAAGCTATGCGGTGCCATTTGGCGCACAGGCCGCCAGCATTATTCTGTCACCTGAACAGGCGCGCGCGCCGCGGGTCATTGGTTCAGATGATGCCGGCATTACCATCGCAGAATATTTTTCTATGACCTGTGGTCATTGCGCTAAATTTCATGAAAAGACCTACCCCCGTGTTATTGCTGAGCTGGTCGATACAGGCCGTATTCGTTTTGAGCTTCGGCCGTTCCCGCTTGATGGTCTTGCCTTGCGGGCGCATGCCTTATGTCGCGCCTTGCCAGAAAAAAGCTATTTCAGAATGGTCAGCACGCTTCTTGGTCAGCAAAAAAACTGGATTGGCGCGGACGATCCTATCGCCAGCCTCAAAAACTATGCACGTCTTGCCGGTATTTCAGCCTCTGATTTCGATATGATTATGAGCGACAGACCATTTCTAGAGGCTTTGGTTGATATTCGTCAGCAAGCTGTCAGTGATTTCAAAATAAGTTCTACGCCAAGCTTTGTTGTGAATGATGATACAAGTTTCAGCGGCGCTCTTGATTATGATTCGTTTCTGGCTGAAGTGAATAAGGCAGGATTATAATCTACCATGCCAGGCAAAGGCTGTTCGAATGCTGTAAGGCACGGGCACGGTTAATGTTTAAGGACCCGCTGTAATGATTTTCCGCAACCTGACAATGGCAGGATTTAAATCCTTCGCCGAAAAGGTGGAAATAGACATCGATCCCGGTCTGACGGGTATTGTCGGACCGAATGGGTGTGGAAAATCTAATATTGTCGAAGCGATGCGCTGGATCATGGGGGAAAGTTCTGCCCGCCAGATGCGTGGCACGGAAATGGATGATATTATTTTTGCCGGCACCGAAAATAGGCCAGCGCGTAATCTTGCAGAAATATTGCTAAAACTTGATAACAGCAACAGAACAGCGCCGGCAGACTTCAACAATGCCGACGAACTTGAAATTATTCGTAAAGTTCAACGCGGCAAAGGGTCCAGCTATCTGATTAATGGGCGGCCTGCCCGTGCCAAAGATGTTCAGCTTCTGTTTGCTGACACAGCGTCCGGCGCCCGCTCAGCTGGCATTGTCTCACAAGGGCGAATCGGCGCAATTGTCGGAGCAAAACCCGAAGACAGACGCAGTCTGATTGAAGAGGCTGCCAATATCAAAGGATTGCACCAGCGCAAACGCGATGCCGAACTAAAGCTTCGCGGCACAGAAACTAACCTTGAACGCCTTGATGATATTATCCAGCAATTATCAGAACAGCGTGCCCAACTGGCAAAGCAAGCACGCCAAGCCGCACGCTACCGCTCGGTTGCAGATAGAATTCGCACAGCAGAGGCTCAATTATTGCGGGCCCGCTGGTATATTGCGCGCGCGGCATCTGATGAAGCCAAAAAACGAGATTCTGTCTGCCGACAGGAAATAGAGACCGCCACCCGCAACAACGCTGCGATTGCCATCCAGCTTGCAACAGCCGCCGCTACCCTTCCCGCCTTAAGAGACGCCGAAGCGGCACAGGCAGCAGAAGTCCAGAAATTTACCCTTACCTTGCGCGATTATGAACGCGAACTGGCACAGATAGCATCAACCCAGCAACGGCTGACATCACAGCTTGCTCAAATCGATGCCGATGCGGTGCGCGAAGACACCCTGCATGGCGATGCCAGCACAGCCCTAGACGGGCTTGCAGATGAGCTAAAAGCGCAGGAAGAGGCTGTTAGTCTTAACGGCCCGCGACTTGATGATGCCCGTCAGGCGTTAGAGGCCGCGCGCAGTAAAAGTGCGGCAGCAGATACTGCGGCCGCTACTTTGCGAGCAAAACGGCTTGCTGTTCAGGCCGCCCGCGAGAGCAGACGCGCACAAGACACCCAGCTAGCAGAGCGGATTGCCCGAACTGAGACAGACCTCGCCGGCCTGAATATCAGCCAGCGAGAGACCGAAGGCTATGAAGCCAGTGAACGCCGGGATGATGCTGAACGTGCTGCCCGCGATGCCAACACAGCCTTTGATGCTTGTGAGACCGCCCTTAATGCAGCAGATATTGCCCGTGAGGAAGACCTTACCCGCTTCAGAGATGCTGATGCGATTGTCACCCGCCTCACAGCAGAGCTAGATGCGTTGAGTTATCTTTTGTCTGAATCAGACAGCCAGATAGGCACGCCCATGTCTGACTTAGTAGCGGTTTCGGACAGGATGGAACTTGCGCTATCGCTCTGTTTTGCAGGCGAGCTTTCCTTGTCATACACACCCTCCGATAAAGGGTTCTGGCGTGATGGATTTACCGCATCACAAATGACAGCTCCTAAGGTCGGCACACCCCTATCTCAATTTGTGAGCGGCAATGAGACATTGCTTCGTGCCATTAGCGGGGTTGCAGTTGTTGATGATCATGACGGGGCCAGCCTACAAAATCAGCTTGCCCCCGGGCAGGCTCTTGTTAGCCGCGATGGCACATTATGGCGCTGGGATGGTCTGGTAAAAACAGCTCAGGCAGCGTCTGATGCAGAACGCATTCGCCAACGTCAGCGCGTCCAAGAGCTTACCGAAGAACTTGGCACAACAACAGCAACTCGTACCACAACAGAAAATGCCTTGCAAAGCAGTGAAGATCTCTGCCGTGAGACACGGGGCGAGCGCGCCAGCCTTCTTGAGGCTGTTAAGCGTCTGCAAAATGAAGAGACAGATGCCAGACGCCGCGCTGAACAGGCTGTTGCAGCCCTGCAAAATGCCCGCACCCGCGAAGTCGATTTGCAGCAAATCCGCAGCGATGCCTTGCAGGATCGCACCGCGCTGATGGGTGAGGTGCAAACTGATGATGATATATCAGCATTAGACCAACAGCTTGAAGATTGTGAAAATACTGCGCGCGCCTGCAGGGGCGCACTTGATAGTGCTGCCTCCAGCGAAGCCGAGCTCGCACAAGCCATTCATACCGCAACAGCCCGCAAGATAGATATAGCGCGCCAACAGCAAGACTGGCAGACCCGCCTATCGCAAACCGCTCAACGACGCTCTGAGATGACCGCGCGCCGCACTGCTGCTCAGCAGGAAATGGATACCTTAAGCCAGCGCCCTGCTCTGATTAAGGGTGAGCAGGATAAAGTGACAACACTGCAAGAGGCAGCAGAAATATCACGGCAGGAAAAAGCAGATGCTTTGCGAAGTGCTGAGGAAAAAACGCAAACACTTACCACAAGCCAGCGCGAGTCCGAACGCCTGCTTAGCACTGCCAGGGAAACTGGCATTCGTGCAGAGGGCGCACGCGAGAAATGCGAGGCTGACCTTGAAGTCATCAGAGACCGGATTGCTGAGAAACTTAACTGCGCGCCTGCCCAGCTTGATGAGATAGCTGGCCTTAAAGAAGGCGCGTCTGAAGAGCCGATTGATACGCTAGAGGCACGGGTGACGCGCCTGCATAATGAGCGGGACCAGATTGGACCTGTTAATCTGCGTGCTGAAATTGAAATGGCAGAGATTGATAGCCGCGTTACAGAAATGCAGACCGAAAAAGATGACCTTATTGAGGCCGTTGCCAAGCTGCGCAGTGCTATCGCGACTCTCAATAAGGAAGGTCGTACACGATTACTTGCAAGCTTCAATGATGTGAATAAATATTTCACTGAACTCTTCAAAACATTATTTGGCGGCGGTCACGCAGAATTACGGCTGACAGAGTCTGATGACCCCTTACTTGCTGGTATTGAAATTCTGGCAAGCCCTCCTGGCAAAAAAATGCAGTCCCTCTCTCTGCTATCCGGAGGCGAGCAAGCCCTGACAGCGTTGGCAATCATCTTTGCTGTTTTCTTAACCAACCCAGCCCCTATCTGTATTCTAGATGAGGTTGATGCACCGCTGGATGACAGTAATGTTGCGCGTTTCTGCGATTTACTGCGCGATATTGCCCAGCGGACCCAAACACGTTTCCTTGTTGTCACGCATCACCGAATGACGATGGCACGCATGGATAGGCTTTTTGGCGTAACCATGGAACAAAAGGGAATCAGCCGCCTTGTTTCTGTTGATCTGCAAACCGCCGAAGAAATGCGTGACCCTGTTATGGGTCAGGCCTAATCAGGCCATAATTCCAGCTCATCAGGGCGGTCCATCACCTTATTTTGATGCGCGGCATTGCCGCAGGTCAGTAGCACGCAGTATCACTTGACAAAGTCGGCCTGTCGGCACTAGTGTGACCTCGATTTTTAGGCTTTTTCGAGAGATGGTTTTTTTCCTCTTCTCGCAGGAGCTTTTAGACAAGAAGGATGTCAGAAGCGGAGCAAAGGTGGCAGACGAAAAATCCCCAGATAAAAACGCCACACCGGCGGCTAACACAACTGTTAGCTCTTCTTTATCTGAACGTATTTCTCATCTGGAACAAAAACACCGCATCGCCGATGATACTCCGCCGCAAGCCACTATCCCTCAAGGCGGTATGGCGTTAGCAGGCAGGGTTTCATCCGAACTTGTTGCAGGACTTATCGTCGGCGCTGGAAGCGGATGGGTTTTGGATCGCTGGTTGGATACATCGCCGCTTATGCTTGTGGTGATGTTCTTTCTGGGAGCAGTGGCAGGCATGGTAAATGTCTGGCGCGCAGTATCGGGCCGCGGAATGGCAGCCGGATATTCTGATGATTATGAGACAAGAGCTAATAAAGACAGCTCAGAGTAAGAACGCGTAGGAGGACGAAGGTGCATTCACCGGTTGAACAGTTTACTATCAAGGTTCTTTTTGCCCTGAATCTTTTTGGCTATGACGTTTCTTTCACAAATTCAAGCCTGTTTATGGTTCTGACCGTACTGGCAAGCATCGCATTTCTTGCGCTGGCCATTCGCCCAGCTGCCCTTATTCCGGGCCGCATGCAGGGACTTGCCGAAATGCTGTATGAGTTTGTTGCAGATATGGTCCGCAGCAATGTTGGAAATGAAGGCCGGCCTTATTTCCCAGTAATTTTCACCTTGTTCATGTTTGTTCTGTTCTCAAACCTGCTCGGCCTTATTCCTTATAGCTATACAACAACAAGCCAGATTGTGGTGACTTTTGCACTGGCATTGGCCATTTTTGTTGGTGTGACGTTGATAGCTCTTGTGAAACACGGCTTTCACTTCTTTAGCTTTTTTGTGCCATCTGGCGCACCAAAGGCTCTTATTCCTTTCCTCGTCGTCATCGAGGTAATTTCCTACTTTGTTCGCCCCGTTAGCCTGTCTGTTCGTTTGTTTGCCAATATGTTGGCAGGCCATACGATGCTGAAGGTGTTTGCTGGTCTTGCTGTTATGATAGCAAGCGCAGGCGGGGTTGCTGCGGCTGGTTCTGTCCTGCCGCTTATTGCGATAATTGGCTTAACCGGACTAGAGGTTTTGGTGGCTGTTCTTCAAGCATATGTGTTCACGATTTTGACTTGTATGTATCTGAATGACGCGCTACATCTGCACTAGTTTTTTGATTTGAAACCTTTTTTACCTGATGTCAGTTCTTCGCTAAGAAGTCTTGCATCTTAAAACGAAACTGAACTCTCTTTTGACATGGAAGGATTATGAGATGGACGTCGAAGCTGCAAAAATGATTGGTGCTGGTATTGCTGTATTACCGCTATTGGGCGTTGGCCTAGGTATTGGGAATATCTTCTCATCATTAGTAACCTCAATCGCGCGCAACCCGTCTGCACGTGACTCGGTTTTTGGTATTGGAATTCTGGGCTTTGCGCTGACAGAAGCTATTGCGCTGTTTGCTCTTGTTGTTGCCCTTCTGATGCTTTTCGCCCTTTAAGGCGAGACAAAAATATTTATCCTGCCTGCAGTGACTGCAGGCAGGATATTGCCATCTGACACGAGAAATATCTTCTTGGTTTATTTGGCGCTGCAAGATAGGTGATAAAAAAGACGGGCGAGAACTGTCCTGTTTTCTTTTGTTTTGTGCAATCTTTGCTCCGAAATAGTCGGGGTCAACGCGCAGCATAATCATCCTTTGCAGTAATAAAGATGAGCAAACAGAATTGGTGCGCGAGATGAGACATAAAACCCTGCTATTAGTTGTACCGTTGCTAATGTCACCAGGTCTTGGTTGGGCTGCCGGTGGTGGCGATGAAGCAGGCGGATTGCCGCAGCTCGATTTAACAACATGGCCAACACAGCTATTCTGGCTGGTGGTCACCTTTGCTATTATGTATCTCTTGATGTCAGTAATGGTAACACCGCGTATTCGGTCTGTGCTTGAAGACAGACAACAAAGAATTACAAACGATCTTGAAAAGGCGCGTGACGCTGACACTAAAGTCACAGAGATGCGACTCAGCTATGAAGCGTCCCTTGAAGCCGCCCGCACAGAAGCCGCTGCAAAAGCACGCGACGCTCTGAGTGAAGCAAAAGCAACAGCTGATGCAGCTGAAGCTGAAATGGCAACAAAGCTTAACCAAAAGCTAAAGTCTGCTGAAACAAAGTTGATGAAGATGCGTGATGATGCAATGGCAAGCATTGATGAAGTTGCGGCTGAAATTACGGCTCAGACTGTCTCACATCTGACAAGCTTGAAGCCGACAAAAGCGGCTGTGAGCAAGTCTGTGAAAGATGCCATGGCAACGCGCGCAAACCAGGAGGCCTCGTAACATGTATTTTGACGAATCAGCTTGGGTTGCAATTGGATTTGCCCTGTTCATTATGCTAATCTGGAAAAAAGCAGGCGCGGCTTTAGTTGGCATGCTTGATGGACGCTCAGACAAAATCAGTGCCGAACTAAATGAAGCCAAACAGTTGCGCGAAGATGCAGCGCGCGAGCTCAAAAAGTTCGAAGGCATGAAAAAAGAAGCCGAGGCAGAAGCCAAAACCATTATCTCAAATGCGCTCACCGCAGCAGACCGTATTCGTGAAGATGCCGAGAGCCGCGCCAAAGATACAATTGCGCGGCGTGAAGCACAGGCGACAGCGAAAATCAAAGCAGCTGAAGCTTCTTTGATAACAGAACTCCGCGGTACTGCGGCATCTCTGGCTGTGAATGCTGCCCGTGATTTGATGATAAGTAGCCTTGATGAGAAAGCCTCACTCCAACTGGTTGAACAGTCAGTGAGCCAAATCGCCGCTACAAAATAGCGCGCCTCTATTATCTGAATAACAAAACCCCTTTCACAACTGGTGTGAGAGGGGTTTTTTTATCGTTACATGGGCGTCTTCAGCTACCCTGAGCGTTGCTGCGCCTCGGCTTACTTAATCTGCAACCCTTCCGGCGTTAACGAAATCACAGCGCGGCCATCCAGCGGTATTGTTATGCCAAACTCTACTACTGGATAAAGTGTACGTGTATCGCTGGATAAGGCCATTTTGAAACCGAACGCGTCATGTTCGATAACAGTATCGTCGCCCGCGACTGCCGCAACAACAAATGGCACTTCAAGTTGAGCAACACGATCAATATCTAATTGCGGGCGTAAAACTTTCAAACCAGCCTTGATATCAATATAGGTTTCGGTCTCAAAATTAATACATGACGCTGAAACACCGTTTAAGCGCACTTCTATGGGCTCGCCGGTTTCCAGCGCTAAAAGGCTAGAGCGTGCGCCTAATTCCATGGCTGTTACCCGCTCGTTGCACCTGACAGGGTCGGGCTCAAAGCTAGAACAGGCAGACAGCAAAACAAGGCTGGCACCAATCGCAGCAAATCGGGAATATGAGAGAGCATTAGGAGAGGTCATTGCAGGAAAACTCTTTTGTCATTTCTTCACACTGCTTTATAGCAACAATATTGATAGTCTGCTACAAAGTTTACCAGATAGATTTATCCGCATGGCTTTGTGCAGTGCTCACAGGCCAAGATAGAACAGTAATGGGTTACAATGGCTGTTAAACCTGCAAAAAAATTGATACTTGCCGCACCACGGGGATTTTGTGCTGGTGTTGATAGGGCAATCCGCATTGTTGAGGTTGCGCTGGAAAAATATGGCGCGCCTGTCTATGTCCGCCATCAAATTGTTCATAACAAAAGAGTTGTTGATGACCTTGCTGCCAAGGGCGCAGTGTTTGTCAAAGAATTGGACGAGGTCCCTACCGGAGCGCCGGTTATTTTCTCAGCTCACGGCGTTGCTAAATCTGTGCATGAGAATGCAGACAGATTGAATATGATTGCAATTGATGCAACCTGCCCTCTGGTAACCAAAGTTCATATTGAAGCTGACAGGCACGTGAAAAATGGTCGTCATATCCTTTTGATAGGACATGCTGGTCATCCAGAAGTTATCGGCACAATGGGACAGGTAAAAGACGGCGAGATGAGTCTTGTTGAAACAGTTGAAGATGCGGCAACCATTGAGCCGCCGGAAAATGTTAATCTTGCCTTTGCGTCACAAACAACTTTATCAACTGATGAGACAGCCGAGATCATTTCCATTCTGCAGCACCGCTTCCCGGATATTTCAGGCCCACGCGGCGAAGATATCTGCTATGCGACAACAAACAGACAAAATGCTGTAAAGGCATTAGCTGGCGATGTTGACCTTGTTCTTGTTATCGGCGCAGAAAATTCATCCAATTCAAAAAGACTTGTTGAGGTGGCACTAAAAGCTGGCGCGCCAGAGGCCCACCTGATAGCTGATGCATCAGAAATCAATATAGAGCTGCTGGATAACGCTGATATCATTGCATTATCAGCCGGAGCTTCTGCTCCTGAAATTCTGGTGGATGAGGTGCGCGACCTTCTTGAGTCTCGCTATCAGCTTACCATTGAATATCAAAATCTGATTTCTGAAAATATGCAGTTTAAACTGCCATCGATCCTGACAAAAGCGTAACTAGGCAGGCAAATGGCAGTCTATACCCATATAGAAGATGATGAACTTGCAACGCTTCTTGCGCGCTATGATATTGGCGAGTTGCTGAGCTTTGCGGGCATTGCTGAGGGTGTTGAAAATTCTAATTACCTGGTGCGTACAACAACAGCACATTACATCCTGACCTTATATGAAAAGCGTGTTGATGAGGCTGATCTGCCTTTCTTTATCGGATTGATGGAACATTTATCAGCAAAGGGTCTGCAATGCCCTGTTCCAATTCAGGATAAAACAGGCACTATTTTGCAAACCTGCGCAGGCCGGACGGCTGCTATGGTAAGCTTCCTTGACGGTACATCGCACCGCTTTCCTAACCGGGAAAAATGCGCAGCTGTCGGGAGCGCTCTGGCTCAGTTTCATTTAAAATCAGATGATTTTACGATAATGCGTCACAATGCTCTCGGGCCGGAAAGCTGGGCGCCTTTGCTGGCCTCTATCACAGGTGATATCCCTGACCTGCCGCAAGATATCAGACAAAATGCAGCCTCTCAGCTAACAGATATACTCGCTACATGGCCACACGCCCTGCCCCGCGGCTTTATCCATGCAGACCTGTTTCCCAACAATGCGCTTTTTGTGAAAGACAAGCTTACCGGCATCATTGATTTTTATTTTGGCTGCCATGATATTCTAGCCTATGACCTTGCGGTGCTGTTAAATTCATGGTGCTTTGATGCTGATGGTAGTTTTAATGTCACAAAATCATCAACGATATTATCAGCCTATCAGGAACAGCGCTTGTTAAGTAATGCTGAAAAACAGGCACTCCCCCTATTATGTAGGGGCGCTGCGATGCGGTTTTTCTTAACGAGGCTCTATGATTGGATAAATACGCCTACAGATGCCATGGTCAAACCGCTTAATCCTATGGAATATTATGCCAAGCTTCGGTTCCATGATACAGCCCCCGGACCAGAGGCTTATGGTCTGTGGTCATGACAACTGATACGCCGACATCTAATGTTACATTGCATACAGATGGCGCCTGCCTTGGCAATCCTGGCCCCGGTGGATGGGCAGCGATTCTGCAATGGGGAGAACATGAAAGTGTTCTGAGCGGCGGGCTCGCCGACACAACAAACAACCAAATGGAATTAATGGCCGTGATTATGGGGCTTGAAGCCCTTAAACGCCCAGTAAGCATCACGGTTGTATCAGATAGCCGGTATGTTCTGAATGGCATTCAGAGCTGGATTGCAGGCTGGAAGCGCAATGGCTGGAAAAATGCGAAAAAACAACCCGTTGCCAATCAAGAATTATGGCAACGGCTTGATGCTGCAACCCAGTCCCATCAGATAGACTGGCAATGGATCAAGGGACATGCAGGACATCCCTTGAATGAGCGGTGTGATGAGCTTGCCAGCGCAGAGGCGCGGCAGTTTTAACGCCTGATGAGGGGGTTAGGCTGTTAATGCGGCCAGAACAGTGCCAGCGTCTGATACCTCAAACGCGCCAACCTCTTCCATAAAGACATGACCAACAACGCCGTCCTCAACAATAAACGCACAGCGTGTTGCGCGCTTGCCCAAGATACCGCCCATATCAAATAGAATGCCCAGCGCAGCGCTTACAGCTGTTGTGCTATCTGCCAGCATATCAATTTTGTCACTAGCGCCCTCAGCCATCGCCCATGCGTGCATCACATGAGCATCATTAACGGCAAGACATGCAATCGCATCAACCCCTGCTGCTTTCAACGCATCATGATGCTCAATATAGGTTGGCAGATGACGGGCAGAACAGGTCGGTGTAAAAGCGCCCGGAAGGGCAAAGACAACAATTTTGCGGCCGGCAAAATACTCTACCGTATCATTTGCATTAATACCGTCATCATCCTTAGTGTAGAACATAGCAGACGGAATGGTAAATCCAGCTTCAAGAGACATTTTGGCTAATCCTTTGCAAAAATATTTACGATATACCGGCTTAATCTAGGGTAGTGAGCTGAACTTTGCCAGTGCAGAAATAACCTCATCAGCTGATAAAAGCTCAGACAGAATAAGGGGCTCTTTTGCCGCCGGACCATAAACAGCATTAAACGGTATGCCAAACCGACCAAAACTAAATAGATAGGCTGAAATATCATCATCAGGCACCGTCCAGTCTGCCCGCAACCGCACAACATCATCAGCCCCCAAAGCGGCTCTCACATCCTTATCTTCCAGCACAAATACTTTATTCAGCTTGCAGGTAACACACCAATCTGCGGTGACATCAACAAAGACCCGTTTATTCTGCTCACGGGCTTCATCTAGCGCTTGCTGGGAGAAGATAGCCCAGTCATCGCCTGCTTGCACTAAGGGGCGGGCCGGCGCTGTATCAGCAAGAAGCGGCGGCAAGATAATGGCTCCGGCAAGCAGAATAAGCATAGCTGCCTGTTGTACTGCCCGCATCTGTGTCGGCATGAAAAAGAGACTAAGACAAAGCCCGCCAAGACATAATAAAAGCCCGATGAGACCGGATATGCCAAGCTGGGACTGGACCAGCCAGAGCAGCCAGATAAGAGTGCCGAGCAAGCCAAGACCAAGACCCTGTTTTACGCGGAGCATCCATTTCCCCGGACGCGGCAGAAGCTTACCGAAATCAGGCATGATAGCGCCCAGCAGATACGGCACAGCCAGCCCTGCCCCCATAACCATGAGAACTGTAAATAACAATGGCGGCGGGCTAGCAAGCGCAAAACTTACCGCCGTGCCGACAAGTGGCGCTGAACATGGTGTTGCAAGAAGAGTGACAAGAAATCCACTTGAAAAATCAGCGCCTAACTTACTATTACTTCTGCCACCAGCAGAAATCTGGCTGATGCTAGCAGGCAGCGGCACGGTAATCTTATCAAACAGAGATAAGCTAAACAGCACCATCACAACCGACATGAAACACAGAAAATACGGGTTCTGGAATTGGGTTCCCCAGCCAATGCTATGTCCGGCAAGTTGCACTAAGATAAGCCCTGCTGCCAGAACAGCAAAACTCGTTAGAATGCCGGCAGCTGTTGCAAGCATCCGGCGCCGGATAGTGATGCGATCCTGCCCGCCCATCTCAGCAATGCTGGCAAGCTTGATAGTCAGCACCGGCAAAACACACGGCATTACATTTAAAATCATACCGCCCAGAAACGCTATCACGAGAAGCAACAACACAGATGACAGGCTCGCACCAATCCCTGAAGATGAGCCGATATTGCCCATGATAGCAGGCGCTATTATTTCTGCAAACTGACTGCCGGCATCAACTGTAAGTCGCAGATCTGTTCCGATGAGGGGCTGGATGTCACGTCCCCCAACCGGACTCTGATAAAGGCCTGTCGATATTTTTTGTGGCGTGCCAAAACTATATCCATTCTGCGCAGTTTCAACAAAAATATCGGTAATGTCAGGTGTTCCATCTGAAAACCGCAGGGTAAGCATATTAGAATCAAGTGCCATATCTTCTAAGATGATATCAGGGCCGGTGATAGCTGATGGAACCCGTGCGGCGGCCCGTGCAATCTGCTGGGCAAAGACAGATGGGCGGGCTTGTCCAGCCGGAATAGTTAGTGAAAGAGTGCCAGACACAGGCACACAGATATCAGAGCATATAAGCGCATCAAGCTGACCTGTGATAAAGATTTCGCGGGCACTACCTAACCGTGGCTCTATTTCCATCGGCAGAATGACATCACCGCCATAGCCGTAAGTATCAATGCCAAACAATGAAAATCTGGTTGGTACCGGAAATTGTAGCGCAGCATTCCCCCCAGATGATAACATAGCATCAGGGGTGAATTCGGGCGGCAGGCCAGCTTCGCCTGGGCTACGCCAATAAACTTTCCAGCCGGGTTGCAACTGAAACCGAAGACCAACAGGTACCGCACTATTCTGACCAGCAGCTTCACTGCCAGAGATAAGGCTGATCCGAACAAAATCTGTTTCTATGATAGTATCAGCCTTTACTGGCTGATAACGCGCTAATGCCAGCCCGCAAGCCAGCATCATCACAATAGTGACAATCAGGCTATTGATATCAACAGCGCCCTTTATTGGCGCGTGATATGGGGCGGTATTAGATTTATGTATCATTAGATTTCAGGTATCCCCTCTGGCGTCCCCATGAAATATCTGGCATTGCGACTACAGTCAATTCTTGGATAAGCGCGCCTGTCGATTGCACCTATCAGCAAACAAGGCTAATGTTTGTTTATGACAGGTAATGAGCCGACAATAATGCCATCAAATCTAGCGGGCCAGCTACTGGTCGCAACGCCGCAGATGACAGATCCCCGCTTTAAACATAAAGCGATATTCATGTGTCAGCACGACGATAAAGCGGCAATGGGTCTTGTGATAAATAATCCAAGTTCTGACATTACACTCAGCCAGTTAAACGAAAAACTAGGCATTGAAATGCCACATTTTGATAGTGATGATCCTGTCTATATTGGCGGTCCCGTTGAGCCACAGCGTGGGTATATTCTTCATTCGAACGACCATATGATGCCAGACACTATTCCGGTAACCAAAGATATTTGCTTGTCTATCCATGTTGATATGATAAAGGAAATCTCGCGTGGGTTTGGGCCTGTCATGACTAAAGTCATGCTTGGCTATGCTGGCTGGTCATCAGGCCAGCTGGAAGAAGAAATGCGGCAGAATATGTGGTTTCATCTGGCGGCTGATCCCGACATGCTTTTTACAACAGACAGCAATATTATCTGGGATCGCAGCTTTGCTCTTCTTGGCATTACCGCAGGCTCGCTCTCATCAACAAGCGGAACTGCCTGATGATGGCGCGCTTCTAGCCTCGCATCATAAAAGATGACAACTGGTCTGTTGTTAACGCATGTCCAGCAGGGCCAACCAGTGAGAGGCTTGGCGTTGTACTAGAAATCAATTTTTCGGCCAATCTACGCACCTCATCTGCGGTAACAGCTTCAATAGCGGCGATAATATTATCTGTTTGCGGAACTTCACCAAACATCAATATCTGACGCGCGAGATGCTCATTCAAGGCAGAAGAGGAATCTAGTCCCATCATCACTGAGGCCTTTAGCTGGGTGCGGGCACGCGCCATTTCCACTTCGCTAACAGACGAGGCAACATCACCAAAGGCGCGCGCAGATACTTCCAGCATTTCGTTCAGCGAGTCTTCAGACGTGCCGGCATAGATACCAAAAACACCGGTATCTGACATCAACTGGGCAAATGAGAAAATGGAATAGCATAACCCACGTTCCTCGCGAACCTGCTGGAACAGGCGTGATGACATGCCGCCACCATAAATATTCGACAATACCAATAGCGCAAATCGGTCGGCTGATGTTGCAGACGGCGCTGGCAGACCAAAAACCACATGGCATTGTTCTAACTCGCGATCTACGAACTTCGTTTGGCCTTTCCATTCTGGCGCGCTTCGGGCATGAAGTGTTGTTTTGGCAACCGATGATAGTCTGTCTTCACACATCCGAACCAGCTGGTCGTGATCTAATTTACCAGCTGCACAAACAAGCATCTGGGCTGTGCCATAATGACGGTCCATAAAAGCTCGAAGTTCATCACGGTTAAATGAAGATACACTGTCTGTGGTACCAAGGATGGACTGGCCAAGAATATGGTCGCCATAACAGGCTGCATTGAAATTTTCAAAAACGATGTCATCCGGAGAATCAATCGCCTGACCGAGTTCTTGCAGGATAACCCCGCGCTCACGCTCAATCTCATCTTCGGGAAGAATGCTAGCGGTCAGAATATCGCATAATATATCTCCTGCAAGCTCAATATCCTCAGGCAACAACTTGATATAATAGGCTGTTTCTTCGCGGCTTGTATGGGCATTAACATAGCCGCCAGCATCTTCAACTTCAGCGGCAATCGCTGCCGCATTTCTGCTAGCTGTTCCTTTGAACGCCATATGTTCAAGAAAATGGGCAATCCCAACTTCTGAGGTCCGCTCATCACGCGCGCCAGCTTTTATCCAGATGCCAAGCGAGACAGAATGAGCCTCAGGCATCGCAATAGAGGCAATACGAATGCCGTTCGATAAGGTACTCATTCGGCGGGTCATGAGCGCATACCTGCTGTTACAAACGCTTGAACGTCCGACAAATTATTCTCAATCACAGAAAAACGCTCTTCACGTTCCATTAAGTCCGCCATATGATCTGGCAGTTCTGGATGCGTGCCTGTGGCGCTTTTCACTGCATCAGGGAATTTTGCAGGATGCGCGCAGGCAAGCGAGATAATCGGCACATCATCTGCAACAATCCGTGCAGCACGAGCCGAGCGGGCAGCTGCCAGCCCAACAGCACTATGCGGGTCGATAACCATACCTGTTTCACGCGCTGTTCGGGCAATTTCAGCCCGTGTTCCTTCATCATCAAGACGGAACGCTGAGAATGTCTCACGCGCGCGTGACAGCACATCTGCGCTAACATCAAACCGGCCTGTTTCGCTAAATCCCTGCATCAACGCGCGCACTTTATCACCATCACGTTCCAGCAATTCAAAGAGCAGCCGCTCAAAGTTAGAGGATGCTTGAATATCCATTGATGGGCTGAGTGACGGCGCAACATCATCACGTGCCATCTGTCCTGTTTCAAAAAAGCGCGTCAGAATATCATTACGGTTAGAGGCTACGATAAGCTTTTCAATAGGCAGTCCCATTTGCAAAGCAGCCCATCCAGCAAACACATTGCCAAAATTACCGGTCGGCACAGAAAAGGCAACCGGCTTATCTGGCGCACCAAGGGCAATCGCAGACGTGAAGTAATAAACAATCTGAGGCACCAGTCGCGCCCAGTTAATTGAATTCACTGCTGATAGATTAACAGCATCGCGGAAGCGCGCATCGTTAAAGCTGGCTTTCACTAAATCCTGACAATCATCAAAAGTACCCTTAACAGCAACAGCATGTGCACCGGCATCCAGCACCGATGTCATCTGCTTTTGCTGAACAGGAGAGACACGACCTTCAGGAAACAAGATGAAAACATCGACACTCTCGCGCCCCTTAAAGGCTTCCAGAGCTGCTGAGCCAGTATCACCAGACGTTGCGCCCAGAATAACCGCCCGCTTGCCTGTCTTGGTCAGCGCATCATCAAAGGCACGCGATAAAAACTGCATAGCATAATCTTTGAACGCAATCGTGGGGCCATGAAACAGCTCGCAGACATGCACGTTATTCTCAAGCGCCACCAACGGGGCAACATCGCTATGGGTAAATCCTTTATAGGCATCTTCTGCCATTGCTGTTATCTGTGACTGTTCTGGTTGTCCGCCCGTAAAGCATCCAATAATCATACCAGCGATTTCAGCATAGGATTTAGAGGACATGCCGCGGATGTCATCGGCGCTCAGACGTGGCCATGTTTTGGGTAAATACAAACCGCCATCACGGGCTAACCCGTTCAATAATACGTCTTCGAAAGACCGGTCTGTATCCAGTCCTCTCGTGCTAATATAGCGCATCTTTCGGCGGCCTTTCTGTCTAATCTAATTATGTCACAACAAAGAGATAATCTCTCTATTTTTTAGCGCTAAACCCAAGGCGCCCTGCAGAAACATGATATGCGATGTAAACTCCGATCAGAGACAGTGCAACCCCAAACCATGTCAGTGCATAGTTAAGATGGGCATTTCGGACATCCACGCGCACCTCAGCTGCAATCGGCAATGTAATCACCTCACTGGTGCGCACCTGATCGACATAATAGGCTGTCTCAACAGATGAATAGTCTCTAAAACGAGCAATTTCATCTGGCTTTAGGGTAAACCAAAAACCGCGCTCTGGCTCATTATCGGGGACAAAATAACCCTGCTGTTGAGGCAGGCGAACAATGCCATCAATCTGAATAACGCCTTGGGTGAGTGAAAAAGGGCGCTGGGCTGGCAAACGATAATCTTCTGATACCCATCCACGATTAATGAAGATGATGCTATCATCTGCCTGACGAAGGGGCGTTACAACATGAAATCCTGCATTGCCTTCATAGGTCCGGCCGACAAGGTAGATTTCATCATCATCCAGAAATGTCCCTGTCAGGCTAAGGCGGCGGAACTGATTATCTTTGCCGCTGCCGACAATCTCATTCACTGAGACAGGCGATGCGGCTGCCCGTTCATTGAATGTCGTAATCAGCTCTGTTTTCCAGAATAGTCTCTGAACTTGCCAGCTTCCCAAAAACAAGAGCAGGGCCAGCGCTGGCACAGATAACAGGGTTAACCAAAGATAGGGTCTAAAATACATGGCTGCGCCTTTCTATGCGAGCAACAAGGTGTCTTGTCTCCATATAGAAGAACCGGCCCTACAGTTAAAGATGCAAGACCGGTTCTTTTTTCGCTCTCTTAAAGCAAGAGGGGAGGAGATAGAAGATTGTCTAAATTAAGCGCCCCACCAGTAAACAGCCACAAATAAGAACAACCAGACAACATCAACAAAATGCCAATACCATGCCGCCGCTTCAAACCCAAAATGCTGGTCAGCGGTGAAATGTCCTTTCAGTCCTCGGAAGAGACATACGGCAAGGAACAATGTTCCGACAATCACATGGAAGCCATGGAAGCCTGTCGCCATATAAAACACCGAAGGATAAATCCCGTCTGTGAAGGCAAATGACGCATGGTCATATTCTACCGCCTGAAGCACTGTGAAAAAGGCGCCCAGAACAATAGTGATAACAAGACCTACGATAAAATCACGGCGGTTATCATTTACCAGAGCATGGTGTGACCATGTTACGGTACATCCCGATAGCAGCAGAATAAGGGTGTTAATCAGCGGCAGATCGAACGGGTCGAACGTTTGAATACCTTCAGGTGGCCAGATACCCCCAACAGGGAAAAAGGCACGGTCGAAAAAGGCCCAGAAAAACGCCACAAAGAACATGACTTCTGATGAGATAAAAAGCATCATCCCATACCGCATACCGATCTGAACAATCGGGGTATGATGCCCCTGATATTCAGCTTCGCGGATGACATCGCGCCACCACATGAACATGGTTAGGATAACAAGACCCATCCCCGTCATCAAAACATAGCCGCCATAGGCGCGGTCATGCATGAACATCACAGCGCCGATAGCTGCAATAAATGCCGCCGCAGAGCCGACTGCCGGCCATGGGCTAGGTTCTACCAGATGGTAGGGATGTTGTTGTGCACCACTCATTTTTCATCTCCTTTGAAAAAGCCCAGCCCCCTCCGACCGGCGCAACAAAATTTAGCTTATACTAGCTCTCTATTGCCTCGAAAAAGGTATAGGAAAGCACGACCTCGTCAACGTCTGATGTATTCAGATCAGTCGCCATTTCCGGGTCTAGAAAAAAGGTTACCGGCATGTCCATTGACTGGCCCGGCTGTAATAACTGTTCGGTAAAGCAAAAACATTCCAGCTTCATAAAATACGGCCCGGCCTTTTGCGGGGTCACATTGAATGTGGCTGTCCCTGTTGATGGAACATCGCCTAAATTTGTTGCCCGATAAAGTGCTGTAACTTGCTCACCAGGAATAAGAGACACAGGCTCTGTTACCGGAACAAACGACCAGTTTAACTTTGAATTCGTGACAGCATTAAAGCGAACAGAAACAGGAGCTGCTGCCATGTTTATTGTCTGCGGCGCCATCTCAGCGCGCTGTGTTGTACCGCCATATCCTGTGACCTGACAGAAAAGTTTATAGAGTGGCACAGATGCAAAGGCGAGCCCCACCATTCCTGCAACAACAACAAAAACGCCCGTCAGAAGCCGCTTATTGCGGACTGACTGCTGCTGTATTAGGTCTGGGGACGGGCTGATTATTTGCATATCTTACAAACTCATCCGAACGATAGTCACCACATAGAAAAGGACGGCAAGTCCAAAGATAAGGCCCAGAATCCAGAGATTGCTGCGTTTACGCATCACTCTCATCTCAGTCGCTGTTTCAGGTTGATCAGACATCATTATCCCTTCCATTAAATCAGCATAAAGCTGAGCGCTTTGTCAGCTATAAGGCCCGCAAAAAGTATAAACAGATGGAGTACCGAAAATTTAAACAGGTCCCATGCTGCCTTGTCAGTCTTAACAAGATAAAGCCGAATTGCGAATGCCAAGAACAGAGCGCCCATAATCACGCTCAAGATACCATAAGCAATACCGCTCATTCCGATAACAAAGGGTAGTATCCCTGCGCCCATCAGAAAAATACTGTAAATCAGAATTTGCTTGCGTGTTTCATCAGCGCCTGCGGTAACAGGCAGCATCGGCACATTTGCTAAGCGATAATCATCATTTTTTACCAGCGCCAGCGCCCAAAAATGTGGCGGGGTCCAGACAAAAATCAAGGTAAACAGAATGATTGGCTCAAGCGTAACAGTGCCCGTCATCGCAGCCCAGCCAACTAACGGCGGCAACGCGCCAGCAGCACCGCCAATGACAATATTCTGCGGCGTACTGCGTTTCAGCCATACCGTATAAACCACAGCATAGAAAAAGATTGTAAAGGCAAGCAGCCCCCCTGCGAGCAGATTGCTGGCAAGTGACAAGAGCATCACGGACAGAACTGATATCACAATGCCGAACGCAAGCGCTTCTTCAGGGATAACTTTGCCAGCCGGTATAGGCCTGTTGCGAGTGCGCGTCATGAGCGCATCCATATCCCGGTCATACCACTGATTGATCGCACCAGACGCACCTGCACCGGCAGCAATAGCAAACAGTGAAATCGCCGCGAGTACCGGATGCATATCAACAGGTGCCAGATACATGCCCGCAAACCCCGTGAAAATCACGAGGCTCATAACGCGGGGTTTCATCAGGGCAAAAAAGGCAGCAACCGAAGATGCCGGAGCATCTGCGGTTGGCGCAATATTAGATCCTGATGAGCCTGGTTGTTGCGGCATTGCTGTCATCCAGCTTTCTTCCTTCCTTTGTCCCCTAGAGGAGACGCTGCCTTATTTGATTTTTGGCAGCGTATCAAAGGTATGATAAGGCGGCGGCGATGATACTTGCCACTCAAGTGTGTTAGCACCCTCACCCCATGGATTGTCAGCTGCCTTACGGCGGCTCACAAAGGCTTCTATAATAACAATTAAGAACAGAATCGCACCAGCGGCACTGATATATGAGCCGATTGAGGCAACATAGTTCCAACCAGCAAAGGCATCAGGATAGTCGATATAACGACGCGGCATACCGGCCAGCCCAAGGAAGTGCATGGGGAAGAATGTCAGGTTCACACCAATAAAGGTGATCCAGAAATGCAGCTTTGCCAATCCTTCATGATATTCATAGCCAGACATTTTGCTGAACCAGTAATAGAAGCCAGCAAACAGGCCATATACAGCACCGAGTGATAGCACATAATGGAAGTGAGCAATCACATAATAGGTGTTATGCAACACAACATCCATACCAGCATTGGCAAGAACCACACCTGTTACACCGCCAACAGTGAATAAGAAGATAAAGCCAATTGCCCACAGCATAGGAACGCGGAACGTTAGCGAGCCGCCCCACATTGTTGCAATCCATGAGAAGATTTTCACGCCTGTTGGCACAGCAATTACCATCGTAGCGGCTGTGAAATAGGCCCGCGTATCAACATCTAGACCGACCGTATACATGTGGTGTGCCCACACAATAAAGCCAACAAACCCAATCGATACCATCGCATAGGCCATGCCTAGATAGCCGAAGACGGGCTTGCGAGAGAAGGTTGAGATAATATGGCTGACGATACCAAAGGCCGGCAGAATCATAATATAAACTTCTGGATGACCAAAGAACCAGAACAGGTGCAGGAATAAAATAGGGTCGCCGCCGCCTTCAGGAATAAAGAAGGTTGTTCCGAAATTCCGGTCAGTCAGTAGCATCGTGATTGCCCCAGCAAGAACCGGAACAGCCAGCAATAACAAAAACGCTGTGATCAGCATTGCCCATGCAAAAAGTGGCATTTTATGTAATGTCATGCCTGGGGTGCGCATATTAAAGATCGTTGTAATAAAGTTCGCCGCACCAAGGATAGACGACGCACCAGCAAGGTGGAGCGATAGAATCGCAAGGTCCATCGACATACCAGGCGTTCCAGCCGTGCTCGACATAGGCGGGTAAATTGTCCAACCAACACCAGCACCGCCATCCATAACTGCAGACAGAAGAAGCAGAATAAAGGCAGGCGGCAAAAGCCAGAATGAAATATTATTCATCCGCGGAAATGCCATGTCAGGCGCGCCAATCATAATCGGCACAAACCAGTTACCAAACCCACCAATTAGCCCCGGCATCACAACAAAGAACACCATGATAAGACCATGGGCGGTTGTGAAAACATTCCACATATGACCATCGGCCATATATTGAACACCCGGTTCCATAAGCTCCATCCGCATAAAGACAGAAAAGCCGCCGCCTATGAAAGCAGCAAGGATAGAGAAGATGATATACATCGTCCCAATATCCTTATGGTTAGTCGAATAAAGCCACCGGCGAATAAACCCTTGTGGGATGCCGTGGTCGTGGTCTGAATGGGCCGCGTTTGTCTGCGCACTCATTTGTCTCACTCCTGTGTAAAAAACGAACGTCTAAAAAGTTAAAAGCACTGGCCCATTATTGGGCTGATGCAAGCTGAATATCTTGTGAACCAGATGGCTGAACATTATCACCCATCGCAAATTCATCTTTGGCCGTAACAAGCCAGGTTGCGTAATCCTGCTGTGAGACAGCCTTTACCACAATCGGCATATAGGCATGGTTTACACCGCAAATCTGATTACATTGACCATAATAGGATTTTGCACCCATTGGCACATCAATCCACACTTCATTGACCCGTCCGATAATAGAATAGGTCTGAACAGCCAGTGACGGCACAAAGAAGGAATGCATAACATCATTGCCGGTAATCAGCAGCTTGATACGTGTTCCTTCAGGAACAACCATCGGATTATCCACACTCAACAGGCGCGGCTGACCAGGTGCCAGATCTGCTTCATCGATAATGTAGCTATCAAATCCGATTTTCTCGTCAGGATACTCATAATTCCAGTACCACTGATTTCCTGTAATTTTGACGACCATATCTGTATTTTTGGTTTCATCCATGTAATACAGCAACCGGAATGACGGCACCGCAATCACAACCAGAATTAGGACTGGGATAACCGTCCACAAAACTTCGATGGTTGTATTATGGGATGTTTTGGACGGCACAGGGTTAGAGGATTCACGGTAGCGCACGCACGTGTAAACAAGCAGCGCCAAAACAAACACCGAAATAGCCGTGATAACGATAAGCAACAAATCGTGAAGGCTTTGTGCTTTTTCAGCAATAGAACCAGCTGGCTCCTGAAAACCCATTTGCCATGGCAGCGGCTCACTAGCGAGCGCCGGCCCTGCAATAAAGCCAATTACTGCGAAAATGATGCTAGCACATAGCGTAATGTGCAGTCTCATATGTTCATCCCCCTTGACGTCAAATAATAAGCTAGTCTTGCTCGTGTGATCATTAACTGATCTCGTTCAAGCTAACGAGATTGTCTTAACGGGTTTTTTAACCATTGGGAAGCCCTATGCGGCAGCCTGTCGCGCACCATTCCACCTCTCGGCAAAGCATTTTGGTGCCGTTAAAAAAAACAGCTTTAGACTTCCCCTTGAAACAGACCTCTCCAGCCTCCATACTTGGGGGGATGAGAGATTTGGGACGTGTGGCAGAGATTCAAGTGAAGCGCTCTGCACTACCGCCCTACCTGCTATTTTGGAGAGATGATTATAATGGATGCGCTGCACCAAACAGATGAGTTGTTTTTTTCCCGCAACGGCCTTGATAAAGACCATGTATGCGGCCTTGTAGCGGACACGCTCAATGGCGCAGATGATGGCGATCTCTTCCTTGAAATGCGGCATACAGAAGCGCTTGCATTTGATGATGGCCGGCTAAAGACAGCAACTTATGACGAATCATCCGGATTTGGTCTGCGCGCTATTGTTGGTGAGGCTGATGCCTTTGCCCATGCTGGCGAATTGAGCGAGGCAGCGCTTCGGCGCGCCGCTGAGACGGTTGCCTCTGTCGCGTCTGGGCATTCAGGAACGCTTGCCCTGCCGCCGCTTTCAGGCGCCAACAAGCCTCTTTATACCAGCGATAACCCGCTCGAGCATACAGCCTTTGAAGATAAGGTTGCGTTGCTGCAAAAAATGGATGCCTATGCCCGCGCCAGCGATCCGCGCGTTAAGCAGGTGACAGCATCTGTTGTGGGGAGTTGGCAGGCGGTGCAGATAATTCGCCCAGACGGCGAGCGGTTTGCTGATATCAGACCTCTGGTAAGGCTGGGCATTGCTGTTGTTGTTGAACAGAATGGCCGGATGGAGTCAGGCTCAAGCGGGATGGGCGGCAGATTTCTGCTCAACCATTATCTTGATGAAGCTCTGTGGCAGCCTGAAATTGATGAGGCGCTCAGACTGGCGCTGCTTAATCTTGATTCTATTGCAGCCCCTGCTGGGGAAATGGAAATTGTGCTGGGGGCCGGATGGCCAGGTGTGATGCTACATGAAGCTGTTGGACATGGCCTTGAAGGCGACTTCAACCGCAAAGGTACATCGGTGTTTTCAGGCCGCATTGGTGAGCAAGTCGCCGCCAAGGGCGTGACAGTTGTGGATAATGGCACGCTTGCTGATAGGCGCGGCTCACTTACGATAGATGATGAGGGCACCCGTTCTGGTCACAATACGCTAATCGAAGACGGCATCCTGAAAGGTTATATGCAAGACCGGCAGAATGCCCGGCTGATGGGGGTTGAGCCTACGGGCAACGGCCGGCGCCAATCCTATGCACATCTGCCTATGCCGCGTATGACAAATACCTATATGGAAAATGGCGCCTATGAGGCTGAAGAGATTATTTCTAGCATGAAAAAAGGTATCTATGCAGCGAATTTTGGTGGCGGACAGGTTGATATTACCTCGGGCAAATTTGTGTTCTCTGCCTCTGAAGCCTATATGGTCGAAAATGGTAAGATTGGCGCACCAGTAAAAGGAGCAACTCTGATCGGAAGCGGCCCTGATGCCATGTCAAAAATTACTATGATTGGCAATGACATGGAGCTTGATCCCGGCATTGGCACCTGCGGGAAGTCTGGCCAGTCTGTTCCTGTTGGTGTGGGCCAGCCTACCCTGAAGATTGGCGGCATCACAGTTGGCGGCACCCAAGCTGCCTAGGAAGCAGCGGATGGGGAAAGCTTTGGCCAGACCCGCGCAATAAAAAAGAGCGTGATCAGAAGGCAGACCGAAATAAGGGCGGCAAAACTGAATGATAAGCCAGCGCCGCCGCTCAAATAGAGCGGTCCTGCCGCTGTTAGGCCAATAACCTGACCAAGCGAGCCAAACCCTTGCACAAGCCCTAATGCGCCGCCCATTTGATCACGCCGTGAGGCAGCCGATGAGGCAGCCGAAAGGGTTGGGTTTGTTAAGGCAAAGCCAATACACACAAAACTGGTTGCCACCAGAATATGCATTAGCAACGCACCGCCATCCGCAAAGAGTGTTGCCAGCATCACGGTTACCAGCTGGCCTGTGATCAGACAGTAAATGCCAGTGCGGATAACCCGCATTTCACCAAATCGAGGCACTATCCTGCCAATAAGCCCGCCCTGAACAATAATGATACAGATACCAATATAGGTGAACAGCCAGCCAGTCTCACGGGTGCCAAATCCCAGCAAATCCCGCACAACCAATACATAGGCGGCCTCAACCTGTGCAAATGACAGATTTAGCAGGAAAAATGCCGCTGCAAACAGCCCTAACGGGCCTGACATCAGAGCTGTAACGCGGGCAAAAAACGATGTTTTAACCTGCTTCGCATCAGCGTTAGACGGATAACTCTCCGGAAGACGAAATGCCATGATAAGAGAGATTGCGGAGAATATTCCGGCAACCAGAAATGGCATCTGATGCGCAGGCCCACTGCCAATTCCGGCCAGAAGCCCGCCAAGAGCAGGGCCGAGCACAAAGCCAGCACCAATACACGCCCCCATAAGCCCCATCATCCGCGCCCTGTCCTGACGCTCAGAATTATCTGCGATAATCGCATGAATGACGCCAATATTACCGGCGCCAAATCCTGCTAGAATACGCGACATGAATAATGTTGTAATATCTTCAGAGACCGCAAACCAGAAATGTGCTGCCGTTGCAACGCTAATTGATGCTATCAGGATGCGTTTTCTGCCCAGCTTGTCTGATAGGCGCCCCAGAATAGGATTGCCGATAAACATCGCAAGTGAAAAACTGGCAAGCAGCAAAGTCATCACTGATTCAGAATAACCAAGCTGGTCAACAACCGTAAATGGCAGGATAGGAATCAGGGCCCCGATTCCAACAAAATTAATGAAAACAACGAGCAGTAACCCTGCCATAATCTGTTCCTTTTGCGCTCATATTCACGATGAGCAGAGCGGCCTGCCCTATTAAATGCGGCGAAGCTGACTGTTACATAATATCGTTTTTAATAATGATATTCGCGGAAAAGATGGGTGATATCGCCATCCCAGTTAGTCTGATATTTTTCCAGCATGATATCAGAGAGTGTGCGACCTTCACTGACAATCTGTTTTAGGGGCGCAAGAAATTTAGTTTCATCTTCGCCATCAGCATCTTTTTCTGCCCGCCGGGCAAGACCGGCTTCTGCAATCTCAACACAGGCTGATGCCATCTGCATCATGGACCGACTATCATACATGCCAGACAAGCCATCACGGCAGGCAGACATTCTGGCCTGCTCAACATCAAGGGCGCTAACGCCCTCAACCAGAGCGCAGGTCTCATCAAGGGCCTGCTCATCATAAAGCAACCCAACCCAGAATGCCGGAAGCGCGCAGATATTCGACCAGCCACCGCTATCTGCGCCCCGCATCTCAAGATACCCTTTCAGGCGAACCTCTGGAAAGGCAGTTGTCATATGGTCCTGAAAATCATGCATATCAGGATACTGGCCTTCAAAACCAGGCAGGCGGCCATCCATGAAATCTCTGAATGATAAGCCGGATACATCAAGATAATCATCGCCGCGATGCAGAAAATACATTGGCACATCAAGCAGATATTCAATCCACATCTCATAGCCAAAATTCGGATCAAAAACGCAAGCCGGAATACCACATCTATCGGGGTCTGTGTCTGTCCAGACATGAGCCCGGGTAGATTGCAATCCTGAGGGCACCCCATCTTTGAAAGGAGAGTTCGCAAATAGAGCTGTTGCAACAGGCTGAAGCGCAAGCGAAGACCGGAATTTCCGGACCATATCCTGCTCTGAGGCAAAATCTAGATTAACCTGCACAGTGCAGGTACGCAGCATCATATCAAGCCCCAAAGAGCCTTTCTTCTGCATGTAATCACGCATAATGCGATAGCGGCCTTTGGGCATCCAATGGCAATCATCACGTCCCCAAAGCGGCTGAAACCCAGTGCCAAGCATGCATAATTCAAGCTCAGCGGTTACAGACATCATCTGTTTCAGGTGGGTGCCTGTTTCTTTGCATGTTTGGTGCAGTGTTTTTAACGGCGCACCAGAAAGCTCAAACTGTCCGCCCGGCTCAAGCGTAATCGAGCCGCCAGCATCATCCAGCAATCCGATAATATTATCATGCTCCATAATGGGGCGCATATTATAACGCGTCCGAAGCGCCTCTAATAATGCGCCAATGCCCTGCTCACCTTCATAGGCGACCGGACGAAAAGTTCCTTTATGAAATAAGAATTTTTCATGTTCTGTGCCAATTTTCCAATCTGATTTATCACGCGCTTGCGCCCGCAACCAGGTTGTAAGTGTTTCAGCTGTCAGCGTTTTTTCAACAGGATGGGAAGAAAGAATTGTCATTCAATGATCGCTTTATGACTCAAGAGAGGATGAAGAATGTGTTAAACGCCAGTCTCCGCATACAGCTTGATACAGGCTGAGGGCAGATAAAGCTGCAGTATCACTTCTTAATATGCGAGGCCCAAGATGAATAGGCAAGACAGAAGATTGGGATAAAATCATCTCACGTTCAGCAGGAGAAAACCCGCCTTCAGGACCAATAAGGATAGCCGCTTTTTTGCCTGTTGCTGTTGCAAGCTGCTCAAGCGGCGCATAAGGCGCATCACCGGCAAGACCCTCATCACAGAAAATCAATACCCTGTCCTCAGGCCATGCCAAAAGAGCTGTCTGCAATGGGATAAAGGGCCCAATATCTGGTACATCCTGCCGGACTGTTTGTTCTGCAGCTTCAATGGCATTGGCTTCTAACCTGTCTGTTTTCACCCGCCCCATCTGACAATATTCAGTATCAACAGGCCAAATTTTGGTGACACCAAGCTCTGTTGCTTTCTGCGCCATGAAATCGAGCCGGGCACGCTTCACCGGAGCAAACAATAACCAGACATCCGGACTAGCGTGTTGCGCGGTCGTTTGCTGGATGCATAGAACGGTAACAGATTTGCGTGAAAGAGTGACTAATTCAGCCTGCCAACTTCCATCACGGCCATTAAATAGCTCAATAAATGCGCCCTGTTTCTGACGCATCACATTTGCCAGATAATGAGACTGACCCTCATCAAGGGTCATCTCAGCGCCGCCTGCCAGCTCAGCTGTAACAAAAAGCCGGATAGCAGGCTTATATGGAGAATGAATGCCAGTCATGTGACTTCATGTAATATGCATCACACCGAATAGCAACTATTGCGTTTGCCGCTTTTGCTAGGGCTATCAGCCGGCCTGGCTCACTGCCCCTCAATAGGGATTAGATGGGGGATATTAATAAGCAGACATTACTAGACAGAGGGGCCCCCAAAAGGCTATCACAATCAGTTGTCATGACCAAAAAATCAGACCAACAGACATCCCAATCTTCAGACCAGTCGCTGGGCGTCTGGTCGCATCTGCCGCGTAGCTTTCATCCTTATATTTTCATTGCGCGTCTCGATAGGCCGATTGGCTGGTGGCTTCTCATCCTACCTGGCTGGTGGATAGCAGCTGCCCTATCTGAGACCCTGATATCAGCGCTCTGGCTGATGGGGCTCTTTACTCTTGGCGGCATCACCATGCGGGGGGCCGGCTGTGTCGTGAATGACCTGTGGGACAGACGGATTGATGCGCAAGTTGCCCGCACCGCATCCCGCCCCCTAGCATCCGGCGCTATCACCCCTTTTAAGGCTCTGATTTTCCTTGGATTTTTATCAGCCATAGGCCTTCTTGTCTTAGTGTCTCTGCCGCAACGAAGCTGGCTTGTCGCGATTGCCTCATTCCCGCTAATTATCTGCTACCCGCTTGCCAAGAGGGTAACGGGCTGGCCGCAACTCGTGCTGGGGCTAACATTCAGTTGGGCTGTACCGGTCGCAGCATCGGTTATTTCGGCGGCGTGGCTTACGATGCCGCTTGTCGCTGTGTATCTGGGCACTGTTATGTGGATTACCGGATATGATACAATCTATGCGGTTCAGGACCAAGAAGATGATAAAAGAGCCGGCATCAAATCATCAGCGCTTAGTCTTGGCCGTTATTTGCGTGAAGGTGTTTTCTGTTTTTATACAGCCGCACTTTTATTCTGGAGTTATGGTTTTTTCATGATGCTTGGCCCCGGCCTCTGGCTTGCTGGGCTGGGCGGAGCAGCAGCCCATCTTTACTGGCAAATCAGCCAGCTAGAGGGGATGTCAGCAATAACAGCGCGCCGCTTATTTGTCTCGAACCGCACGGCTGGCCTTATTCTGACAGCTGGCTTGATGCTATCATTTCTGCCGCAATAGGTATTTTAGCAGGCTTAGATATCTACTATCTGCCATAATGTATTATCCGGCAGAATCGCAGCCGAGCGGGCAGCCTGTTCTGCGCGCCGATGAACCTCTTTATCACTATGGATAAGCTGCACCCACTCGTGAAGGTCTATCCCATCAAAGCCTGTCAGAGCGGCAAGCGCTAACTGCATTTCTGCCTGATTTCGTTCAGCAAATACACGGCCCTTTGCTGGAATGCGGCTGAGCGCGAAAGGGCTTCCAGATTGCTGGAATGCGCCAATACAGCTTGCATACCCAAATAGCCGCTCAAGCCTCACATCGCGCATCGTTGTGACAGCTGATATGTCCCATTCAACAAAATCATACGCAATACCAACTGATTCCGTGGCATGCATTTCGTGCAGCTGGTCTTTTGTTAACCATGCAATATTCAAGCTGATAACACTGCCCTTGCTGGGATAGGGCGCACATGGCACAGCGCCATAACCAGATAATCCGGCAACATGGACCACATCACAGCCCGTCACCACAGCTTCAGTGACAGGGACTTCTGCTGTTCTGCCAAATTTCTTCATCAGCTGAACCGGTGCACGGTTGGAGCCAACAGACAAGATAGCCGTTCGGGAGGAAAAATCATATTGCTCTGGCAAAGGCAGACACTGCCCGTCCTTGACAAGATAGTCGCCCGAAGGAGCCTCATAGGGATAATTAAGGGCCCGTTCCTGCATCGTCATTGTTGGAATTCTCATTGCCTGTATCCAGTATCTACAACACCAAAACCACGTGCTGAAAACAGCCTCTTATTATGACAGGTTCAATCCCTCTAAAGGATTAAGGCCCAACATCAGGTTCATATTCTGAACAGCAGCGCCTGCCGCCCCCTTACCAAGATTATCAAGCCGCGCTGTTAGCACAAACTGGGATGATGCTTCATCTGCAAACACAAAAAGCTCCATCCTGTCGCTTGTCGCAAGCTTATCGGCAGCCAGGAAGCCTGCTTCTGTCAGAGGCGCATCAGGGGCAACAGAGATAAGATGGGAGGCGGCGTAGCGTTGCTGCAGGATGTCTGTTAGCCCCGCAGCAGTCACTGATTTCTGCAAAGAAGAGGCGTGAATCGGCACAGAAACAAGCATCCCTTGGGGAAAATTGCCAACCGATGGCATAAAGATGGGCGGTATTGTCAGCCCGGCATGCTGTGTCATTTCTGGTAAATGCTTATGCTGTAAGGTTAAGCCGTACGTCCCATAAGGCGGCGCACCGTTGGAATCTTCATAAGCAGCGATCAGAGCGTTTCCGCCGCCAGAATAACCACTCACCGAGGGGATTGTCAGCGCTGTTTCAGGCGCAATAATGCCGGCATCAACAAGCGGGCGGATAAGTGCAAGAAACCCTGTCGGATAGCATCCGGGGTTGCTAACGCGCGCAGCATTACCGATTGCCTCAGCCTGATATTCTGCAAGCTCAGCAAAACCATATACCCAGTCTGGCGCCACGCGGTGCGCCGTTGACGCATCAATCAGACGTACAGTCGTGCCAGCCGTCATTTCAGCTGCCTGACGTGCTGCATCATCAGGCAGACATAAAATTGTGACATCAGCATCATGCATTGCTGTTTTACGGGCAGCATCATTTTTGCGCAGGTCATCATCCAGAATAATGACGGATAGTTCAGGCCGCGCCAATAACCGGTCTTTTACCTGCAAGCCTGTTGTGCCAGCGCCGCCATCGATGAAGATAGAAAATTGGGTCATGTTTCTGGTGATAAACTGACAGATTATGAATTGCAAGCAGTTGCACTCAAGCACATACCGGTCTATTTGTTTTGTATGGAAAAAATGCATGAACAGATTGTAGACAAGATGCTTAGCGCTGCGAAGAAAGCAGGCGCCGATGGTACGGATATAACATTTATTTCTGGTGGCGGCACAGATGTGCAGATTCGGCTTGGCAAGGTTGAATCAGCAGAACGCGCTGAAGACTATCAGATGGGCCTTCGGGTGTTCTGCGGCAAGCAGACTGCCACCATCTCAACCAGTCAGATTGATGATGATAATATCACAAAGCTCGCCGAACGCGCTGTTGCAATGGCAAAAGCTGCGCCTGAGGACCCCTATGCACGGCTTGCGACCGCTGATGAGCAGGCACGTGAACTGCCCGATATTGAGCTTTGCGACCACACAAACTTTTCAACAGACCAGCTAACAGACATGGCACGGTCTTGCGAAGACGCTGCCCTTAGCGTTTCCGGCATTACCAATTCAGACGGCGCCTCTGCAAGCCAGAACCTCACAGACATCCTGATTGCAACAAGTACTGGCTTTAACGCAAGCTATCAGCGCTCAAGCTTTGGGTTTTCAGCCGTTGTCATTGCCGAAAAAGACGGACAGATGGAACGCGACTATGATTATAGTAGCGCTGTATTTGCAAGCGACCTTGATATGCCAGAAGTGATTGGCAAAGAAGCTGCGCGGCGCACGCTTGCCCGCCTTGGAGCACGCAAACCGGTAACAGGCTCTTTTCCTATCCTTTATGATAAACGCGTATCACGCTCTCTTGCTGGACACTTTGCTAGCGCAACCAATGGCGCTGCCATTGCCAGAGGCACAAGCTTTCTGAAAGACAGTATGGGCGAGAAAATTGCGTCTGCTGCCATTACGATGATTGATGACCCGCTCCGCCCACGCGGTTTCGGGACCTGCCTTTTTGACGGTGAAACATTACCTGTCTCGCGTCAGACAATGATTGATAAAGGTGTGCTTCAGGGATGGTTCCTTGACCTTGCAACAGCCGCACAGCTTGGATTATCACCAACCGGACATGCGAGCCGGTCTCTATCAGGGCCGCCAAGCCCCTCACCTTCCAATCTGTTTATCGAGGATGGTGCTGCAACATTAGAAGAGCTGATAAAAGACATTGAAAATGGCTTTTATGTAACCGAATTAATGGGAAGCTCTGTTAGTCTTACGACAGGCGATTATAGCCGTGGCGCCGCCGGATTCTGGATTGAAAATGGCGAAATTACATGGCCTGCTGCCGAAGCAACAATAGCTGGCAACCTTAAAGACATGTTCATGTCGCTCACACCGGCAAATGATAGTGATAAGCGTCAATCACTGTCTGCACCATCATTGCGGGTAGATGCAATGATGGTTGCTGGTAGTTAATCAGCCGTTAAAAGGAACGTATCTTTTTATGCCGCCCTTACAATCAGCACCGGACCGCTTTGCGGGTAGTGAGCATAAAGGGGTTCGTCGCGGGGTTCGTGACTGGACAGAACTGATGCTGAAAGACCATGGGTTTCTGCGGCTCTACTGGTATAATTTACATTGTATTGACGAGATGATGTGGCGTAGCAATCAGCCGAGCCCGTCGCGTGTCAAACAGGCTGCCGAGCGCGGCATTAAGACGATAATCAATCTGCGCGGGCCACGTGATGATGGCGGCTGGCAACTTGAAGCAGAAGCGTGTGTTACCTATGGTGTGTCGCTGGTAGATTTTACCGCGCGCTCCAGAGCCGCACCGACCAAAGAGATGATTTATGGCGCACGTGATTTGTTTGCAACTGTCACCGGTCCCAGCCTGATGCATTGCAAATCAGGCGCTGATAGAGCTGGCCTGATGTCGGCCCTTTACCTGCTCATTCACAAAGAGATGCCTGTTGCCGTCGCCCGCGAACAGCTTGCCTTTAAATATGGCCATGTAAAACAAGCTAAGACCGGGCTTTTAGATGCCTTTTTTGATGCCTATGAGCCGTTTGAAGCCAAAGGCATGCCCTTTTTCGACTGGCTAGACAATGTCTATGATCCCGATATTCTGCAAGATAGCTTTATGTCCAGAGGATGGGCAAACAGGCTTGTTGACGATATTCTGCGCCGCGAATAGGCCGCTGGATACCGGATTACACCAGTATTATGTCGAAATATTTTGCAACGCACATAAATGTGCATAATGCCCTTTTTGGGATATCAGCGATAAATGTGTACCGCGCTCTACAATCCGGCCATTATCCATCACGATAATATGGTCTGCATCGCGAATTGTAGATAGCCGGTGCGCAATCACGATGGTTGTGCGCCCTTCTGATAATCGCGAGAGCGCCGCTTGAATTTGTGTTTCGGCCTCTGCATCAAGCGCGCTTGTTGCTTCATCAAGCAAAAGCAGCGGCGCGTCTTTTAAGAGCGCACGGGCAATCGCAATACGCTGACGCTGGCCACCAGAAAGCCGATTTCCATTACTGCCAACACGCATCTCATATCCGCCCTCAAGCTGACGAATAAAACTATCTGCGGCGGCTATTTTTGCGGCCTGTTCAATGTCGGCCTGAGACGCATCCAGCCTGCCAAACCGGATATTATCTGCAATGCTCATATCAAACAAAATAGCGTCCTGACTAACAAGGCCGATATGCTGGCGCAGAGTTTTAAGGCTCACACCGGAGATATCTTGGCCATCAACCGTAATGCTGCCGCTATCAAGATCGTAGAATCGTGGCAGCAAAGAAATAATAGAACTTTTGCCTGCACCGCTTGCCCCGACTAGAGCAACGGTCTGTCCCGGCAAAACCTCAAAAGACACTTTATCAAGTACCGTCCCACCATCTCCATAGGAGAAGCTGACATCGTTAAACTGGACATGGCCTGTTACCGCTGAAAGAGCCGGCGCATTTAGTTTGTCAATAATCTGGTTTTCACGGTCAAGGAGCCCAAAAATACGCCCGCCAGCTGCCATGCCTTCTTGTGTAACAGCTGTTAGCGTGCCAAGCGCGCGCACAGGCTGAACAAGCATAAGCAATGCTGTGATAAACCCTGCAACATCACCAATCCCCATTTTACCGCTGGAAACCTGCCATGCTGCAACGCCAATGACGCCAGCAACCGCCACACCGCCAAGCGCTTCTAAAATAGGGTCGATACGGGCCCGCCCAGAAAATAGCCCAATCAGCTCTTTATACAGCGTTTCAAAGGCTGAATGTGTTCGCTCTTTTTCGGTATCTTCCAACTGATAGGCTTTTACCATCCGCACACCTTGCAAGGTCTCACCCAACAGCGATGTAACAGATTCCAGATGTTCCTGAAGCGCGCCGGAGGCTTTGCGCTGCCGCCGCCCAATTGAAATGATCGGCTTCATGGCAAGCGGATAAACAGCCAGCACCATCAAGGATAGCAGCCAGCTAAACCAAAACATCAGGCAGACCATCACAATAACAGTTAAGGCATCACGCACCAGATTATTGGCAAGCCTGATAATGGCTTCCCGCAGCAGGTTCAAATCATTCATGATACGCGAGATAAAAACACCTGCCGGCTCACCGGTCACAAAGGCAAGGTCTGCATCTACAAGATAGCGCGCCATGGCTTTTTGAATATCGGTTGTCACCCGCAACGCCAGACTATTAACCGCCAGCACTTGGAAAAACATCGATACAGCTTTTAAGCAGGCAAGGCACATAATCATAGCAGGAATATAAAGCGCCGGCGAGATAGGAAGCCATGCCTCGCCACCTGACAAAGCATCAAACACATGCTGGATAACCGCAGGGTAGGCACCGCCTGTCGCCGCAACACCAACCATCAAACACAAAGCGCCAATAAGGCGCGATTTATAGGGCAGAACCCAGTCGCGCCATAATCGGTTATAGATTTGCTTATCATTCATGCCGTGCTCTTCCTTCGCGCACACTTTGCCTCGCTTGGCATTATTTTGCAAATATTTGGCATGCAGAAACACCGCGAACAAAATCGTGAATAAATCAGGCTGTTATCCTGCTCTGTTTGTAACATTTATCAAGATTTTGATAGCTTATCACCATATTCGTCTGTTTTCGTGCTAGCACCTTGGTAGCGGCTGGGCTAGATTGAGAGGCATCTGGATTTATCACTCGCCAGTTTTTATCAATCGCTAATTTTATGTGGGCATGATTATGGTGAAGGCGTTTGTCAGCTCAAAAGTTGGCAACATCATTATTGGAACCCTTATCTTTCTGCTCATGTTCATATGCGCAAAGCTGGTATTGTGGCGCCATGAAAACCGTCCTAATTTCGCACGGCTTCGCAGTGATGATAGCGCCGCGCCGCCGCCTATTCTGGTTTTCTGGCATGAACATCTATTTTGTTTTGGGATTGTGCTTCCAGCTGGATGTGCTGCGTTGCAATCGCCTCATGCTGATGGCCGGATTCTTGATATTCCAACCAGACTTTATGGGGTCTCGCCCGTCTGGGGCAGCTCAAACAGGCAGGCCTTATCAAGCCTGCGCGCGCTGGCTGGAGAAACTAAACGCGGCAAAATATGTGTTATTACGCCAGATGGCCCGCGTGGGCCTGCCCGCACCCTCTCGGCTGGGCCTGTAAGCCTCTCCCAGCTTACAGGCGCATCCATTATTCCTGTTGCCTGGTCAACGGGCCGCATGTGGCGCGCCCGTAGTTGGGACAGATTACGGGTTCCAAAACCATTTACCCGCGGTCTGATAAAATGGGGAGAGCCTATCATCCTTCCTCGGACCAAAGATAAACAGGAACTTGAAGCCCAGCGCCTGCTTGTTGAAACACGGTTATCTGCATTAACGAAAAAGTGCGATTCTGATATGGGGCATAGCAAGACGTGACGGTAACAGCCCAACAGCGCGCCCTGCGTTTTTATGCATTTTTATGGTATATCGCAGCCCCAGTAATACGCATTTTGCTATATGTGCGCTGTATGCGCGGCAAAGAAGAGCTATCACGCCTATCGGAGCGCACCGGACAGGGCTGGCAAAACCAGCGCCCAGATGGCCCGCTCATCTGGCTCCATGCTGTCTCAGTTGGTGAAAGCATTGCCGCCCGCACCCTTGCCGATGCTCTGTTGCAGCGCAGTCAAGACTGCACCATCCTCATCACAACTAACACTGTTACAGCAGCGGCTGAGATTGCGAAAGCGGCTCAAAAATGGCAGGGGCGATGCGCTCACAGCTACCAGCCGCTTGACCATAAAAAATGGGTAGACAGGTTCCTTACCTATTGGCGGCCTGACTGCGCGGTGTTTCTGGAATCAGATTTCTGGCCAATGCTGATTACACAAGCTCATGCACATAATATACCTGTTATCTTTGCATCAGCACAATTATCACCGCATTCACTCGCCAAATGGCAGCAACGCCCTGCCCTTGCTGCTGCTGTGTTTGGAAGCGCAGACCGGATTTATAGCGTTGATGATGAACAGACAGCAGCCTTTACCGCGCTGAGAGGCGGCACACCATCACCCTCCATCACAACACATGGCTCATTAAAAGTATCTGTTTCTGCTCTGGCGGCTGATGCTCATTATACCGCAATGTTGAGCAAAGCAGCAGCAGGCAGGCCTATCTTAGTATGTGCCTCAACTCATGACGGTGAAGAGCAGATGTTATTGCAAGCTGCCGCGCATTGTGCAGATGCCGGATATCCTGTCTTTACCATCATAGCGCCGCGCCACCCTATCCGGGCAGCAGCAGTATCAGCCCTCATGCCAACAGCAGGACGGCGCTCACAACAACAGCCCGCAACCCCTGCAGATGATAGCTATCTGAATGATACACTCGGTGAAATGGGGAGCCTGTTTAGCGTTGCAGATATTGTTTTCCTTGGCGGGTCTCTGGTACCTCTTGGCGGACATAACCCGCTGGAACCTGCTTTGTTTGGGGCGGCTCTGCTCACAGGACCCTTTATTGAGAAAAACAAACATGAATTTGAGGCGCTTCACACAAGAGGCGCTGTTACGATTTTATCCAACACGCCGGAAAAATCAGCTATGGTAGCGTTGCTGGCAGATAAAATTTTACACCTCGTAACGTCACGTCCTATCAGTCAGGCCCAGAAACAAAAAAGCCAGAAATATGCGCAAGATGCTTGTTCTCGCGCTGAACCCATTGCAGACTATATCTGCTCACAAATTCGTCAGGGTAATAATCAATAATATGTTGAAAACACCGTCATTCTGGGACCAGAAAAATGCGCTAGCGGCCATGCTGATCCCCGTATCCTGGATTTGGCGGTTGGGAACGTTTCTGCGGCAGAAAATGGCAACAGCCGGCACGGTATCCTTGCCTGTTATCTGTGTTGGTAATATCAGCATCGGAGGCACTGGCAAAACACCGCTCACAGCTAGTCTGTGTCAGTTGCTGAGGGCAAGAGGGTATAATCCGGCTGTCCTGACACGCGGATATGGTGGTTCTGAAAAAGGGCCTCTTATTGTTGATGCCAGCCTGCATGGCACAGATGATGTAGGCGATGAGCCTCTTATGCTGGCGCTGAATGAGCTTGTTATTGTTAGTCCTGACCGGCTGAAAGGCGCTTATTTTATCCAACGCTCAACCGAAGCTGATATTATCATCATGGATGATGGCATGCAAAATCCGTGGCTGGCAAAGGATATTGTCATCGGTGTTTTTGATGGTAGTGCTGGGTGCGGCAATGGCTGGATTTTACCAGCAGGCCCGTTACGCCAGAGCTTTTCATCCGGAGTTGCACAACTCTCTCTTGCCGTCATAAATGGTGAGGATGAGACAGGCCTTACCGCACGGCTTGCTGATAGCGTTCAGGTTATCACCGGCAGCCTTGTTCCCGACCCTGACAGTGCAGCAGACATTAAGGGAAAACGCTTTCTTGCCTTTGCCGGCATTGGTCGTCCGTCCCGCTTTTTCAAAACGGTTGCAGCCTGCGGCGCCGACCTTGTTCAAACGCTTGCTTTTGCTGATCATCACCCCTATAGCGATGCAGACTTAACACGGCTTCATCTGGATGCTGTTCAGAACGGCGCTGAGCTTGTCACGACACTGAAAGACTGGATGCGCCTGCCCCCTGAATGGCGCGACCGTGTAAGTGTTCTACAGGTAAGCATGTCGTTTGAGACAGAGGCCGAAGAGCTGGTCATGAATATGGTAGATGATATTGTTGCGATGAAGCGCTCTTTATAGCGCGTCGCTGTTAATCTGAGAGGAACATTCAGTGTCAATGTCCTATAGGGGTCCTGTCCTAACAGCCCTTTACCGCTTTATCATCTGGCCATGCGAAGCAGCCCTGCTCTTTCTTGCTGTTGGCATCTTGCGGTGCCTTCCGGCTTCGGTTGCTAGTGCCACTATGGGCCGGCTTTTTCAAAGTCTTGGGCCGCTCACGCCGTGGCATAAACGAGCTCTTGCGAATATGAAATTTGCACTGCCCCACCTCTCATTACCTGAACGCCAGCATATCGCGCATGGTATGTGGAATAATATTGGCCGCTGTATTGGTGAATATCCCCATATAAAAACAATGCTGCCATCGGGGCGCATTAGCTTTACCGGTCTGGAAAAATTAACCCCCTATGATGGCGGATTTATTATTAGTGCCCATCTCAGTAATTGGGAGGCTGTTGGGCTTCTCAGCATTGCGGCGAATATTAAGACCGGCCTTATCTATCGTGAGTTGAATAATCCCTATGCAAACTGGATTTTCAAAAACAGAGTTCAATTCACTGGGGCGGATAGCTACATCAAGGGACGCGAAGCTGCGATGGGCATGGTACGCACCGTCAAAAAAGGCGGCTTCATGATGATGGTTGTAGACCAGCAACTGCGCGAAGGCGAATTTGTGCCGTTTTTTGGCCATCCAGCGACAACCGCTATTTCCTATATCAAAGTTGCGCGCAAAATGGGAAAGCCCATTTTTATGGCGCATGGCGTGCGGACCAAAGATGATAGGCTGACTGTCACAATCTCCGACCCTCTGATAATGCCAGAAGGTGATGATGACAGAGCAACAATGCTGATTGCCAAACAGATAAATGAAACATTCGAAGACTGGATTTCAGCAGCCCCGGAACAATGGCTCTGGCCCCATCGCAGATGGGGTAAGTCTGTGGTTAAGGATGATGAGCTAGAATAGCTCTTCTTGGGATGTAGGTTTTGCTGCCGGTTTTACTGCCGATTTTACTGCCAATTTTACTGGCCCTGCTTTTGGATTAACGGACGAGGCGGTATCCGGGTCCAGCTGGGCGGCGCGTTTTTTATCTGCAAATTTAATCTCTACCTTAGCGCCTATTGCAGCCTCATCGCTCCGCTTAATGGCCTGTCCCGTCTCATCCGTAACAAGCGCAAAACCACGCTCAAGAACGCGCTCATAAGAATTTGCAGACAGCAGACGAGAGGCCTGCGACAGCGTCTCTTGGGCACGCTCCTGCCGCCGCATCATCAGACTATCAAGCCGTTCTTGCATCACACCAAGACGCTGGGTCACGACGGCAAGCCGCTGTTCAGGAGAGACAATTCTGTCAGACAGTTTTGCTAATTTCCTGTCATTAACCTCAACCAAGCGCATCATGCCGGCATCAAGCCCAGCAAGCGCTATATCAAGGCTTTGGGTCTGGCGTGCAATCTGTTCTGCAGGATGTAGCAGGCCGCGCATAATAGCGCGTACCATCTGCTCAGCATTATCAAGCTGGCGGGTAATTGCGCGGCGCAGACGGGCATCAATTTCACTTAACCGCGCAGCAAGCTCGGCGGCAACAGGCGTTGCCATTTCTGCAGCTGCGCTCGGTGTCGGCGCTCGCATGTCAGAAGCATAGTCAATCAGAGTTGTGTCTGTTTCATGCCCGACAGCCGAAATCAGCGGAATCTGTGAGCCAGCCGCAGCCCGCACGACATTTTCTTCATTAAAACACCATAAATCTTCAAGTGAGCCACCGCCGCGCGCTACAATCAGCAGGTCAGGACGCGGCACCGCACCGCCCTCTGGCAGAGCGTTAAATCCTTCAATGGCGGCAGTGATTTGCTCAGCGGCTCCCACCCCTTGTACATTCACACCCCAGACAAGAACATGAACCCCAAACCGGTCACGTACACGGTGCAGAATATCGCGAATAACCGCGCCAGTCGGGCTTGTAACAACACCAATAACCGACGGCATAGCAGGGATTGGTTTCTTGCGTGCATTATCAAACAGCCCCTCTGAGGCAAGTTTACGGCGCCTATCTTCAAGCTGTTTCAGCAGAGCGCCTTCGCCAGCTACTTCAATTTCATTCACAATTAATTGGTATTTTGACTGCCCGCCAAAGGTCGTCATTTTACCGGTGCAGATAACATCAAGCCCATCTTCAGGGCGCACCTGCAAGCCAGAGGCAACACCGCGCCAGATAACAGCGGCAAGAGCATTTTTTTCGTCTTTTAACGTAAAATAGACATGTCCGGACGCTGGCGTGCGGGGCTGTGATATCTCGCCGCGTACGCGAACATAATCAAACGTGCCCTCGATTGTGCGCTTAACCGCTGCACTCAGCTCGCCAACCGACAAATAAGCATTATTACTAAGCCCAGCATCATTCGTCGCAGCATTAGATAGGGTATAATCATTATCATCAATCATGGCAGATACTATGGCGCATCTGCTCAGATTACGCTAGAACTTGTAAGAATTCATTCTTGATAAAATATAAAGGCAGGACGAACGTGAAGGTACTTATCATTGGAAGCGGTGGGCGTGAACATGCCCTTGCCTGGGCTGTTTCAGCCTCCCCTTTATGTGAGCTTGTGCTGGTTGCCCCAGGCAATCCTGGCATTGCTGATTTGATTGATGGGCGCGGGCATTGTATTCCGGCATCCTTAGATGATCTGGATGGTCTTGTTGCTTTGGCACGAGATGAGGCCTGCGACCTTGTGATTATTGGCCCAGAAGCACCACTTGTTGATGGCCTTGCTGACAAGTTAGAAGCAACTGGTATTGCGGTGTGTGGTCCGCGTGCAGCGGCCGCCCAACTTGAGGGCTCAAAGCGATTTGCCCGAGCTTTTTGTGCCAGACATGATATTGCCCAGCCACAGTGGGAGTATTTCACCCAAACAGCGCCAGCGTGCGACTTTGCCCGTACCCTTGGGGCATGTGTTGTCAAAGCAGACGGTCTTGCTGCCGGAAAAGGCGTTATTATCTGTGATAATGCTGATGAAGCAGAAAAGGCTATCCATTCTCTGCTTGGCGGACGGTTTGGTGCAGCAAGTGCTGAAATTCTGGTGGAGGAGCGCATTAGCGGGCCTGAAATGTCAGCCTTTGCGCTGCTTGATGGCGCAGACGCTGTCTGGCTTGGCTCAGCACAGGATCACAAACGTGCTTTTGACGGCGATAAGGGCCCGAATACCGGAGGGATGGGCGCAATCTCCCCATCTCCTTTTGAAACCGATACCTTGCGCGCCGAGGTAATGGAAAATATTATTCGGCCGGTTGCACAAGGGATGGCAGATGAGGGTACACCTTATCGCGGCATCTTATATGCTGGCCTTATGCTGACGAAGAGCGGCCCACAGATTATCGAATTTAACTGCCGGTTTGGTGACCCAGAAGCACAGACAATCCTGCCACGCCTGAAAACAGATTTTCTATCTGCCTTGCTTACGCAAGCAGAAGGCGGGCTGTCTCACTTCGATATGCAGCTGCTAGATGATGTTGCAGTTACAGTTGTCATGGCAGCGAACGGTTATCCTGATGCATATGAAAAAGGCAGCGAAATCCGCGGCGCTGAAGACCTGAATGATGGCTCGCTTGTGTTTCACGCAGGGACAAGCCGCGAGCATAATGGCGCTCTTGTCAGCGCAGGTGGCAGGGTTCTTGGCATAACAGGACAAGGCCCAGATACCGCATCTGCTATCGCTGCTGCCTATGATAGAGTTTCAAAAATAGACTGGCCTGGTGGCTTTTACCGCCGTGATATTGCTGGTGGCCTGCAACAGGATTAGCCCCGTTTTGTTGCAAAAAATGTCCGAAGCAACTGTTTAGCAGGCGCTTCTGATATCCCGCCATAGAGGTCGGGCTTATGATGAATGGTAGGCTGATTAAACAGGCATGGACCATGCTCAACAGCCCCACCTTTTTCATCTGATGCGGCGAAATAAAGCCGCCTTATCCGTGCATGGCTTATCGCGCCAGCGCACATGGCGCAGGGCTCTAATGTCACCCATAAATCACATCCCACAAGACGCGATGTGCCAAGAACTGAGATAGCCTGCCGAATTGCAAGGATTTCTGCATGGGCGGTTGCATCATTATCACGCTGCATCCGGTTTTCACTGCGCGCAATAATATCACCATCAGGAGACACAATAATAGCGCCAACCGGCACCTCTCCTGCTGCCATTGCTTGGCCTGCAAGGCTAAGGGCTTCAGCCATAAAATCTGTTACTACTGCCATCTCTGTCTTTCACTGCCCTCAGGGGAAGGGCTAATATTTCTATTATCGCCATGATATGAGGCCACCGTGCCATTTGCTATCTAATTCGCTTTCTTCTACAAGAAGCATTATGAGCGATACACCCCACGACATCCTGCAACCGCGCAGAACCGAAGAACGCATTGCCCGCCGGATTGCCCGCGCTGGCATATGCTCACGCCGCGAAGCCGAACAGCTTATTCTTGAAGGGCTTGTAACAGTAAATGGCGAGCTTCTGGAAAGCCCTGCCTTTACGGTAACAGACAGAGATATGGTCACAGTGCGCGGTGTAAAACTGCCCTCGGCTGAACCTGTCCGTCTCTGGCGTTATTATAAACCGCGCGGCCTTGTTGTCAGCAATAAGGATGATAAAGGCCGGGAGACTGTTTTCTCGGCGCTGCCAACTAATATGCCCCGCGTTATTTCAGTTGGCCGGCTTGATATTGATTCAGAAGGCCTTCTTCTGCTGACCAATGATGGCGCGTTGTCACGGCATATGGAACTTCCCTCCACCGGATGGACACGCAAATATCGGGTGCGGGTCCGCGGTGTTGTTGATGCAGACAAACTCAGCGCACTTGAAGACGGCGTAACGATTGATGGCATCCATTATGGTTCAGCCCTTGCACAGCTCGATACACAAATGTCGAGTAATGCATGGCTCACAGTTGCTATTCGTGAAGGCAAGAACCGGGAAGTCCGGCATTTGATGGAATATCTTGGCTATCCCGTTAGCAGGTTGATTCGGATATCTTATGGCCCCTTCCCCCTTGGTAAGCTTGTCGAAGGAGAGGTTGCAGAGGTAAAATCTGGCGTTCTGGCAGAACAGCTTGGTCTCACCCCCCAAACGCCGGGAACATCAAACGGGCCGCAACGTGGCGGCGCGCGCCGGCCCCGTTCAGGTTCAGGTTCAGGCGCTGGCGCTGGCGGCCGTGGTCGCCCATCAGCTGCAGCGGGACGTCCCCGCAAGCCCGGACAACAAAATCGTCGTCCGAGACCGCAAAACGATAAAAAGAGATGATGCGTATTATTGCCGGCGCAAAGCGCGGCACGAATTTAACAGAATGCAAAAGCGAGGCTGTCAGACCAACCTCAAATCGGACCAGAGAAGCCCTGTTTAATATCCTGACAGGGGGTCGCCTTCCCTTTGATATTCATGGCTCCCAGCTTATTGATGCCTGTGCAGGAAGTGGCTCATTAGGGCTTGAAGCCTTATCGCGCGGCGCAACTGGGGCTGTCTTTTGCGAGTGGGACAGAGATGCCTTACTTGTATTAAAAAAGAATATCCAGAAACTAGGTTTCGATCATCAGGCAAAAATACTGTCAGGTGATATCACAAGCCTGCGGACATGGCATGCCCCTCCCGCCCAGCTTGTATTATGTGATGCGCCTTATGATAGTGGCCTTACCACCAAAATTATCCCGCGGCTCGCAGGACTGGGCGCCTTGCAGTCCACCTGCATTATTGCTTGTGAGGTTAGGCATAGTGAAAGCGTAAGCCTACCTGATACCTTTGCGCCGCTCGATAACCGGCGTTATGGCATGGCACGGCTGTTCTTTTTTCGCTACCAGCCTGCTTAACTACGATGAAACAGTTTTTCCAAATCTGACAGAGATAGCGTGATAAAGGTCGGCCGGCCGTGATTACATTGTCCTGCAGCAGGTGTTTCTTCCATTTGCCTGAGCAGTGCATTCATTTCATCAGACCCAAGCTGGCGTCCTGCCCGCACAGAGCCATGACAAGATATACTGGCAATAACAGCGTTAAGTCTGTCCTGAAGTCCTGTGGAACCACCTAGATGGCTGAGCTCTTCGCCAATATCTCGCACAATAGCGCTTGGCGATGCCTCGCCCAGAAGTGCTGGAACGCCGCGCACAAGAAGACTGCCCTGGCCAAAACCTTCTAGCTGAAGACCAAGCCTGTTCAGCATATCTACTTCGCCCAAAATAGCTTCATACTGGTCAATGGGGATGTCGACTACTTCTGGCAGCAAAAGTGTCTGGCTGGCAAGTGGACCTTCTGCCAACCCCTCTTTCATGCGCTCCATGACCAGACGTTCATGAGCAGCATGCTGGTCAACCAGAACAATGCCATCACCTGTTTCAGCAATCACATAAGTTTTATGAAGTTGCGCCCGGGCAGCCCCTAAAGGAAAGGATGCCTCTGCTGGCGCTCCCTGCGCCATCGTTTCGGGCTGTGAGGGCATAGCTATGCGGGCAGCGGGCGGTGCATCGGCAAGCATATAAGATGAAAGTCCCTGCTGTCCTTGCAGCATATCGCCTGTATCTGGCGAAGCGGGCGCAGACGTAATCGTTGGCATTTGCGCCGACTGAAACCGCCGCAAAGCATGTTCTGAGCCTTCTTGTGTTGCCCGTAATCCGGCGTCCGATAGCGCATTCATCAAGCTGCCAACAAATAAGCCGCGCACCCGCTGGGGGTCTGAAAACCGCACCTCAGCCTTGGCGGGGTGAACATTCACATCAACATCACCCGGCGGCATGCTAAGGAACAGCACAAGGACTGGGTGGCGGCCACGCGGCAACATATCTTGATAACCTGCGCGCACCGCGCCCAGAAGCTGGCGATCACGCACTGGCCTATCATTCACAAAAAGATAGATATGACTTGCTGTTTGCCGGTTCATTGTTGGCAATCCTGCAAGCCCTGTTAGATGCATCTCATCACGCCGTGAATCTATCGCAATCGCTTCATCTGCAAAGGTACGCCCAACCAGAGCCGATAGACGCTGGCGCGCGCCTTCATCTGAGAGCGGTTGAGCGGGAAGCGAAAACACAGCCTTTCCGCTATCACTCATCTGAAAGCCGATATCAGGGCGACACATAGCAAGCCTGCGCACGACATCAATACACTGGCCTGCTTCGGTTCGCTCTGTTTTTAGAAATTTCAGCCGCGCTGGAACAGACCCAAACAGGTCAGTAATTTCAATACGAGTCCCAATGGCACACGCAGCAGGGCGCGGCACGCCAACAGCGCCATGGACAATATCAAGCCGCCATCCATGTTCAACATCACCCACCCGCGATGTGAGCGACAGCGATGAGACAGCCCCGATAGAGGGCAAAGCTTCGCCGCGGAATCCGAAATGCGTAATCTGAAACAAATCATCATCTGGCAGTTTTGAGGTTGCATGACGTTGCACAGCAACCGGCAACTCATCACAGCTCATGCCGCGACCATTATCACTGACAATAAGAGAGGATAACCCGCCCCGCTCTAGCTCGATAGAAATACGGGTTGCGCCAGCATCTATCGCATTTTCAAGAAGTTCTTTTAAAGCACTTGCCGGTCGTTCAATGACCTCGCCAGCGGCAATCTGGTTAACAAGCTGCTCTGGCAGAAGACGAATAACATCTGCCATCCGGCGACCTACTCAACCAGAACGCTGTCTTGAAACACCTTATCGATAGCAGGTGTCGCGCCATATGAAAGGCTTCTATTTTCCAGCCTATTGCGGCGGATACGTCTATCTTCTGCCATCTTATCGATAACAGGACCAACATCAGGCAAGCCGCCAAAAAGCACCTGAATCGGGAGCCGCCGCTCAAATTTAATGCCAGCTGTTTCCTCATCAACTTTGGAGCGCACATCTTCTACGATTTTATCAAATGCGAAAATATCACTATAATCAGATGCGCCTGTTTCACGCGCCCCTAGCAAAACGGATGCTTGTGCCTGTGCATCAGACGCAACGGTAGCAGCTGTCTGTGCGCCAGTTGCTGCAGTAGGCCGGGACGAAAAATTAGGGGGAAGGACCAATGAAGGACGCACAACAACCTGAAATTCATCAGGTGATGATTTCTCTGTGCCGATCGCTTTTCTGAAGTCTGAACATGCAGACAACATCGACAACAAGGTAACTGCACCTAAAATCTGAAAAAGCTTGTTCATCTAGATAACACTCTTCATTCTTTAAAGGGTCTCATTCTGGTTGGGTTGCATCATGCCATAAAACCACAATAAAACACCAATAAATAGTGCGCTGTCTGCGACATTGAATGCAGGCCAATGTAGCGCACCGATATGAAAATCAAGAAAATCGATTACCCGCCCATAGACAATCCGGTCACTCACATTACCAAGTGCACCGCCAGCGATAAAGGATGCGCCAAGCGTTTGCAAAAAAGTAAGGTCGTTAAGCTGCCAGATAAGCCAGAGAACAACCAGCACAGCAAGCACCGGAATCGTAACAAGCCCGATATAGGGATTATCAGAAAACAGTCCAAAGCTTATGCCGCTATTCCAGACAGGTGTCAGGGAAAAAAACGGGGTAACGATGATTTGCTGTGGCGGAAAAAACAACCAGGACAGCATCAGTTGTTTTATGCCAACATCAAGTGCTAGCACGAGCGATGCCACCGGAAAGAAGAGCTTCATCTGGGAGCTTATTCTCATTAAGCAGACACCTCTGGCAGTGCGGCAACAACAGCTTCACAACGCCCACAAATCTGGTCGTTAGCCTCAGCCGGAATACTAGCAATCATTTTCCAGCAACGGGCACATTTCCCGCCCTCTGAGCGACGCACAGCAACACCAACCTCATCACTTGTTCCGACCGTCATTTCGGCTTCGGATGTGATGAACAGGCTGGCAAGGTCTACCCCATCTAGCAATGATGCTGTCTGCTGATTGACGGTAAGGCTTATTTCGGCAGACAGGCTGCCACCAATATCACCAGCATTACGCGCCTCTTCTAAAGCAGACGTCACCTTAGAGCGAAGCGCACGAAGCGACGCCCATCTCGTACCAACAGCCTCATTTTTCCACGCAGCATCAATATCTTGATAGCGATGCAGGTGGATAGAATCACCCTCATCTTTGGTGAGTGCGAGCCATGCTTCATCCGCTGTAAATGGCAGGATAGGCGCAACCCATGCTGTTAGGCACCGCAGCACCTTATCCATCACTGTCCGGCACCCACGCCGCGCAATGCTATCAGCGGCATCACAGTAAAGATTATCTTTGCGAATATCAAAATAGAAGGCCGATAAATCGCTATTACAGAAATCGTGAAGCTCGGTGAAAATCCCATGGAAGTCATAGGTTTCTATTTTTGAGCGGATAGATGCATCGATTTCATATAACCGATGCAATACCCATTTCTCAAGCTCATCCATTTTGTCATAAGCAAGCTCATCAGTACTTTCAAAGCCATCAAGCGCACCCAGAAGATAGCGCAATGTATTCCGGATTCGGCGATAATGATCTGATTGCCGTTTCAGGATTTCAGGCCCAATTCGTAGGTCATCATAATAGTCAGAACTAACAACCCAGAGCCGCAGAATATCTGCACCGCTCTGTTCAATGACTTTTTGTGGTGCAATGACATTACCGAGCGACTTGGACATTTTTCGTCCCTGCTCATCAAGCACAAAGCCATGTGTCAAAACACCCTTATAAGGCGCATGTCCTCTGGTACCGCAACTCTCAAGCAAGGAAGAATGGAACCAGCCACGATGCTGGTCGGAGCCTTCAAGATAGAGGTCGGCCGGCGACTGTAAATCATCACGCTTTTCCAGCACAAAGGCGTGCGTTGAGCCTGAATCAAACCATACGTCAGCAATATCCATGACCTGCTCATAGTCTGCAATATCATAGTCGCTGCCTAAAAACTGCTCTGCGGGCGCGGTAAACCAAATATCACATCCCTGTTTGCCAAAGGCATCAACAATCCGGTCAACAACGGCCTGGTCGCGCAACGGCTCACCTGTCTCTTTATGATAAAACACAGGAATAGGAACACCCCATGCCCGCTGCCGGCTCAGGCACCAGTCAGGCCGGTTTGCAATCATTGCTGTCAGACGGTTCTGGCCTGCAGGAGGATAAAAAGCTGTTTCAGAAAGAGCAGAAAGCGCTTTATCCCGCAAGCCATCCTGTTCCATTGAGACAAACCATTGCGCTGCATTTCGGTAGATAACCGGCGCATGGGAGCGCCATGAATGCGGATAGGAGTGCGTTAGACTGCCAAAGCCAATAAGGCCGCCCTGCTCTGCCATTATTTCGGTAATTTTCTTATTATCACGAAGCACATGCATACCGCCAAATAACGGTAAATGCGCCATAATCATGCCAGCTTCATCAATAGTATCGGGGACTTCGATCCCGTGTTTTAGATGCGCAAGTTCATAATCTTCTGGACCATGGCCCGGCGCGATATGGACAAACCCTGTTCCCTGCTCTGTGGTAACGTAATCTGCGGCAAGCACAGGAACATCATGATCATAGCCCGCATCTGCGAGCGGATGACGCGCGATTGTTCCTTCAATCTCATGCCCCATAAACTGATGAGATGTATCAGCATCCAGAATACCGCAGGCCGCAAACACATCATCACGCAACTCATCGGCAATACAGATAACTTCACCCGGAACCGCAAGAGACCCGTCAGCAACAGCCGTCACTTTAAGCGCGCTATAGGCAATGTTAGCGCCAAAAGCCATAGCCCGGTTCCCCGGCATGGTCCACGGCGTTGTTGTCCAGATAATCAGGCTGGCACCTGCAAGCGCTTCAACCGGGCAGGATGCAATCGCAAACTTGGCAAAGATAGTCACAGACGTATGATCGGAATATTCGACTTCGGCTTCTGCAAGAGCTGTCTTTTCAACAGGTGACCACATCACAGGCTTTGAGCCACGATACAGGCTGCCATTCATTAAGAACTTGCCCATTTCAGAAGCAATCGTCGCTTCGGCTTCAAACTTCATTGTGGTGTAGGGATTCTCCCAATCACCCAGCACGCCAAGCCGCTGAAATTCTTCAGACTGAATATTAAGCCAATGAGAGGCAAAATCACGGCATTCCTGACGGAATTCAGCAATCGGCACCTCATCTTTATCTTTGCCTTTTTTACGATATTGCTCTTCGATTTTCCATTCAATAGGAAGACCGTGACAATCCCAGCCGGGGACGTAATTTGCGTTCTTACCCAGCATTGAATGTGACCGGTTAATAACGTCTTTCAGAATCTTATTCAGAGCATGTCCGATATGAAGCTGGCCATTTGCATAGGGCGGGCCATCATGCAGCACAAATTTTTCCGCATCCTTGCGGCTTTCACGCAACAAATCATAGAGCCCCATCTTCTGCCACCGGGCAAGAGTTTCAGGTTCTTTTTTCGGCAGACCTCCCCGCATTGGAAAGTCTGTTTTTGGCAGGAATACGGTCTGCTTATAATCCGTCATTTTATCAACTCACACGCTTCTGTCTCAGGCAGTCCATCTCATTTTTTGATGGAAGTGGGCACACCTTAGACGTTTTTTTTCCATTGGTGAAGTCAGGCTATTTTATTCATCACATTATTATCCTCTAGGCAGGCGTTACCATAAGGCACGTTCTACCTATCAGCAGACGCTAACAACAGCCGAGCCGCATCCGCATCTTGTGCAATCTGCGCTTTGAGTGCGTCAAGCCCGTCAAATTTCTGTTCCGGACGCAAAAACCCTTTCAGACGGATATCAAGCATTTCGCCATAAATATCTTGATCAAAGTCAAACAAGTGAGCCTCTGCAAGAATGCCGCGGTCATTCACAGTTGGGCGGCGACCAACATTGCAAACGCCCTGATAAACAGTCTCATCACCCCGCACTGATGCGGTAATGGCATAAACCCCGAAAGCAGGCTGAAGCACATTATCCAAGACGATATTTGCTGTTGGAAAGGAGAGCAACCGGCCCCGCTGGTCACCCATAGCAACAACGCCCGAAATAATAGGGTCATCCCCTAGCATGCTGGCGGCAGTCTTAACATCACCCGCCCGAAGAGCTTCACGGATTTGGCTGGATGAGACCACCTGATTTTCATCATCTGTATGTAACGGGATGGCTGTTACCTCAAGCTGGCAGCTTTTACCTATCTCTGCCATATCGGTAAGGCTACCGGACCGCCCCTTGCCAAAACAGAAATCAGAGCCTGCAAAAAGATGCCCTACATTGAGAGATGATGCGAGAACATCACGTGTAAAGGCCTCTGGTGAGAGCTGCCGCAAGGCATCATCAAAGGTCACTTCCAGAATATACTGAACCCCCAGAGCCTCGAGCTTGCGATATTTTATCACATTGTCTGTTAATAAAAAGGCTGGTGCGTCTGGCGTAAAGAATAAGCGCGGATGCGGGCTGAATGTCACAACACCAAATGGCATCCCTGCCGCCTCTGCTGCATAGCGCGTTGCTGCTAACAGGCGATGATGACCGCCATGAACACCATCAAAATTACCAATGGCGCAGCATAGGGGGGGTGTGCCACGCATCCCGTCGCCAACCGACCAGTAAAAGACTTCCAACGGAATGCTCCTCGTGACACTCTAGTGAACCGCATTATACAATAACTGCTTGCAAAAATTCAATGAAAGAGCGCCTACAAACACGGCTTATCATTTACACTGGCTAGTCAAAAATAGACAAGCCCGTTATAATAAAATATCGAAATGATTTGAGTTTTTGACACACTCTGCAAAAATAACGCCCTAAAATTGATGGATGCTGGTTTTTACATGCTTGATAATTTAAATTCTGTCTCTGCTAGCCTTATTAATCTTGCTGTGAGCTATGGCATCGACATCCTCACTGGTTTTGGTATTATTTTGGTTGGGTTCTGGCTGTCGGCCCGGCTATCGCGGTTTATCATTCAGACATTAGCGGCAACACAGCGCGTCGATAAAACACTGATTCCTGTTTTTGCGGCGATTATTCGCTACTCTGTTGTCATTATCACGATTGTTGTCGCGCTTGGTCAGGTTGGTGTTCAAACAACATCGATGATTGCTGTATTAGGCGCAGCAGGCCTTGCGATTGGCCTTGCATTACAAGGCACCCTGTCAAATGTTGCTGCTGGTGTAATGTTGCTATTATTGCGCCCGTTTGAGGTTGATGATTGGATAACCGCAGCCGGCGTATCAGGAACGGTGCGCGAAATAGGCCTGTTTTCAACCAACATTGATACCTTTGATAATGTTTATCATTCAGTCCCAAATTCAACAATCTGGTCGTCCGAGATAACCAATCATTCCCGTCATGAAAATAGACGTCTCGATTTCGATATTGATGTGGCCTATGACAGCGACTTCGATATTGTTGAAAAAGCCCTGTTATCTTTATGTGATGATGAGCGTATTCATCAAACACCCGCGCCTCGCTTTCTTGTGATAAATTATGGTGATAGTGCGATCACAGTGCGGCTGCGCCTTTATACAAGTTATAGTGATTTATTTGAGCTAAACTGGGATTTGATGCGGCGCGTGAAACCATTATTCGACCGGCATGAAATTGATATTCCGTTTCCGCAACGCGTTGTACATTCGGCAAAAGAGGTAGAGTAGCTGTGTCAGAAAAATGTCCAGCAGGGATTAGTCGTGAAGCGTTGATGGAAGGCCGCGTCCAGAAACTTGCGCAAAGCCGAGATGGCTCCCAAAGCTCGGTCATGTCACTTGAAGAATTACAGGCATCACGTCGCAGCTTTCTGCCCGATAATTATAGCGGCCCTGATATCTGGATATTTGGATATGGCAGCCTCATCTGGAACCCGCTTGTTGATTATGAGTCTAAATGTAGCGCACAGCTATTTGGCTATCATCGCCGATTTTGTCTATGGACACGCATAGGACGCGGCTCGCCAGACTATCCAGGGCTCGTCCTTGCTCTTGATAGGGGCGGATCAGTGTCAGGCATCGCCTTTAAAATTCCCGCAGCAAAAGCGCCCAGCGAACTTGATATGCTATGGCGTCGCGAAATGCTGAATAACTCTTATAATCCGCGTTTTGTGACTATCCATACAAGTGAGGGGAAAAAACAGGCTCTGACATTCGTGATAAAACGCAGCAGCCCAGCCTTTGCTGACAAGATGTCAGATGAGCGTGCCAGCGAAATTATCGCGCGCGCTTCAGGCTTTGTTGGACCATGTGCCCAGTACCTTCTGGAAACAGAAAAAGCGCTGTGCGATGTCGGCATAGCTGACAAGCATATGTCCAAGCTTGCCTCTATGGTCAAAAAGAAAATGGCGGCCATAGCGAGGGATTAACCCACCTCGCCAAAGCCGCCATCTCATAAAACGGTTTTTTCGAGCGCTAGCTTTGTGGCCAGGTGCCCCCAAGCGCACGTGTCATATCGCGGGCAGCCCTAAGGACTGTCTTTGCATGAGATTGCAACTTCTGATCAGGAATACGAACCAGTGGGCCGCTTGCTGAAAGAGCGCCAATTACCATCCCCGCCTTATCAAAAAGTGGGGCTGCAACACAACGCAGGCCATCAGAATGCTCTTCATCATCATAGGCAACCTGACGCTTGCGAATGACACCAAGGTCACGCCACAGGCTATCGGCTGTCACATGGCTTTTACGCGTAAGCTGGGAAATCCCTGATGAAGCAATCATGGCATCCGCATCACGGCGCGGCATAAAGGCAAGGCACGCCTTACCCACAGCTGAGCAGGTCAAAGGCGCACGCGCGCCCGGACGCGCAATTGCCCGCATTAGTTCAGGGCATTCATTTTGCGCAAGATAAACAAGTTCACTATTTTCTAGCAGCGCTAGATTAGCTGTCTCGCCTGTTTCCTGCATCATCATGCGCAAGTAAGACCGCGACATATAGCTTACGTCTCTTGCCCGAAGATAGGCAGAGCCGACATTAAAAGCCTGCACACCAACCAACCAGCGGCCATCTTCAAACCGAACAAATTGGTCAAGTTGCAATGTTGTTAACAGACGGTGAGCTGTCGATGGCGCAAGTTTAACGCGGCGCGCTAACTCGGACAGATTAAACCCATCCGGCTCTTCAGCTAATTTAGATAACAAACTTAACGCACGCGATACAGATTGCGTATGGCCACTGCGTTTTTCTAATAAATCATCCGGCATAATCATAACCTTGCATGAAATGCCAGTCCCGTGATGAATATGGGATCACAAAAGTGAATAAGCAAGCCACAATATGAAATGACCTTCTACCTAACGGGATATGGGAACATCTAACATCTGTAATATATATCTTTTTTGCAGAATCGAGGCAAAAGGCCGCAGAGCCGTTTTTAGCAATTTTGAGCGCCATGCCTTCATCATTGACATATCTGAGCGAACCAATGCAGGCTCAAAATGTGGTCTATATATGCTGAGGAGACATATCATGACGAAAGCAGACATGAATGATAATGGGATAAGCCGCGATAAAGCCTTGATGGCTGACTGGCTTGCAAGCCGGCCTGATACAAGCAAGGTAGCGCAGTTCACTGCTGGTCCTGGCATTCATAAACTCACCCTTCAGTTTGACAGCGAAGCATTAAAAGAAGCTCTTCAGCAAGTCTTAGCGCAACAGGCCTTTATGGGCGATATGCAGGATGAAGGTTTTGCCGCCCTGCCAATGACAAGACGCCCCGGACATGATGGTGTCAGCGCAAACGATTTATCAGGCCGTTACTGGTTAAGGCCTGATGATAGTTACGATGAAGTGCCGCGGGAGGATTTTGTCGATGAAGCTGCCTTTAATGAGCTATCACCGGAATTTTCAGGAACCTATTTTGAACATGTCTTTGATGAATTAACAGCACGCTTTTCTATTGGCCGTGTGCGCATCCTCTCCAAAGGTCTTTATAACTGCAATTCATGGCATCGTGACCCAGAACCGCGCCTGCATATTCCCATTATAACAAATCCGGGGTCGCTGTTCATTGTGAACCATCACGTCACACACCTGCCAGCAGATGGGTCTGTCTATTTCACAGATACAAGGGGCTATCATACAGCGCTGAATGGCGGCGAAAAGCACCGTGTCCACCTTGTGGCAGCGCTCCCTGATGGGTTTGTTTCAGATTAAGCTGCACCATCCTGAGACAGCGCAATCACCGGCTCCATGCGGCTAAGAATATCATCAGCAAGATGACATTTTATCTGATGGCCATTTGCAAGGTTACGTACAGGCGGTAATTCTGTATCGCACAATCCACCCGGCACCTCTGATTTATGGCTACACCGCGTTTGGAACGGACATCCCGGTGGCGGATTCATCGCTGAGGGGATATCACCTTCAAGCACAATCCGTTTCCGCTTAATGCGTGTATCGGCAATCGGAACAGCAGAAAGCAATGCTTCGGTATAGGGGTGATAAGGCGGTGAGAATACCTGATCGGTCGTTCCTGCCTCAACAATATGACCAAGATACATTACGATAACACGGTCCGAAAGATAGCGGACAATCGATAAATCATGACTGATGAACAGAAGCGTTGTGCGTGACTTATTCTGAATCTCCATCAGCAAGTCTGTCACAGCAGCTTGCACTGATACATCAAGGGCTGATACCGGCTCATCAGCAACAACGATATTGGCGTCGCCTGCAAAGGCGCGCGCAATCCCGACACGCTGTTTTTGCCCACCAGAGAGCTGGCGCGGCATGCGGTCTGCAAATTCACGCGGCAACTTAACAAGGTCAAGAAGCTCAAGCATACGCTCATGGCGCTCGCCTTGGTTATTGCCTATCTCGAATACTTCCAGCGCTCTGATAATCTGGCGCCCCACTGCCATCGAGGGATTCAATGTATCGAAGGGATTCTGAAATACCATCTGGATAGAGGATACAGTTTTTGTACTGCGCTCACTAATAGGCGTATTTTCAATGGACTGGTCATTCATCAGAATACTGCCATCACTTGCTGTTTCAAGGCCAAGAAGAACCTTTGCAAGGGTGGATTTACCGCAACCTGACTCACCAACAATAGCAAGTGTTTCAGCTTCATGTGCTTGGAAGCTGATACTTTCATTGGCTTTTACAACACGCTTTTCTGCTGAGGAAAAGAGCGCGTTCGCACTCACTTCATAATATTTACGCAAATTATCAACTGACAGGACAGGCGCACCAATTTTTGTCCGTACTTTATCTTCTACAACAGCCAGAGGCGCATCCCAGTCAATATCAGCAAATCGCAAGCACCGCGTATCATGCCGTTTTTCCACATCAACATCTGCCATTGGAATGGCCGTGTCATTACATTTCCCTTCGCTGAAATAGTCGCAACGAGGGCCAAAATTACATCCTTGCGGACGCTCATGGGGCAGCGGGAAGTTGCCGGGAATCGCAATAAGCGGATGGGTGTTTTTATCAGCTCCGGGCAGAGGAATAGAACGGAACAGGGCTTGGGTATAGGGATGGCGCATTTTATCAAACACGTCATTCACAGTACCCGTCTCAACAGCTTCGCCTGAATACATCACACAGATACGGTCACACACATCCATAACCAACCCAAGATTATGACTGATAAACAGCATGGATGTTCCGTATTTATGGCCAAGTTCCTTGACCAAATCGACAATCCCAGCCTCAACCGTCACGTCAAGCGCTGTCGTTGGCTCATCAAGAATAAGCAGAGCAGGCTTTGACATAAGCGCCATGGCAATCACAATACGCTGCTGCTGGCCGCCCGAAAGCTGGTGAGGATAAGCATTCAAAATCCGGTCAGGATCGGGCAGGCGAACATCTTCAACAACCTGCCGCGCAAGTGCATACGCATCATGCTCAGATATGCCTTGATGGACCATCGGCACCTCAATGAGCTGATGGCCTATCCGCATTGCTGGATTAAGCGAGGCCATCGGCTCTTGATAAATCATTGCGATTTCTGAGCCGCGGAGCTGGCGCAATTCTTCTGGTGAATAATCAGCAAGGTCACGGCCTTTGAATTTTATACTGCCGCCAACAACCCGGCCATTCACTCCCAAATCCTGCATTACCCCGAGCGCGACTGTTGATTTGCCGCAGCCAGATTCGCCAACCAGCCCCATCGCTTCGCCCGGCCAGACTTCACAGGAAAAATCCATAACAGCTGGAATTTCGGTTAATCGGGTGAAAAAAGAAATCGATAGATTGCTTATCTCAAGAATGGGGCCATCATAGTCTGCCTCGTGAGAGAGCATCGATGCGTTCTGTGTAGAGTCTGTCATCTTGTTTTCTTCCCCACTCCTAGTCTTTGAGCGATTCTTCGCGCAGGCCATCCGCCAGCATATTCAATCCCAGAACAAGCGACATAAGCGCTAATGTTGGCGGCAATGCAGGGTGCGGGTAAATCCCCAGTAATTTACGCCCATCATTAATGGTTGATCCCCAATCTGGACTTTCAGGACTAACCCCAAGCCCAAAGAACCCAAGTGTTCCGAGCAAAATCGTTGTGTAGCCAATACGCAAACAGAAATCGACAATCAGAGGCCCGCGCGCATTTGGCAAAATTTCCCATAGCATAATATACCAGGCACCCTCGCCCCTCGTCTGGGCAGCCGCAACATAATCACGGGTCTGAATATCAAGGGTAATACCGCGCACAATTCTGAACACAGTCGGAGAATTCACAAAGACAACAGACACAAACACATTCAGCAGGTTTGAATCCATGTAAAAGATGTTGAGCGGGTCAGCATTAAAGGCAAGACCTGAATAAGCCCACAACCCAATAACAAGGGTAACACCAACAAACAGGTTCCGTTTAGCGGGCTGCGTGAAATAACGCGATTGCCAGAGCAGAACAACAAATATAATTGGGAATAAAAACAGCACGCCTGCCATAATCATCGGAATGCCCGTAACCCTAATTTCTGGCGTTACAAGCAAATAGAACAGCAGAATAACCGGAAAGGCCAAAACAAGGTTGGACAGGAAACTCAAAAATGTATCAAGACGCTTACCAAAATAACCTGCTGGCAAGCCAAGGGTAATACCAACCATAAAGGCAAATGCCGTTGCAGTCGGTGCAATCGACAGCACATGACGCGCCCCCATAACCATCCGGCTGAAGACATCACGGGCAAGATTATCACCGCCCAGAAGGTACCATGAACCCTCAACACCGCGCACGGGCGTTCCGGGAACCTTGTTTTTCATGCCAGAGACTTGTGCGAGGGGGTCATGCGTTACGATGACATCGGCCAGCAAAGCCGCCAGCACCCAGAATAGCACAATGCCAAATCCTATCATGCCAACCGGACTATCAAATAACCTGCCATATAGGCCCAGGCGGCGCTTATAAATAATTGAGAGCGCAAAGATAATCGCCATTGCAATCCAGACAGGGGTAAACTGTCCAATGATAGAAATGAAAATTTCTAGCCAGCTAAGCTTTTCCATCGGTCTATTTCCTCGCTCTCGCCTAGCTTATCCGGATACGGGGATTAAGATACACATACCCGATATCTGAGATAAGTTGCGTTATCAGCACAACCAGAACGGCAACAATTGAACATGACAGTAAAAGCTCAACATCATTATTTCCAGCAGCTTGCACTAATGTCCATCCAAGCCCCTTGTAATTGAATAATGTTTCGACAATCACGACGCCTGTCAAAAGCCACGGAAACTGCAACATAATAACAGTGAATGGAGCAATAAGAGCGTTCCGCAATGCGTGCTTCAAAACGATATTATGAAATTTTACGCCTTTGAGACGCGCGGTACGAATATATTGAGTTGTCATGACCTCTGCCATAGAAGCACGCGTCATCCGCGCAATATAGCCCATGCCATAAAGTGCCATCGTCATCACCGGCAAGGTAAAGTTGGCAAAGGTAATCTCATCCATCGCCGAAGTCGCTGTTCCTTTGAACCATTTGAGCCCGGTGGCCGAACTGGCAAACACGACAATAAAGATAACGCCTGAGACATATTCAGGGGTTGCAGTTGTAATGATAGAAAACGTAGAAAGCGATCGGTCAGTACGAGACCCCTCTCTCATGCCGGCCATCACGCCTATTAGAAGCGCCATTGGCACCATGACAATCATGACCCAGAACATCAGCTTGCCTGTGAGAGCAAGACGCCTATTTACAATCACCTCAACCGGCTCTTTAAAAACTGAGGAGTATCCAAAATTCCCTTGAAGAATACCACAGAAGCGAGGGGGGACTGTGTCCTTATTCTTGTAAGTGATGCAACGTCCTGTAACTTTGCCATCTGTGTCTTCTAAAACCCATCCCGGGGCAACGCCAAGCCACTCGCCGTAGCGCACTAATACAGGTTTTGCATAGCCATTTTTTTCAAGCCAGGAGGTAACCTCAGCATCAGTCATACGCATGCTTGCCTGCTGCTTGGCAAGCTTCTCTAAATTTGGATGTAGATTGGTGAGAAAAAACACAACAAAGGTTAGGCAGATGGCGGTCAAAAGCATAACACTTAGACGTTTTGCAAAAAAGATAAGCATGCATCTTCTTTCTTTGTACCGACGAATAAAGAGCTGATTACTGCGCTAATTGCACAATATAAACCCAACAGCTATTTTCAGACAAAAGGCCATATTTGTAATTTATCTCAGCACTAGCGGGTACACAATAATGGATTTATTCTTTGGTAAAGGCTGGCACCTAATCTGGCGCCAGCCTTAATATTTAGGTCGTCAGCCTATGAGTTGAAACCCAAATACTGAGGGCGAATTTCAAAAGTTGGGTGCATTTCAGCATTGACCAAATTTTTCTTCGCATGACGATAAAGAGAACGCCAGTAAGGCTGAATTGTTACGCCTTCTTCCTGCATAATCTCTTCAATACGGTACATCACCTTACGTCGCTCATCAGCGCTTGCGATACCATTAGCCTGTGCAAGCAGACCGTCAAATTCTGCGTTTGCAAAGCCAGCTTCATTCCACGCTTCGCCTGAACGATAAGCGAGGCCCAGAACCTGAACACCAAGAGGACGCATATTCCAATTTGTTGATGAGAACGGATACTTCACCCAATCATTCCAGAAAGTTGAGCCCGGAAGAATGGTCCGCTTAACCTTGATACCAGCTTCACGTAATTGAGCCGCGACAGAGTCTGTTGTATCTTTGCGCCAATTATCATCAATTGAGATAAGTTCGTGCTCAAAATCAGCCATTCCAGCTTCGGCCATGAGAGCCTTTGCGCCGGCAGGGTCAACTTTCTGCTTTGGCAACTCAGCATATTCTGGATGGATTGGGCATACATGATGATTTTCGGCAGGTGTGCCAAGACCAGCATAGCCAAGTTCAAGACAGACAGAATTATCAACAGCCATTGCAAGAGCACGACGAACACGCGCATCAGCATATGGCTTCTTTCCATCAACCTCGGCTAATTGATTTGGCCTAATAACAATGGTGGAAGCAGTAATAGCTTCTGACTTATTCCATTGGCCCAAGCTATCAAAGACTTCAACAAAATCGCCAGTTGTTTCATAAAGCATGTCGATTTCATCAGCTTCAGCAGCCGCAACGAACGCTGACGGGTCTGTGCCGTAATCGATGAACTCAACACGGTCTAGCCAAGCACCATTTCCGGCGTTCCACCAACTATGGTTTTCATTACGGACAAGAACACCTTTCACGCCAACTTCCATTGATTCTGGCAGATACGGGCCTGTACCGATAGGGTTTGCCATCATTCCTTCTGGCGAATCATCGTGTGATGAATGAACAACGGCAGCTGGGTAGTCTGCTGCGCCAACGATTATAGTAATATCTGGGCTCGTGAGGTTTAAACGAACAGTATGACTATCAACAATCTCGATTACACCGGAGCCTGCTTTGTTTGTTGCAGGGTCAATAAGCGATGCCATACGACCTGCCATTGAGTTACCCTCAACAGCTTTATCAGCCCAGCGCTCAAAATTATGTGCAACGTCAGCCGCAGTGAAATCATCACCATTGTTCCACTTCACACCCTTGCGGACATTCAATGTGTAGACAGTTGCGTCGTCATTTACTTCCCAACTTTCAATGAGCTGGCCACGAAGTGTTCCATCGTTTTCATAAGAAACGAGATATTCTAGCCACCCACTTGAAAAGTTAGCAATTTGTGACCAGTCATATGTACGTGGATCTTTCAACGCGCGAACTTCTTGTTGAATGCGCAGTGTGCCGCCCGTTTTTGCTGGATTTTGCCAGTTTACAGCTCCAGCAGGGTTCATGCCGATCATGGCATAAGCAGCAGCAGTTGTGGCACCGAGCGCAGAGGCTCTCGCTAGAAATTCACGGCGGGACAATTCACCTGCTTTGAATTCATCGGCATAGGTCGCGATTGCTGAATGCAATGGCTTGCCATTAATTGTTTGTTTAGACATATTTTTTCTCCCTAGAGACGGTTAACGCTTAATTATTTTAGACGTGGGGACGCGCTGAAGGCGACCCAATCGACCGTCATTTCCAAGAGCCTAACATATCAGGGTTATGCCGCAAGGCTCCAGACGATAGTTTTGTGGTTAAAACACCAAATAGCCACCAAATTAGCACTGCCACATTGTTTTTTTTTGCTCTTTGGCGCTTGAATTTTTGAGCAACGCCGGCGCGCATTATCGAATATTTAGGTGACTTAGTCACTTCCATCAGAAAAGAAGGGCGCCCAGAGATAGCTCTCTTCTTATCTCCGGATAATTCTCTGTAACTTGTTGTATTTTCGTTATTTTTTTAGCATTACCTGCTACGGCATCAAGCCTGCCTAGGCCGTACTGCATGCCCTCATCCTCTGTTGCTGCTAGCTGCTGACAGGCCGCTACGATATCATATGCAGATGTTGCTTTGTGAGACAGCGATATTAAAAAATGAAATTTATCGACTATTTCATCATATGATAAGGGCGTTTCGGGATCGCCGCGGGCAGAAACGACTGCTGATATGCGCTGATTCCCCTCATTATCACTTATTTTAATGCGCGCCAGACGCTGTGCGGGGAAGACAGCATTCATCTGCTCATCTTCCTCTATGATAATCCTGTCAGCAAGACGATGGATATCAGCACGTGCCAAGGCGTCATCTGATACATCATAAGGCCCGAACCGCCGCCCCTCTGCACAGGCATAAATAGCGGCTGCGACGGGCCAGCAGATAGAATATTGCGCTTCATCTGAACTTGTGGGGTGCGGACTTGCCAGACGCTTTGCTT